>Ga0209427_10001369_pt1 | contig 27966 bp, 19 predicted proteins | sample DeeMarSWOR136_30_FD_187465 | JGI IMG/M metagenome (GOLD analysis project Ga0209427, IMG submission 187465) | Marine sediment microbial communities from White Oak River estuary, North Carolina - WOR-1-36_30 (SPAdes) (version 2) | ecosystem: Environmental > Aquatic > Marine > Intertidal zone >...
AGTATCCATATCAAACGCATAGATATTGCCATCTGAACAACCTGCAATCACAACATCGTTCACAACAATCGGTTTAGAAGATATCTTCCCTACTTTTTGCTCCCATTTAACTGTTCCTGTTTCTTTATTGATAGCTTCTAATCCTATTTCTGTACCTATAAATACGAGACCTTCTGATACCGTGGGTGTAATAGAATTTTTTCCTATAGGCTGCTCCCATATAAGTTTCCCTCGATGTAAATCCAATGCATATATAGAGCTCGATGAGGTAGCCACATAGAGAGTATCTTCAGAACCAGTGCTTAAAGCATAATCAGTATTCCTTGGATCTTCTGTTTGATAAATCCATATTACTTTGCTGTTTTTCTTAGCGCTATTTTGTACATCGTTATCAGGTAGATCCTTAGGTTGAGAGTTTGACGCGTAGAGCTTTAACCATCCTGTTCCTGGGTTTTCTGTTATACCCTTAAATTTATTTTCATCTTCAGGACTTGGTTTGTAATGAGATCCATTAGGTCTACCAAAATGCACCCATAAACCAAGGTCTTCTAACAATTTTGTATCAGTTACCTTACAATCAGATGTATAGGAACCTATTGGTTCTGTAGACATAATTTCTTTTGCAATTTCTGTGTCGATTTTCCCATAATATTTATCTCCAAGTTCCTTAAATTTAGTATCCATTGGTGTAAGCATAGGCGCAAACTTACTCATGATATTCATGATGATTCTTCCAATAATACCAAAACCAAAAATACTCCATAGTCCCCATCGGACCTTGTCATCTTTTGCATTACTAGCTGACCATAAAAACCCATTATCCTTTTTTGCCCATGCGTGGTTATATAATCCTAATTCTAACGACGCGATCTCCCCTGTCTTTGTATCTCCCATTACCCAATCACAAGGATAGAGACCATTGTTTCCCTCAACTAAAATTTGTTTTACGTCATCTAAGTTATCTGAATATTGGATTGCTTTTCTTGCCCTAACTCCAACTGGGATTGTGCCCTTTACTTTCCAAGGCCCAATTGGAGGCCAAATGCAAGTTTCCATCAATATAATTCCACAGTCATTTTCATAAAAATCCTGACTACTCCAGATATATCCCGGAAAAACTGTCATAACAAATCTATGGCCACTTGATGGTTGCACATCTAATATCATATTAGTTCGTTGTGTCATATAGCTTGCAAATATCAGGGATTGTGAAGCGACAACTCCTCCATCAGCAGTTGCATCTCCTGTTGCTATAAAAGCCATACAATGGCCCTGGTCTTTATCTTCCTCTTTTTTGGTATCTTTAGAACGTATATTTTGTAGTAAACCTTTTAGTAAATTAAATACTCGTTTAAAAGGTCGTCCTATTCCTCCGGGATTATTGTAAGTTTCACGAGTTTCCTCAATCACGCTTAATGTGAAAATATCCTTATAATCTACTAAATGGCCATGAACAGTTCCACCTCGTGCCCTTACTCCCTCAGCTATTCCTTTTATCTCTTCTTGATATTCTTCAGGATATTGGTTCCAAAAAAATTTCATACCCCTTTGTTTACATAAATTCCAATAAGTCTTTGATAATTCATCATAATTTTGAGGCAATTGTTTAATAACAAATATTTTCATGAAAGCTTCAGTGTGCGCCATGTTGCTCCATCGATATATCATATCGACGATTTCAGCAGAAGCCAGATATCCATATTGATAACCTCTTTCACGAGGTTCTCCTTCGATATGGATATATATCCATCCATGTACATTATACCTATAGCCTTTTCCACATACTCCTGAGCTGATAATTTCTGATTTAAATTCCCCCCCTTTAACCATGTTATTAGGAATTATTAATATGCAGAGTATTACTACTAGTAATATAGTAAATATTTTTTTCCACATAGAGTTACCCTTATAAATATATTTTTAACTTAATACCTATATATATATTTTGTTATAATTTATAATATAATTTGCTATTTTTATTATTAATTTTGGCATTTTTCGATTTTTTTCCAATTTTACCCCCAATAGTAATTATGTATAGTGTTAACATGATACATATATACACACTCATTATAAATATTTTTCTCTTCGTAAATATCTTAAAAAAAATTAACATAAGAAAAAAATGGGGAGTCTGTAGGGAGGAGAAGAGGTGACGAAATGAAGCGATCTTTAAAAATATTATTTTTCCTCAGGCTAGACCCCCCGTAGGGTTAAGGAAATAAACGATTTGGTAGAATCTAGCGGAAATTTTAGATTCTATCTTGGAAATATATTAATCAACGAATTGTGATTACAATCCGTTTTATCGCTGTCATATCGTTAATTTCCTCAGTATAATCTGTGTTGACATATTATATCAATGTTTTGTAACAATAATAACAAAAAGTATATTAAGCAGTAACAATATAATATAAGTTGTTAAAATCGTAAAAAAATTTAACCGGGGCGTTATAATGGTAACAATAAGTCATGTTGTTAAAGATGCGCTTAATAGACAAGTTTTTCTCCAAGAAGCAATAAGTAGAGGTATCGTCTCATACAACATGTTAGCAAAACAATTGAAGAAAGAAATTGAAGCAGATTTAGGTAAATCAGTTAAACACTCTTCAGTTGTAATGGCTCTACGAAGATATGCAGAAAAATTAGAAAAGAAAAAAGATAAGATAAAATTCAACTATTTTAGAGAAACCATTTTAAAAACTGATATTTGTTATATTATCATTGGTGAATCAGCAACTTCACTAAGCAAGGTTCAAAACTTATACAACCAGATAGAATTCAAACACGGTGGTATTTATAACATTGTTCATGGGAACTATGAAATAGGAATAATCACCAATCAAAGATATAAAGAAACACTACTAGACTTATTACACGATGAAAAAGTTTCGCACGTTGTGGAAGATCTTGTAGTCATCTCACTTACCCATACACAGAACTTTTTATTCACACCCGGAATTATTTACAATGTTCTACGATTTGTAGCTTGGGAAAATATAAACATATTAAGTATAATTCTCACCCCACAAGAGTTAAGCCTTGTCCTATCAAGAAATGATGCAATGAAATGTTATAACACGTTGGAAAGATTGGTAAAAGCTACTGAAGGATCGTAAATTAGTTTTACTTTTATAAAAAATTCTACTACTCATCTTCTTTTTATTTTTTAATATTTGTTTGTATGATAACGATATGAAAGATATCAAACATTCTATCTAATTTCTACTATAAACTTTATATATTACCCTTTATAATATAGATTAATTATGAAATATTACAAAGATAGACCACTTGGTCTATGGATATTAGCAGTTTTAATAATTCTATTTCTTATCTACTATTATACTAGCCCGATACTAATTTGGGGAATGGATCCATCATCCTATGCACTAATTAATTTTTCAGGTTGGTTAACAATAGCAGGGTGGATATCTGTTATCTTGGATATATTTCTAGTATATGCTGTAACAATTGGATTTTATAAAGCAAAAAATTGGGCGAGAATATACACAATGATTGTACTTTCTATTCCGGCTTTTTTTTCTGTATACTTTATATTTGTAAAAAGAGTATGGCCATATGAACGATACGCATGGCTCGTAATTTATGTAATAGTCATATCATATCTTATGATGTCTGAAGTTAGAGAATATTTTGGAGTAAAAAAGCTATTCATTTGAACTAATACTTTTTGAAATGAATTTAGTGTAACAATTTTATGTTATTTTGTTTCAATTTATCACATAAACATTTTATCATAAATCAGAAGTAACAATAGGTTATGTTTTTCAATAGTAAGTTTCAAAAACCAATAGTATATATTACTCCCGCTCTTCAGGGGCGGGTAACAAAGTGGTTATGTGGCGGACTGCAGATCCGCATACGGGGGTTCAAATCCCTCCCCGCCCTCTTACTCTTATTATTGATTTTACTTATTCTTTTGAATTCAAGTAAATGTTCTGCTAACATTCTAATTAATGAAATAATGTATGATCCAGAGTTAAACGATAATTACTACGAATGGATAGAACTATACAATCCAACAAATCAATCAATAAATCTAACAGACTGGAGTCTTACTGATAACTCTGCAGAAGATTTCTTAGAAGGAAATTCTGATCATGGTAATGGTACAACCATACTTCCACCATTTAGTTATGCCCTAATAACAGATCATGGCACTAAATTCTACAATAATTGCTCCATATCTAATAGCACTGTAAAATTATATGTAGATGATTCAGCAATTGGAAATGGTTTAAGTAACAGCGGAGATAAACTAATCTTAAAAAATAATCAAAATGAAACAGTGGATGCCGTTGAATGGATAAAGAATTATTCGGATATCCCTGGAGAACCAGCATTTGCAGTAAAAGAAAATTGTACATTGGCAAGAATTACAAATTTAGATACAAATGACTCAAACAAAGATTTCTATGAAAGCATTACACCAACTCCAGGGTGTAAAAATGTAGTCATCGAAGAAGGGAAAACAATAATCACATGCAATCAAAGTTATTTTTTAATAAAGAAAAATGAAAAATTAGTAATTTATCTCAAAGTAAAAAACGCAGGTAAATTTTATGATAACATTACAACAAAAATAACAAGTATCACAGATGGGTGGACTGCTCAAATAGATAATAAAAAAGTAATGTTAGGACCAAATGAATCCACCAATCTAAATGTAACAATAACTTCATGTCAAAAAAACTGCGTCAGCATTGGAAAGATAACATTTCTTGCACTTTCAGAAAAAGAAATTAATTCTTCAGATGGTATAACATTAACTTTTGAAATATTTGCACCTGATTTATTTATTAAAAATATTAAGGGTTATAATGAGGAAGGAACAGAAACAAACACTTATGGAGAAGGAGAAATAATAAGAATCAAGGCTTTTCTCAAAAATCAGGGAAAAGAAAACGCTACAAATGTTATAGTCAATTTTTATTTGGATAGAATCGAATCTAGCAACTATTTAGGTTATAAATTCTATGAATCTATCGGAAAATATCAGAAGTATCCTTCGATAAAAATTGACACCCATGGAGTCTCAATTGGAAAACATAACATTGTTGTAATAGTGGATGAAAATAATGTTATTGACGAGTTTAATGAGGAAAATAACATACTTACTTATCAAATTGAAATAATTAACACTTATCCAGATGAGTATAGCATGCGCCTTTTGATAACAGATGTTTATTATCACAGTCATCCAGGACTTTTTAATGAATATATTGGAATATACAATCCAACAAACACAGAGATCAATCTAACAGGATGGTATTTAACAAATGAACCTCTTGAAGTTAAAACTAAACAATTAAAAATAGTATTTCCAGATGGTACTATTTTAACTGGAAATAAGAAGATTATTATTACTGAAAATGCTATTACATATGAATGGGAAACAGATGAAAAACCTGATTTTGAATACAATAATGATTCTGATACCTCAATTCCTCAAATGATTAGAACTAGTAAATTTATTTTAAGTAACAAAGGGGAATTTTTAGCTTTAAAAGATTATCATAATCATACTATTGATTTTGTAGCATATGGAAACAAAAGCATTAACAGAAGTTTTTGGAAAGGAAGCGCAATACCTTTCTCAGGGGAAGGAGCTATATTAAGGAGGAATTTTAATGAACAAGGTAACCCCGTTGATACAAATTCCTCCAGAGATTGGGAAAATAATCGGAAGTACAAGATCGGGCAATCTAATATGCCTTATGAAAATTTTAATTTTATAGGAGAAATTACAACTTTTGTTTCTCCAGATTGCAGTCATGAAATACTAATAAGTGAAATTAAAAGCTCAAATGAGTCAATATATCTAAACATCTATGAATTTTCAGATTCTTTCTTATGTGACTCTTTAATTGAGGCTCTTATAAGAGGCGTATCAGTTAATATTTTCTTGGAAGGTTCACCAGTTGGAGGGATTTCTGAGGAGGAAAAATATGTTCTAAGTAGAATCATAAATTATGGAGGAAACATAAGATTCATTGTTAATGACCATGAAAAAAAGGTCTATGCAAGGTACATCTTTGATCATGGAAAATATCTTGTAATTGACAACACAACAGTTATTGTTGAAAGTTGTAACTGGGTAAAAACAGGCATACCAAAAGATCCTTCTTATGGTAATAGGGAGTGGGGTATAATTATTAGAAATACTAGTGTTGCAGAATATTTTCTAAATGTTTTTCTAGATGATTTTAATCCTGAACGTCGTGATAGTTACTCATTTAAAGATATGAATTTATCAATAGACTATGATTTTTACATGGATAAATCTGTCTTTAGAGGATCATATGAACCTCAATTTGAAACAGAAACATTTGTTGGAAATTTTACTGTAACTCCAGTTTTTTCCCCAGATACAAGCTTTGATGCTATTTGTGAGATGATAGATTCAGCAAATGAGAGCATCTATATTGAACAGCTTTATATTTACAAAAATTGGACAGAAAAAGTTAATCCCTTTGTTGAACGTCTGATTAATAAGTCTAAAAAGGGAGTGGACATCAAAGTGATACTAAATTACAATCCAATTTATGAAGATACAAATGAAAAAAATAATTTGACTAAACAATTTTTTGAAGAAAATGGGATTGAAGTAAAATTCATTTACACAAATTGGTCTTATTTTTCAAATGTCCATAATAAAGGGATGATTGTTGATAACAAATCAGTTCTAATTTCAAGTATTAATTGGAATGAGAATTCTGTTATCAATAATCGTGAAGCAGGTATTATTATTGAAAACGAAAGTATTGCACAATATTATTCTGATGTGTTTTTTTATGATTGGAATATAAATTCTCCTAAGTCGCAAAGCAAAGAAATAGAGTTATTATCAACTGAAGAGGATTACAAAAACACTATTTATATAGTAATTATATTCACCTTGACTTTCGCACTTATAGCACGCGACTGGAGAAAACGACAATGGCAGATGTAACGATTGTTATAGAAAATCCTCTTACAACTATTTCAGTAATTGCTATTTGTATAATGATAATTTCTCTTATTCTTGCATATTATAAAAAATGGATGGTAGCATATGCATTGATTATTGCAAATTTTATAGTTTTTGTTCTTACATTATTGTTCGAAAATGATATTTTAGGTGTAACTTATGTTGATGTTTCTGAGAATCAAATATTATTAGAAACAGCAGGATTAGGATTTAGACCATTTTATCTTTCATCAGAATACATCTATCAGTCTTACACTTTATTCACTTCCATGTTTGTTCATGGTGGCTTTTTTCATATAATAGGCAATATGCTTGTTTTTTTCTTTATTGGTACAGCTTTTGAACAACGAATTGGATGGAAGAAATTCATCATAATCTACTTGATAACTGGTATTTGTGGAGCATTAACTCAGTCCATAATAAATCTAGTAACTCCAACCCAGTTTGATCCAAGTCAATTTTCTTCATATTTACAATATCAGCAAACTCAACTTCTGAGTGATGCAGGTGCAATTCCACTCGTTGGCGCATCTGGAGCGATTTTTGGGATAATGGGCGCCTTTGCATATGCATATCCAAGGGACGAAATTGTAATGCCAATACCAATAGGTATAATGATAATCACTAGGATTAAAGTAATGTATGCTGTCTTAATATTTGCAATAATGGAAACGGTTATTGTAGTATTTTCTGTACAAGATTTTACTGCTCATTTTGCCCATCTTGGTGGTCTTATTTCTGGATTTATTCTTGCTGCATTGATTCTAAGAAGAAAAAGCGTTGGAGATTCTGTTTCATTTCAAACCGTGTATAAGGATTCATATGCTCCTCCAAAGATTAGTAAAAAAGATTTTTCAAACTTGAGACAATTTGCTAATACACCAGAGCTTAAAGAAATGTTAAATAAAATTGAAAACGAAACTGTTTCACAAGTTAGAGACATCTGGCTTGAACATTTCATTGATAAAGCAGTATGCCCAAAATGTAACAAACCTCTGCATCATTTGGATGATAAGATTTGGTGTGAATATTGTGGCTTTAGAACCAGTTATTAAAAAGTAGGGAGTGTAAGGCCAACTAGTTCTCCATATAACAGATAGCTAGAAATAATATATCCTGCTATGGCTCCTCCACCGAGACATGGTAATCCTGCTTGTGGTTTACCCTTTATTACAAAGGTCATAAGAATTGCAAAACCAATAAGAGTACCAATCATTACTGATAATGCAACTGGAAGACCATTTTCTATGAAACGGAAGGAAGCTGCAACTAGTATACCAGGTATTACAACATCTCCAAGTCCCATGAAAAATGCATCTCGTTCTTCTTTTTCTTCTAGTTTTTGTTTTAAGCTTTTTGTTTCTTTAATTAGAGAATAATGTCTAATCTTTGGGATTACTAGGAGCACTGGAAGTTTAAGGTCCATAACAGTATCTGCAAGATCTATCATATGTTTGGTTTTGTAAACAGATATCGCATCATATACTGCTAAACCAATGAGTAACAGAATGACTAAGAAAATACCTAATGATATACCAAATATTGCAATAGCACCTGCTCCAACAATAATTCCACATATGTCTATTACGTACCATTCAGGGTGCTTGTAGAGTGTTATGACGAGGAGAATTGCGATAAGAGCTGAAATCAGCATAGCAATCTGCCCTGGCAAATAAATGAGTAGAAATAATGGGCGGAATACCCAAAATGCTGTGTATCCAATCGCTCCAAGAATAATAAACTGTATAAGCTTCTTCTTCCAAAATTTGGCAATTAGTAAAATAACTGCTGTTACAGTTAGTATTATTGCAAATATAAGAATTAAGTTTACTGGGTCGTCAGCCTGTTCAAATGCCTGCATACCAGCTGTATCAAAAGGCCAGACTAACAGTAAAGCTAAAAAATGAATTACGATAAATAAGCCTCCCATTAAAACAACGGGTAGTAAATCATGAAATAGTTTTTTATTCTGAGCCATTAGTCTCCACGAATAATATCTCACTATTTATAGAGTTTGATTTCTGTATCCAAAAATGTTAAAAAAAAACAAATGATACTTACTATAGTGCGAAGGGATGAAACTAGATATTGCTGATAAATTTTTAGTTGCATATATACCAACAAGTTCAATAATTCTATTTATTCTAGGTATGAAACTTGCAGATCCAACGTTAGTTGTTGGTGAGTATCACGTTCATCATCCTTGGCAAATACCGACTGTTATATTATTGTTTGTCATTGTTTTCCTAGCTGAACTAGTTGTTTTTCTTTATTTAAAAAAGAAAAAGTAGTTATTCTATTTAGTAAAAAATTAGCTTGTATCCAAAGAATGTGTACCAAATAAAAACCGAGTAAATTGCAAGCATAAAAACTCCTTCTATTCTAGAAATTTTATGCCCGGTATATAATATAGGAAACATCATAAATGAAACAGCGAGTAGAATCCATAAATGGGCCATTGATTCAGGGATATTAGCTTGGAGTGGAATAAAAAGAGCTGCAACTCCAAGGATCATTAAAATATTGAAAACGTTTGATCCGAGAACATTTCCAACAGCAATGTCAGGTTCATTTTTGTAAGCAGCCATTGAGGATACTACTAGTTCAGGAAGAGATGTACCTATTGCTACCATTGAAATTGCTATAATAAATCGATTAATCTGTAAGAACTCAGCAATTGCTACAGCTGATTCGATTAAAAGCCACGCACCAGCAATAACTCCTATGATTCCTAAAAAAATGAAAAGGATATTTTTTGCAGTCTTTCCTTTGTTATATTTTACAGTGTTGTCACGTTCTTTTTTTGCACAACAAACGAAGAAATAAATAAACAAGGCAAATAATATTAGGAAAACAATTCCTCCGATTAAATGATAATTATCTAAAAGACCAAAATACGATGCAGCCAAAAGGATAACCGTAGCACCTAACATGATTGGTACTTCTCGTCGTATTATGCCTTTTTTTATTTTTATTGGTCTGATAATTGAAGCAACACCAAGGACAAGTAGTAGATTAGCAACACATGAGCCAATTATATTCCCAAGAGATATCTCTGAATTGCTCTGATATGCAGCACCAACAGATATTGCAAATTCTGGAGCAGATGTGCCAAATCCTACAATTAAAACTGAGATAATTAATGCTGGTATACCTAGTTGCGCAGCGGTTTTTGATGTTCCATCTACAAGTATATCTGAACCTTTCCAAAGAAATAGAACTCCAATTATAAACGCTGGAATAGCAAGTGTGATTGATATCATGGTTGGCGTGTAATCAAAATAGTTATTTAAATAACTAGTTAAAACAAACCTTTTTGTATAAGTGGCTATTAAGCCTTCCTCGAGTTAACATGTCAAACGGAAGGCTAATATTCATTGGTCTAGGTCTCTACGATGAAAAAGACATCTCATTAAAAGGCATTGATGAGATCAAAAATTGCGACAAAGTGTATGCAGAGTTTTACACTGCCACACTTACAGGAGCAGATATCAAAAAGATAGAAAAAACAATTGGTAAACCTGTAAAGGTGTTATCAAGAGATGAAACTGAAAAAGGAGATAAAATCTTAAAAAGCGCAAAAAGCGAAAATGTTATTTTTTTAACATGTGGAGACCCAATGACTGCTACCACTCATATAGATCTTAGATTAAGGGCTATTAAAATGGGAATCAAAACAAGAGTTATTCATGGAAGTAGCATAGTTACAGCTGTCCCAGGACTGCTTGGTTTACAAAACTATAAGTTCGGTAGAACTACAACCCTTGCGTATCCTGAAAAAGATTACTTTCCAACAAGCCCATATAAGATTATAAAAGATAACAAGAAAATGGGCGTACATACTCTTGTTCTCCTAGATATTCAAGCAGATAAAAAGAGATATATGACTGCAAATGAAGGGATGAAACTCCTATTAAAAATGGAAGAAAAACTTAAAGAGAACATCTTCAATGAAGACAGCGTCATATGTGTTGTTGCCAGAGCTGGATCAAATGAACCTGTAACTGTTGCAGGCACTGTTAAAGACCTACTTAATAGAGATTTTGGTCCACCTCTCCATACCTTAGTTATACCTGGAAAACTTCATTTTATGGAAATAGAAGCATTGCAGTTACTTGCACAACTACCTGCACTACAGGGTAGAAAATTACAAAAACTATAATAACTATAGGCTATATTATTCGAAATATTGGGGAAATTTGATGCAGCAGAAAGAAGGAATTGTCGGTTATATCTATGGAGATGTCGGTTCCACTGAGTTTAATTTCGCAGTGAACGGACAGAATTTGAGGAAGTTCGACTACATTTTTGCTCCTCATAAAGAGGGCAATATGCTTGCTCAAGTTATGGATATCAGACAGCATTCTGATCTTAGATTTGAGGATGCTACGGGTTACATGAGCCGTGAAGAGATCCCTACTATTAAGGCAAGCCTCTCTGCATTTGCTGATGTCATTGGTTATAGGGATAAAAAAGGGCTTTTGCAATCCCCTCGTTCTCCTTTCAGTGCTGGCACCGCTATTATGCGTGCAAATGAAACTCTCATCAGGCATGTTCTTGGTTTAAATGCATCTAAACAGAATGGAGCGTATATTGGTCTTTTGAAGGGGCATAATATTCGTGTCTTTTTGAATGTTGATGCATTGGTTCAGAAACACATTTGTATTCTTGCTAAAACAGGTGGTGGAAAGAGCTATGCCTGTGGTGTTCTAATTGAGGAGCTTTTGAAACATAAAATACCAATGGTAATAATTGATACTCATGGAGAGTATCATTCTTTGACCGAGCCGAATAAAAGCAGAAAGGATCAGAAAAACATGGGACGGTTCGGTATAAAAAAACATGGTTATGCAAATCAAATCAATGAATTCTCACCTATTGGCTCAAGAGGAAATATTAAACATCTCACTCTTAATGGGGTGAACCTTGAAGCCCGTGAGATTATCGATCTTCTTTCAGCTAAACTTTCAGGTCCACAGATAGGTTGTTTGTATCAGGCAATCAAAGAGATCAAGGAATACAAAAAGGTATGGACTCTTAGAGATATCATTGAATCGGTTAACCGTAGTAAGAGTAATGCTCGTTGGAATGTTATAGCATCTTTGGAATCATTAGATTCTATTGGTGTTTTTTCTGAGAATGGAACTCCTACAGCTGATCTTGTAACTAAGGGAAAATGCTCTACGATCAATATGAAGGGTGTCCCACCTGATGTCCAGGATGTAGTTGTAGCACGTCTTACAAAAGAGCTTTTTGATGATCGAAAAGCTGGTAAGCTTCCACCTTTCTTATTAATAGTTGAAGAAGCACATAACTACTGCCCTGAGAGAGGATTCGGTACTGCTGTTTCGTCTAATATTCTACGTACTGTTGCCTCTGAAGGCAGGAAGTTTGGAATGGGAGTCTGTATAGTAAGCCAACGTCCTGCTAAGGTTGATAAAAATATAATTTCGCAATGTAATACTAACATTATTTTGAAGGTTACAAATCCTAATGATCTAAAGGCTATTATTCAATCTGTAGAAGGTCTAACAACTCAGACATATGACGAGATACAACGTTTACCCATTGGGATTGCTCTTATTTCAGGTTCAGGTCTTCAAATGCCTATTATGACAGAGATACGCACTCGTGAAACAAACCATGGTGGGAAATCTGTGGGTATATCAAGACCTGGAGGTGGAGAAGATGAAATCTATAAGCCACTTAAGATGCCAACTCCGCCGCCTCAACCAAAAATAGAGACACCAACACCTAAGCCGGTAGAAAAGAAAAGCAGTACTTTAACTGATAAAGCTGGGGATGTTGCAAGAGTTGCAAATAGACTTGGATGGGTATCAACAGAGAATCCGGATGAGGCAATAAAGATTCTTTCAAAAGAAGCTGAGAAGATGAATGAAAATGTTTACAAATATCTTGAATCGTTATCCAGACTTGGTAGAAACTTTTGTCACAAAGAAAATCCTAGGTGTATAAAATGTCCAATGAATAAAGGCTGTAAATATCATGCATCTCAGGGTAGCGCAAAAAGAGGTTTGTTTAGAAAATAATGGTTTATATGAAAAATAAAGCCATCATTGTAACTTTTATTCTTGTTTTAATTACATTAACATTATCTGGTTGTCTAGATCTTTTTACTAGCGATGATGGAAGTACAACCTACCAATCACATCCTACAAAAATTAGTTACACGATTAGCTATGGATATAAGATAAATTGCACAGGTTCAGGTGAATACAATATTAAATACAATTGCGACCTCCCAGAAGTTTTAGAAGGACAAATACTGCATATATTTTATTGGTTAACTGATGATGAATCTGAGGAGAAAACATTAGCTACTTATAATACTGTAAGAAGTTGGAATATAACCAATAACACCAATAAAGAGTACGATCTTGGAATAACAGCCGGTGTCGAATCTGAAAGTTATATTGTATCTGATTTAAACGGAGCAAATGCTCTAACTATCCAGGAAATAAATGATCAACATCCAGCTCTTGTTGCTCAATATTGCCAGGCACAATCCAATGAAACAACTGTTTTTATTGATCCAGATAATCCCAATATAATTGCAATTGCATCTGAGATCTTGAGCAATGCCGGTACAAACAATGCATTTCTAGTTGCAAAAGAACTCTTTATTTGGCTGAAACAGCAAACTACATATCAGACTCATGGAGAGAACAATGATGCCCAGCCAGCAGAGTTTACTTTGCAATGTAAAACAGGCGATTGTGATGATCTTTCATTTTTATACATGTCATTATGTAGAACAATTGACATACCAGCTAGATTTATTAGAGGATTTTTGGTAGAAGAGAACAGTGCAGTTCCTCACGCATGGGTAGAGGTTTTTGTAGGAGGAAATATTGGTGATAACGGTTGGATTCCCATTGAATGCGCTGGTACAGCAGATAAAGTTGAAACAGAAGTTCATCAAAACTTTGGTGTAGAAAGTACAGAACATCTTAGATTATTCAAAGACGATGGGAGTAATGAATCTCTTAATATTTCATTAGTTCCATTAACTTATGAGACATATGGTCTAAATAGAGAGGTAGATCCTCAACCCTATGCAGAAATTACTGACTATGCTGTTCTAAGGTCTAATGAGCTTGTTATAGATAAAAATGGGAACAGGTATTACAACTAAGTTGGTAAACATTAGAGTTTTATATTAAAAAGTGGTTTCATTTGAGAGATGGGACGCAAAATTAATGTCAGCCTTTCATTGAAATTAACATTAATCGTTGTTTTACTTTCTATTGCAATAATTGTATCATTATCGTATATCAATATTTATTGGCAAAGTGAAAATGAAAAAGAAATTTATGAAGAAATAACTGAATGGTCTGCTGCTAATTTTGCTGAATCACATGCCGCACTTAAAACTTTAGATGACAATTTATCAAACTATGAAAATCAAAGTGAGCTATTGGCAGATACAGATCATTTGTTTGTATTTCTTACTAATCTAACAACACAATATAGAGAGATTTTAAAAATAAATATTAACGCGCCTTTTGAAAATAATTTAACAGCAATTGTTTCTACAGATGATGAATCATTAGGTGGTCTATCAAATCCTGAAAATAACACTGATGCTTATGAAAATGGGAACACATATTATAGGATTAATGGTAGTTTATTAACAGTTATTTCTCCTATCTATATATCAACTGATATCGTTGGAACCTATGAAATAGTCGTATCCATGTTTCCTCAAGAATTGTCACATACTGCTCAAATTCAATATATTGTAATAATATCTTTCATCAGCATTTTTATCTTAATTATCAGTCTGTTATATCTTCTAAGAGGAGCAATTGTAAAACCGATTATTCGTTTTAGAAATACAGCAAGGATATTTGGTAAAGGAAATTTAGATGCAAGGGTTGACATCGATTCAAAAGACGAACTAGGCGATCTCGCTAATGCTTTTAATCAAATGGCTAAGGATTTGAAAGAATCCAGAGACAAAATCCAGGATTATAACCAGATTTTGGAAAACTTGCTTCAACAGAAAGATGAGTTTATTGGACAGCTTGGTCATGATTTAAAAAATCCAATGCAACCTCTGGTTGGTCTTCTTCCAATGGTTATTGAACAAGAAAAAGACCCGGAAATCAAAGAATCACTAGTAATAATGAATCAAAATGTTGAATATATGCAGGATCTTATCTTTAAAACTCTACAACTTGCTAAACTTAGAACTTCAAAAATCAAATTTGACTTTGAAAATCTCAATCTCAAAAAAGAGGTTGATCATGTTATTGCAACAGAACAAATTAATTTAAAGAAACATAAAATCGAACTTGAAAACAAAATTAGCGAGGATATTATTGTAAATGCTGATAAGTTAAGACTTGCTGAAGTTTTTAAAAACCTAATTACTAACTCGGTTAAGTATACACTAGAGGAAGGAGGAAAAATTACTATTGACGCTGAAGAAGAAAAAAACGTTGTCACTGTCTCTGTAAAAGATACTGGTATTGGTATGACAGAGGATCAACTTAAAAAGGTTTTTGATGAGTTTTACAGAGTAGACAAGTCAAGTAAAGAGCATAAATCTACCGGTCTTGGTCTTGCTATCTGCAAACGTATTGTTGAAAAACATAATGGTAAAATATGGGCTGAAAGCCCAGGCCCTGGAAAAGGTTCTACTTTTTATTTTACTCTTAAATCTTGAGACGAAAAATAATTAAGAACATATAATATACCTTAATGTTGGTGAAAGGGATGACAAAAAAAGTTATGGTTGTGGATGATGACCCAGGCGTCGTATTCACTGTAAAACGTGGGATGGAGAGTATCGATAAGGATTATGAAATTACAACTGCTACTAGCGGGACAGAATGCCTCGAACTTTTGAAAAATAATCAGATTCCAGATCTTATCCTCTTGGATATTATGATGCCTGATATTAGTGGATGGGAGATATATAGAAAACTAAAAGATAATGATATATGGAAAAATATCCCTGTGGTTTTTCTTACGGCTCGCACAGATCGTATAGCAAAGGATGCAGGTAGTTTTTTAGGCGAGGATTATATTGAAAAACCATTTAAAGTACCAGATTTAAAACTAAGAATTGATAAGATTTTGAAAAAATAATTTTGTGCTTCTATTTTTCTTTATTTCTTATTTTTAAGAAAAGATTTAAGTTATATTAATATATTCGTTTAGTAAAGGATGGGTAACAAAAGGATGAGATGCAAAAGTAGAGTATTAGTTAAAAATAGTTTATCAAAGAAAATTCTAAGTTTCTATATAATCATTCTATTGATAGTAACATTTTCCTCTAATTTTGGTATATCTAATCCTCCACAAATTGAAATCGTAGGGCCAACAGATGGAAATTACTATACCAATAACACCTACGTTAATATTAGCGTGAATATCACTAGCGATAGTTATAATTCGAGTTTCATCAACTGGAATTATAGCCTTGTTGGCTATTGGAATTTTGAACATACAAACGATACGCATGTCTTTGATAACTCAACCTATATGAACAACGCGACGTGCATTGGAAGAAATGGGACCCGCAATATAACAGTTGGAAAATATGGGAATGGTTCCTATTTCAATGGTTCTAGTAATGAATATTTGGATTGCGGCAACCATAGTAGTTTGGATATTTCTAGTAATAATATTACTATTGAGTTTTGGGTTAAAGAATTTGAATCGTCTTTTAATAACAAATATGGTAATAGTACTAGTAATAATAAGAACGATGATTATGGAAGTTCAATTCGGCAAACATCTGACGGATGTTATATTGTAACAGGAGAAGTGGACCACGATGATTCAGATCCTGATAATACAGGCAATATATCTTTAATAAAATTAGATTCCAATGGAGGGGTACTTTGGCAAAAATTTTATGGCTCAGGTAAGAACAATAAGAGTTGGGATGTCCAGCAAACATTCGATGGAGGATATATCATAGTCGGTGAGAGAAATACAACTTATAATTGGTATGATGTATTTTTAATTAAAACAGATAGTAGCGGTAATCTTGAATGGGAGGAAATATATGGAGGGGGAGAAAACGATACAGGTTATTCAGTTCAACAAACTAGCGATGGAGGTTATATTATCACGGGATACACGGAATCTTTTGGAACTGGAAACAAAGATGCTTGGCTCTTAAAAACGAATTCTACAGGGGAAATAACGGCGGGGATCACCAATAATGAAACATTCAACAGAACATTTGGTGGTCTAGAGAATGATTCAGGATGGTCTGTTAAACAAACAAATGACAGCGGATATATCATTGTAGGAGATACGCAATCCTATGGAAATGGTTCAACTGATTATTGGGATCTATGGTTAATCAAAACAAATTCAACAGGTAATGAATCTGGGTTAGATACCCATACTGGAAATTGGACATGGGGTGGTCCAAGTAGCTATGAAAACGGCAGGGATGTTCAATTGCTAAGTAATAATAGTGGTTACATTATAACGGGTTTTACAGACTGGGATACAAATGATTTGTTTAATGTGTGGTTAATTAAATTGAACTGGACTTGTTCAAATAGTTCTTCTGGTGAAGTTTTTAATAAAAACTACTCATTTGTTGGAGTTGCTCCTAATAAAGGAGATAAAGGATTTTCAGTAGATGAAACAACTGATAGTGGGTTTATAATAGCTGGATCATGGAATGAACCTAACACTACGGATGGCGGTTTGCTGCTTATGAAAACAGATGCGCAGGGAAATGAACTTTGGAATAGGAGTTTCGGTGAACAAAATAAATATGAGCGAGCATTATGCGTTGAGGAAACTACCGATGGCGGGTTTATTTTAGTAGGACAAGAAGAAAATTCAACTAGTGATTCTGATAATAGAGATATTTGGGTAATTAAGACAGATGTGTATGGAAATGTTACCGAGAGTAATAACAATCAGAGTTTATATAAAACATTAGTTGGTAAAAGTACAGATACTTACCTTGTTAAACTCTATAATGGAACCATTTATGGTTACATAAATGATGAAAGTCGTGTTTCCACAAATATGTCTTTGTATGATTTATCTCAATATTGGCATCATGTAGCTTTAACATATAATGGCTCTGAAATCAAATTATATGTTAATGGAACACTCATGGATTCTACAGCCTATAACGGTGTAATAAATATTAATACAAATAATCTAACGATAGGTAAAAATTTCAGTGGGATTATTGATGAGGTTCGCATTTGGAGTCGTACATTAAATCAAGATGAAATCAATGCTTCATACAGTTGCTCTGGTTCTTATTATAAAAATTTTACTGGTCTATCTGAAGGGAATTATTCATATTATGTGTATGCTATAGATATTAATGGCAACGAGAACAGTACACAAACAAGGACAGTAACTATAGACAATATCCCCCCCGCATCATCTGTTAATGAGATTACACCCTATAATCAAAGTAATGAAAATATTATAATAAGTATAACAGGCAGTGACGCAACTGGTTGTTTACAAAGCGTAGCCTTGTATTACTATAATAGCACCAACAATTACACCTGGTCAGGACCATTTAGTTATTATACAAACACAACCCCATGGTTTAATATCAATGCCATTAATATTAGTTTCAACTTTTCAAATGCAAACGGAAGTGGATACTACCGATTCTACAGTATAGCCACCGATAATGCAAGTAATACAGAAGAAGCTCCGTCATCGTACGACACTGCGTGCTACTTTAGTGTTAATAATTCCCCCCCAAATGCCTCAACTATTTCTTCTCCTTCTAATGGTGCTATAGAGGTCAGTAGAACTACTGATTTAAATTGGGTTTATGCCGGTGATCCAGATGGTGATGATTCAGCTAATGCAACGTATGATGTCTACTTTGGTACTGACTCTAGCCCTGGTTCAGGTGAACTTGTTTCAAGTAACCAATCAACTACTACTTATGATACAGGAACTATGAGCTATAGCACAACATATTATTGGATGATTATAACATATGATAACTATAGTATAGGTACACCAGGTCCAATATGGTCGTTTACAACCGTAGAACAAACTGGCGGAAATGGCTACACACCGCCTACAAATACACCTCCAACTGCTGATGCCGGAGGTCCATATTCTGGATATGTAAATATTCCGATATCCTTAGATGGATCAGGGAGTTCTGATTCAGATGGAACCATAGCAGGATACAGATGGGACTTCGAGAATGACGACACCTACGATACAGATTGGTTAACCACAGCAATGACAACCCATAGCTATTACTCTGTAGGAAATTACACAGTAAAACTACAAGTAAAAGATGATGACGGTGCAACAGGCACTGACACTGCAACTGTAACAATAACGGAAGCTCCTCCAGTAGATAATCCCCCAACGATATCAAACATAACACGTTCACCAAGAAAAGTTACTAGCGATGATATTGTTACAATTTCTGCAGATGTTACTGATGATTATGGCGTATCATCTGTCTTTTTATACTGGAATAATGGTTCTAACGATAAATCGGCTGAAATGGTAAACATAGGTGGAGACAAATATTCAAAATCAATTGGGCCATTCCCATATAGAACAACGGTGACTTACTGGATCAAAGCAATAGATAATGCAGATAATATAAGTACTATAGATGAACTAAACTTTACGGTTGCTGCACCGCCACTTACCAAAGAATTAGATATAGTTACTAACGGGACGGAAGAAGAAGTTGTAACAGAAGGTGCCGCTACTAGTAGAATAAAATTCCAATCTAAAAAAGATCTTCAAAATGTAAATATTACTATTGAAAATCTTACAAAGGAAGAATTGGAAGATAAAGTATACTTAGGTGATAAAGAAGTATATAAGTATTTTAATTTAACAATAACTGCAAATGGAACACATGTACAAGAAGACGATATAGAATCTTCTACAATTGAATTCGAAGTTAATAAAACATGGATAAATGAATTAAGAATTGATGATAACGGAAATAAATACAGGATTAATAAAAGTGATATTAAACTATTAAGATACAAGAATAATAGATGGGGAAATCTTACAACTACTTTAATTAGTGAAGAGCACGAGGCATATATACTGTATGAAGCTGAAACTCTAGGGTATTCAACATTTGCGGTTGTGGGAAGTAAAGTCGTAGAAAAAGGACCTCCTGAGCCAGATGAACCAGAAATACCTTGGATAATTATTATAGGAGTTATAATAGCAGCAATCATAATACTATTATTTGTTCTATTTAAAGCGAGATATATCTATATAGAAGAAGTAGAAGTCCCTGAAAAATAAAAAAAATAAAAAAGTTAAATTGTTTTTTATTTGTCTTTTAAGTTGCTACTATAAACCACAATTACCATATTGAGTAGCACTACCTGTATAGGTAGTACTACTGCTAGATGAACTAGAAGACGAACTACCACTCATTGCTATATCACCAGATGGAACACTACCAGCATTTACACTGTTGATACCAACTTCCGAAATTGTTATATAATTATTAGTTTCATCATCCTCATCATATTTATTACCCGTTTGCTCACATTTGAAAGTAAAGGTATATGGAGTTGTATCATCTCCCCATGTTATAGGTATTTCAATTGTTACTTGATTTATTTCATCTATATATTGAACATGCCATAAATCTCCAACTTCTAAGGTAGGCATATCACTAGCTGTAACAAAAACCCTTATAGTATCATCTTGATAATTATCCAAAAGATCTGTAATAGTAAGACTCAAATGATAATATCCACCACAATATATTGTTTCTGGATCCCATTCATAATCCTCTAAAAAAGTCAGATCAATATCATATTCATCACCCATGCTTAGTGGTGCTACACCTCCGTTATTTTGTGTAGTTGATCCCATGGTATTTAATAAATTTATATAGAAAGTTAAGGTTTTTGAACTACCTGAAAACATTTGATTAACAAGATTTATTACTAGATTACCATTAATATTTTGAGTTGATGATGAACTACTAGATGTAGAGCCACTCATACCATAAGATGATGATTGAGTATCATCTCCATATTGAGTAGTTCCCATATTTGTTCCATCAATATTATAAATTGAACGCACAGTTATTTCTTTACCCTCAAATTTTCTAAGACCTTGCTCATCATATATATATAAATATACTAGATAACTATCTGCGTTGTCAAATGAATGAATGACCTCAGATTTATCTTTACCAATAATTTCATCGGAACCATCATTAAATACCCACATATAACATAGCTCTCCACCATTTGGATCATAAGATCCATCGTCATAAAAATGGAATTCTTCATTAACATTACCTTGTTTTGGATAATAATCCCATTCAATAATGGGGAAATCTTCCTCATTTGGAGCTCCTCTTATAACAGTTACAATAAAAGGTTTAAGTATATATTCATCATTAGAACCGTAGATTTCTAGTTTACAGTTTAACTCATCATATTCTTCTGTATATGTATGCTCTGCATGTTGTCCAGTACCAGTTGATCCATCGCCAAAGTCCCATTTGTATGTTTCAATATTATCAATACCATCTACTAATGCTACAAAATGTGAAACAGTATCAACATAAGCAGGATCAGGAATTATCAATTCAACCTTTGCAACATCTACTTCTGCTGAATCTAAATCAGATGAACTCTCATTATCTGTTACTTTCAATTGTACCGTATATGGGCCAAAATTAGAATATGAATGACTAACTATTTCTCCATATTTAACTGTTCCATCACCAAGATTCCATCTCCAGCTAACGATATACCCATCAGGATCATAACTACCAGAACCATCAAACTCAATTTCTTCACCAACTAATCCTAAATACGGCCCACCTGCATCAGCAACTGGTGGTTGATTAGGTAGAGGACCAACAGTCACCTGCGCAGTATCATCATCTGTCAAACCACCCTCATCAGTAACCGTTAAAGTTGCATATCCAGAAAAGGGTGAAGAATAAGCGTAAAGTGGATGTTCTTCAGTACTTGTACCACCGTCTCCAAACTCCCAATAATAATCAAGAGGGCCCCCTTCAGGGTCATAGCTACCGGTACTGTCAAATTGAATTGGAATGCCAACATAACCAAAATAAGGACCATTTGCTTCAGCATGAGGCTTTATATTCTGTACATGTACATAAGGCTCGTCATAGTGGTCGGGACCTAGACCTTCCTCTACTTCGTCGGTATCTCCTCCACCATATGATGGCCCAGAACCACCTGAAGAACCAGATGCAGAACCCGATGATCCAGATGTTACGTCTGAACTAGCTGTAACTGCAAAGGTTGATGTAATCATAAAAACCGCTAACAGTATAGTCGCAACAGCATACGCTTTTATAGCTATTTTTTTTATTCTCATACCTTACCACCTATGAGTTTTTTTATTATCTTTACCTATAGTGACACATCGTGTCACTGCTTTACGTGATATACTTTTCTAAGTAGCGGTATATAAAGCTATCGCGTAATATTTGCCATTTGACAAAATGTCATTTAATAAATTTTAACAACTAAAACAAAACATAAAAATTATTATTAAAAATTTAAATAATATTATTCTTTTTGATATAATTAAGCATAAGCCTTTAAATATTAAAAGTGCATACAGCGTTACTCTTATCTAACAGGTGAAACATGGGCAAAGGAATAAATGCTGCAAGAAAACTCAAAAAAAGTAGAAAAAAACAGCATTGGAATGATAGATACTACAAAAAAAGAGTTTTACACTTAAAAGAAAAAGCAGATCCGCTTGAGGGAACAGCTCAAGCTAGAGGTATTGTTATAGAAAAAGTTGGAATAGAAGCAAAACAGCCTAACTCTGCTATTAGAAAATGCATAAAAGTACAACTTATCAAAAACGGTAGACAAATCACAGCATTTGCACCTGGTGATAATGCTATTAGTTTTATTGATGAGCACGATGAGGTAATGGTTGAAGGAATTGGCGGTAGAATGGGACGAAGTTACGGTGATATTCCTGGTGTTCGATTTAAAGTTATAAAGGTTAATGATGTTTCACTTCAAGAAATGATTAAAGGAAAAGTTGAGAAACCAATGAGACGATAAGCATGACCGCTAAAAAAACTGAGGGAATAGGAACCAATTTTTTTCCTGTGCTTGCAAAATATGATATGAGTAGCGTTAAAATAGAGGACAAGGGACTCGAGAGATACATTAACCTAGATACCGAGAACATCTATTTTGGCGGTGTTTATTCAAATAAAATTTTTGCTAAATCTAAAACGCCTTTGGTTGAACGATTGATCAACAATATAATGAGAACCGAGCATTACAATGGTAAAAAGACTAAGGCATATAAAGTTGTAAAAGCCACTTTTGAGATTATTGATAAAAAAACTAAGTCTAATCCTATGCAGGTATTTATTGATGCCGTTCAGAATGCTGCGCCCAAGGAAGAGACAACTAGGTTGCGTTTCGGTGGTATATCAGTTCCCAAAGCAGTTGATGTAGCTCCTCAGAGACGCTTGGATATTGCTCTTCGGAATATCTGTCAAGGTTCAGTAAATGCAAGTCATAAAAATAAAAAAAGTATGGAGGCCTGCCTTGCTGATGAAATCATAAAGGCTTCTAAAAATGATGTAGCTTCTTTTGCAGTAGCAAAGAAAAATGATATAGAACGTGTTGCTAAATCAGCTCGATAAAAATATTGGGATGTATTAAAAAATATAGTTAAGGTGTATAGTATGGGAAAGAAAGAAGACAACATCAAGAAAGCAAAAAACTTGATGAATAAATTAGATCACATTCGTAACATTGGAATTGCTGCCCACATTGATCATGGCAAAACTACGTTATCAGACAACCTACTTGCCGGCTGCGGTATGATGAGTGAAGAACTTGCTGGTAAGCAGCTTGTTCTTGACTATGATGAACAGGAGCAGGATAGAGGTATTACAATCAATACAGCTTCTGCATCTATGGTCCACGAGTTTGAAGGCAGTGAGTATCTTGTTAATCTTCTTGATACACCAGGTCACGTTGATTTCGGTGGTGATGTCACTCGTGCTATGCGAGCTGTTGATGGATGTATAGTTGTTGTCTGCGCTGTTGAAGGTGCTATGCCTCAGACAGAAACAGTTATTCGACAGGCACTCCGTGAAAAAGTAAAACCAATTCTGTTTATCAACAAGGTTGACCGGTTAATTAACGAACTACGTGTAACACCTGATGAGATGCAGCAGCGTTTTATCAAAATAATATCTAAATTCAATGAACTGTTGAACAGGACAGTCCCAGATGAATTCAAAGGCAAATGGAATGTTAAAGTAGAGGATGGTAGTGTAGCTTTTGGATCAGCCTATTATAACTGGGCTATTTCAGCCCCATACATGCAAAAATCAGGATTGAGCTTCAAAGATATTTACGATTTTTGTAATCAAGACAACCAGAAAGAACTCGCAAAAAAAACACCCATCCACGAAGTCTTACTGGATATGGTTGTTGATCATCTTCCGCCTCCAAATGTTGCCCAGAAATATAGGATACCGCACATATGGAGAGGGGATCAAAATAGTGAACTTGGAAAAAGCATGATTGAAACTAAAGAGGATGCGCCTTTAGCATTGATGATCACGAAAATCATTATGGATCCACACGCTGGAGAAGTAGCTGTAGGACGGGTATATAGTGGAAAAATTGAACGAGGACAAGAGGTTTATGTTGCAGGGATGCCTAAGATCAACCGTGTACAGCAGGTGAATCTAATGGTTGGAGCAGATAGGATCCCTGTTGAGTATGTAAGTGCTGGTAATATTGTTGCTGCTACTGGTATAAGAGACGCAATTGCGGGTAGTACTGTTACTGCCGACCCTGATGTTGAACCGTTTGAACGAATTGTACATATCTCTGAACCAGTAGTAACCGTCGCTGTTGAAGCAAAAAACATGAAGGATCTTCCTAAATTAATAGAGGTACTTCGTACGGTTTCAAAAGCAGATCCAAGCATACAAGTTGATATCAACCAGGAGACAGGTGAAAACCTGATGTCTGGTATGGGAGAACTTCATCTTGAAATTACAGAGTATAGAATTATAAACGAATATGGTGTAGAAATCATAACCTCAGAACCAATTGTTGTTTATAGAGAATCTGTTGGAAAGAAAAGCCCGCAGAAATTTGAAGGAAAATCACCAAATAAACACAATCGTTTTTACATAGAAGTTGAACCATTACCAGAGAACATCAGAAAAGCCCTATACAACAACGAAATACCGCAAAATGTTAAGAAATTTAAAAACGAGGTAGCAAAAAAACTTCAAGATTTAGGAATGACAAAAGAAGTAGCAAAAGGAGTTTTTGCTATACAAGGATTAAACATGGCTACTGATGTTACCAAAGGTATTCAGCATCTTTTTGAAACAAGAGAACTCATCAAAGAAGCATTTGATGAGGTAATGAAAAGTGGGCCAATTGCGAATGAGCCATGTCAAGGGGTCCTAGTTAGACTTGTAGATGCAAAGCTTCATGAGGATGCTATTCACAGAGGACCAGCACAGGTTATACCCGCAGTAAGAAACGCTATATATGGTTCAATAACAATCTCTGATCCGATAATACTTGAACCAATGCAGAAGGTGTTCATGAGTACTCCACAAGAGATCATGGGAGATGCTTCACGGGAGTTGAATCAGCGAAGAGCAGTAGTTCGAGATATGATTACTGAGAAAGATATGGTAAACATTGATGCAAAGGCACCTGTTGCAGAAATGTTTGGGTTTGCATCATCAATACGATCAGCTACTGGTGGAAGGGTTCTTTGGAACACAGAAAATCTAGGTTTTGAACCATTGCCAAAACAACTGCAATCTGAAATAATAAGACAGATAAGAGAAAGAAAAGGTCTAAAACCTGAACCAAATCCAGCTAGTTACTATATGGATTAAAATATTATCTTTGAATCGGATATTTTATTTTACTTCGACAATATTTTATTTTTTCACAAAGTATATATAATATAGATTATAAATATATAAAGATAGATAAAAAATTGGAGAAGAGGTGGAAATATCATTATTGTTGATACGCCGTCGGTATCAATAATATATATGACTCCTCCATTTGGAAGAAGAGGACAGGCGGGGGAGGGGAACAAAAAAGGATGAATAAAAAAATAATCGCAATAGGAATTATAAGTATGTTTTTACTAGTTGGAACTATAACCACTTCAGCAAGTAATAATACTATTTCAATAGAAAAACCAGAAGAAGCTGTATCTCCAAAACCATTACTCGAACCAAGGTATACTAATATCGTTGGGTCTGGAAAAGGTATAGCATTCAAAATTGGCAACTTTTTTCTATGGGCTTATGATCCACCAGCCGATATACTGTTAGAGTATAATCGTTGGAATTATCCAGGTAAAATAACGTTAAACTGTTCATCAGTAATAATAATTGGTTTCTGGGGTGAGCTAATAAAACCTGGCGATGGTACATTTGAATTCACTGGAAGCGCATGGTCAATGTTTGCTGCAACTGCTGATCCTATTCCATGAAGAGACTGATGGTGATCATTGAGGATTCCAAAATCTGTAAATCGAAAAATCAAAAAATATTATAACAGAGGTAATGTTATACTTTTTAGAGATGCACCATGGATAGAGGAGTTATACCGATTAACAAAGAATATGAGCTTCAATTCAATTATTACGAAAAAGATCAAAAATTCAAATATTTCAACAGAAAATTTGAAATCATACTTGTAGAAAAGAAAACACTGAGACGTAACTATATTATGCATATGGACAACGCAGATCCTCGCCAAATGATGCCTCGTTTGTACAAAGCATCAACTGGTAGAAAAAAACATGATTTTGGAGTAACAACACTTAACTGGAATGATATTAAGACTAAATTCACTGATTATATAGTTGCAGAACTTGGAGAAAGACAGAGAAATAATGTAAAAAAAGCAATAGGAAAACTATCATCTCCAAAGCTTTAGTACTCCGTTATCTTGTATTTTCCATGAACAGGTTCATAGATTTGTCCATTACGTTTAAGCCTGTCAAGTGCCTCTTCTACCTTACTAGATTCAAGACCCTCAATCTCAGACTCTCGTATTATATCTGCTCGCAGTGCATTCCCATCTTTTGCTTCATTGCTCAGCCTTTGGATAATATCCATAATTGTACGCATTCTATCATGCTGAGTATGACTAATACCTGTTGCAATAATGTCAATGTCAAATTTACCAGTCTCACGATCCATCCCAACTCTTCTCAAATATTGATCGATAATGAAAATTGCTCTTTTTGCATCATCAACGGTTACATCCTGACTGAGCCTCATTCTAGCACTTGCCTCAGCCAATCTTACAAATGCCTCAAGCTGCCTTGGTGTGAATGTAACGGATTCCTCAGACGCGCTTCTAAAATCTACATAGTAGCCTTTCAATATTTCAAGTGCCTCATCAGTCATAACAGGAAAGATATTCCTCCTCGCATACGCCACATACTTCCGGAGAAATTCAGGATCAAAAGTTGGCATAACAATCTTCATTAAACTCTCCTGTTCTTTTTTAGTATGTTTAGATTTTTTTAATCTTGAAATTTGTTCAGTTACCTCCCCTGCTTTGTGAGTGAGTAAAATATGTGTTGCAAGATCAGTATCTGTTTGACGATCAGGTTTATCGATAATAGAAAAAATTAGATCAAAACGAGAGAGAAGAGCAGGAGGCATATTTATCTGTTCATGTATAGGGAGAAATTCATCAAACCTCCCAAGTTTTGGATTAGCAGCTGCGAGAATGGCACATCTTGATTTCAACGTTGCATTGATCCCTGCTTTCGCAACTGAGATTTCTTGCTGTTCCATAGCTTGATGAATTGCACCTCTATCTGATTCCTCCATCTTATCAATCTCATCGATACAGGCAACACCCATATCAGCAAGAACAAGCGCTCCAGCTTCAAGTGTCCACTGACCCTCAGCAAATTCATCTCGACCAGCAGCAGCAGTG
>Ga0209427_10001371_pt1 | contig 27962 bp, 22 predicted proteins | sample DeeMarSWOR136_30_FD_187465 | JGI IMG/M metagenome (GOLD analysis project Ga0209427, IMG submission 187465) | Marine sediment microbial communities from White Oak River estuary, North Carolina - WOR-1-36_30 (SPAdes) (version 2) | ecosystem: Environmental > Aquatic > Marine > Intertidal zone >...
CATGGATCAGCAAAATTGTTGTGGTGGACGAGGACGTGGATGCCTTTGACATGCGCCAAGTGATACATTCTCTGGCCGTAAAGTGCGATCCCGCCACTGACATCTTGGTCAAAGAGACTCCACCGGGCACGGGAAACCCTTTCTCGCCTCTGGTCTCTGTGGAGGAATTAAAGACACTCAGGGGCTCCATGGTCTATTTTGACTGTACGTGGGATCCCAAACGGCCTAAAGACGAACTTCCCTTGAAATCATCCTTCGACTCCATCTATCCCGAGGAGATCCGGAAGAAGATCTTGGCCAATTGGAGTGAATACGGCTTCTAACTGAAAGCATGAAACAGAAGAGGAGGGATAGAATGCCGACAGAGTACCAAACCTTTGTGGGTACGCCTGACATCTTGAAAGAAGGTCAGGAGATTAAGCTCGCCGTGAAAGATCTCACTCCCGGCCCCAGAAAGTATGATTGTCGAATCGTGAAGGCGGTGGTCGCAAGGGACCCGGAGAAGTTACCTGGTTCCGACGTCCTCTGGCTGAGATCCTTAGTAGGGAGAAAGTTTTCCGAACCTTGGGCCATTAAGATTACGGAGGAATTGGGGGACTCCATGCCCGTCACGCCGTATCAACTCGGGATTGAGGTGACAAAGATGCTGAATGAGGATCTAGGCTGAAGGAGGCCTTTTCCACGTTAAGTTTGAGTTTTTGAGGATCCTCGCTTTATCCTAAAAAAGGGGGAAGAAAATGAGGGGTTCACTTTACACCCAGGAATTAATAGATGAATACCTTAACAAGGGATACTGGGACCTGACTAAGAGGGCAGATGTTATTGACCGGAACGGCAGAGAAGTTCCGGACAAAGAGGCCCTTGTCGATTCAAAGGCCCGGCTTACCTGGTCTGAAGTGAGTCAGCGGAGTGACAGGCTTGCTTTAGGTCTGCTGGCCCAGGGATATAAGAAAGATGACCTCCTTCTTGTGCAGTTACCCAACTGGGTCGAGCTTTATCTCCTTTTGGTTGCTTGCGAAAAGGCAGGCATTATCCTTGCCACTGCCCAGCCCACGTTTCGCCACGCAGAGCTGCTTCCTGTTTTGAAACACGTAGAGGCGAAGGCAATCGTCATACCGTATGAGTTTCGCAGTTTCAATTACTTTGAAATGGCAAAGGAGATGCAAAAGGAAGTTCCCGCTTTAAAAGACATTATCATCGTGGGAGATAAAATCCCTAAAGGGGCTATTTCCTTTGAAGAGGTTGGAAAGGGCGATGTGGAGGGTAAATTCCCACAGGATTATCTCAGGCAAATCCGTCCTGATCCTTTCGAGGTGGTGAAAATTGCCACCACGAGCGGTTCTACAGGCACACCCAAGTGTATTGAATTTGCCATAGCCAACAGAATGGCCTCAGGGAGGAACATGGCAAAGTGGTGGGAAATGGGTCCCGATGATATTGTGGGTGTCTTCTACAACATCATCGGGGGAGGCGCCTCCATCATCTCTCCTTTCGCATCTCCTATCGTTAGGGCAAAGGTTGTCCTCGTGGACCGATTCGATCCTCAGTTAGCCTGTGAGTTGATTGAGAAAGAAAAGATCACGATTGCCGCCATCGTGCCCGCACTCATGGCAAGGCTGCTGGATTATCCTGATCTGGACAAATACGATTTCAGCTCGCTCCGCCTGATACACAATTCGACCTCTTTGCTCCCCTATGAGTTGGGAATCAGAGCTGAAAAAGCGCTCGGGGCGCGCTATGTGCAGACCTACGGGACCATGGATGCCGGTTCGCCCATTGCCACATTCTCCATTAATGACCCTCCTGAGGTGAGGGTGGGGACCGTGGGGCGGCCATACTATGAAGGGACTTTTAAGATGGTGGATGAAAATGGCCAGGAACTTCCCATGGGGGAAATCGGGGAGGTGGCCTACAGGGGACCTTGCTGCGCGAGCGGTTATTATAAGAGCGAAAAGCTCAATGAGGAGTTCTGGCGTGATGGTTGGTATTTTACGGGTAATCAGGGTAAATTTGACGAACATGGAAATGTCATCATCTTGGGTCGCAAACGTGAAACCATCATCCGTGGAGGTCAAAATATCTTTCCAATTGAGATCGAAAATCTACTGATGCAACACCCAAAGGTGAGCGATGTTTCTGTCGTTAGAATGCCTGATCGAGTCATGGGTGAGAAGGCCTGTGCGTACATCGTACCAAGGCGAGATCAGGTGATAACCTTTGAGGAGATGGTTTCTTTTTTGAAGGATAAGAAGCTTGCGCCTTTCAAGCTGCCCGAAAGGCTTGAGATACTGGATGAGCTACCCCTGGTTCCTGCGGCACAGAAAGTGGATAAGATCAAACTTGAGAAAGATATTGCACGGAAGGTTGAACAAGAGAGCAGGCAAGGATAGATGGGGCATAATAGGCCTAGGACATGATACTGTTCGCAGAGTGAAGCTCCCCGCTTTCCGGGGCGAAGGCTCTCCGACCCGGAGACCTAAAGGGGGGCATCACCCGCAAGTTCGTTCAGCCGGGGGCATGGGGGTCTCTTTTCAAGCCGACAACCATTTCCCCGGTGGCTTTTGAAGAAAATGTGCTTTTGATCAAGGCTACTTGAAATTCATTTGTGAGGAAAGGAGGTCACAACTGTTGGAGTCTTCATTTGAGGATCTGGACAAGATGTTCAATGCGGAAGGTTTTGCGGTTATTGGGGCATCTTCGGTGCGTGGCAAGGCTGGCAACCAGATCATAGAATTTGCTCTCGAAATGGACTACAAGGGGAATATTTACCCCATCAACCCCACTTCCGAGACCATATTGGGTCTAAAATGCTACGAAACTATCAATGATGTTCCGGGCCAGGTGGATGTGGTGGTCGTGGTCCTGCCAGCACCTGCCTGCTTGGAGGCCGCCAAAGAAATTGTTAAACGGAGGAAAGAGAAGGGAGACGTGACAGGCGTTGTTGTGGTTTCCGCCGGTTTCAGCGAACACAGCCCCGAAGGCGAGCAGAGGGAAAAGGAACTGCTTGAGATCTTGTCTCCCCATGGTATCAGGCTCGTGGGACCCAACTGCCAGGGTATTCTTGACACGTACACTGGAGTCAACACCTCTTTCGATGTGGGAGGTTACCCCAAAGGCGGGGTATCCGTTATTGCCCAGAGCGGTGCCTTTTCCGCATCATACCTGGAGTGGGCACATCCCCTGGGCTTGGTGGGGTTGAGTAAATTCGTATCTTTGGGAAACATGGCGGATATCGATGTCATAGAACTTATCAGGTACTTGGAAAAGGATGAAAGAACCCGAGTGATTTCACTCTATCTGGAAGGAACCCCTAGAGCAAGGGAATTGATCGAAACGGCTGCCGAGGTGTCCAAAACGAAGCCGATCGTTGTCATGAAGACGGGAAAGACACATCTCGGCTCTCAGGCAGCTAATACCCACACGGGTTCTATTGCTGGAAGCGATGAGATTTATGATGGCGTCTTTAGACAGGCGGGCGTCATCCGGGCGTCAACCATGTCGGAGTTCTACGATACCTGTCGAGCCTTTGGCAAACTCCCCCTGCCCAAAGGGAATCGAATCTACATACTAACCGTGGTGGGTGGCCCCGGGACGATCTGCCTGGACGAGTTGTCCGTTAAAAAAGAGATCCAGATAACGCGGCTCTCTGAGAAGACCAAGCGGGATTTAAAAGAGGTCTTGGCATTTACCGCCTCGGTAGAGAGGCCCGTGGGATACACAGACATGACCGGTGCGGTAAGTGAAGCGTTGCATCAGGATGTCATCAAGATGGTGTTAAGTGATGAGAATGTGGATGGCGTCATATACCTGACCACACCACCCGCTTTCTTGGATCAAAGGGGGCTGGCTGAAAATATCGTGGCCGCGTATAAGTCTTTTCCTGAGGAAGAGAGAAAGCCCTTTCTTTCCGTCATAGGCTACGGTTACGCTGTTGCAGAGTGCCGCAAAATCATGGAGGCGAACGGTTTACCCACGCTAGAATATGCAGACATCGCAGCTCAAGTGATGACCAACATGGTCCGTTACGTCGAGTATAAAAATCGGTCACATAAGTAATATATTGAATAAGATAAGAAGGGTTGAATGATGAAAAGCAAGGAAATCATAGATAGGAATCTTTCGGAAGGAAGAGAATATATCCCTGAATTTGAGGCTTATGCCATTTGCGAAGAGTTCGGTATTCCTCACCCGGGTTATCAATTCGTCAAGACGATGGAAGAGGGCACAAGAGCGGCGGAAGCATTGGGGTATCCGGTCGTAGTCAAGATCGTATCACCTGATGTCATCCATAAATCAGACGTGGGTGGTGTTATTGTGGGCATAGAATCAAAGGAGGCCTTCACTGCCGCCTATGAGGAGCTTATGCGAAACGTGAAAGAAAAGGCCGGGGAGGTGACCATCGATGGCGTGTTGGTCCAGAAGGCCATGCCCAAGGGTGTGGAGGTGGCCACCGGAGGGCTGAGGAATGATCAGTTCGGGCCTGTGGTTATGTTTGGCTCAGGAGGCATCTTGATTGAAGTGTTTAAGGATGTGGCTTTTCGACTGGCCCCCCTGGACAAAGAAGAGGCAAAACGACAGATAGAAGATACCAAGGCATCCGAGATCCTCAAAGGCGTGAGAGGCGCCGCTCCATCTGACATGGATGCTGTAGCGGAGTTGATTGTTAATACCGGAAGGCTGGTCTCAGAACTGCCACAGATAGACGAGATCGACTTCAACCCTGTCATGGCCTATCCCACCGGATGCTGTGTCGTTGATGCAAGGATCATCGTGAAAAAACGGGTTTAAGGAAGGGCAAATAACGAGGACAGAAAGGATGTTGAAAAATGAAACCTGCTCCATTTGAATACTTTGCTCCAACCTCACTGGATGAAGCGGTAACTCTTTTGGAGGCGCATGGGGAAGACGCAAAAGTGATTGCGGGTGGACAAAGTTTGATACCCTTGATGAATATGCGATTGGCTACCCCGAAGTATCTGATCGACATAAATAAAATTGAGGGACTGGATCAGATCAGGGAGGTTGATGGCCATCTGGAGATCGGGGCCCTGAACCGACACTATATGATCGCGTCCTCACCGTTGATTCAGAAAAAGTGCCCTCTTCTGGCCGAAGCGGTCAACCATGTCGCGCACCGGCAGGTTCGGTATAGGGGCACTTTCGGGGGGAGCGTCGCACACGCCGATCCTGCTGCTGAATTTCCCACCGTGGTCACCGCTCTTGATGGGGAGATAAAGCTGGTGGGCCCCGATGGGGAACGTTGGACAAAACCGGAAGAATTCTTTATGGGCTATCTTATGACAACGATCGAACCCAATGAGATTTTGACCGAAATTAGGGTTCCCGTTACCCCCGCTGGCTCGGGCTTTAGCGTGTATGAGTTTGCCAGAAAGGAGAACTATTTCGCTATAGCCGGCGCCGTCTGTGTTCTTTCAGCAGAGGGTGATAGGGTGGAACAGTTGGCATTGGGACTTCTGGGCGTCTCGCCCGCCCCGGTAAAACCGCGTGAGGCCGAAGAACTGCTCCGTGGGCATGTTTTTAGTGACAAGCGGGTTGAGGAAGTGGCCAAATCTGTCATGGAATCTGTAGAGCCTGATTCAGATCTTCACGCCTCTGAAGCGTATCGCCGGGAGATGGCCGGTGTGGTCACCAAGCGGGCGTTGCAGGCTGCATTTTCAATGGCGATTAAGGGAGGTCAAGGTTAGTCATGGAAGAACTAGGAAATAACAGCAGACACGCCATTCAACTCAAAGTGAATGGAATCAATTATCAGTTGGAAGTGGAGGCCAGAAGGCTCCTGGTTGACGTCCTTCGTCATGATCTGGGTCTTACGGGCACCCATGTGGGTTGTGAACAGGGCGTATGCGGGAGTTGCACCGTTATGCTGAATGGACAGGCAATCAACAGTTGTCTCATGTTTGCCGTTCAGGCAAATGGGACAGAAATTAAAACGGTGGAGGGGCTGGCACAAGGTTATGAATTGCATCCTTTGCAGAAGGCATTCAAACAACAACATGCCCTGCAGTGCGGCTTCTGTTCTCCGGGTGTGCTGTTAAATAGTCTGGATCTGCTCCAGAAAAATCCCCAGCCCGATGAGGCTGAGATTAAAGAGGGGTTATCAGGCAATATGTGCCGTTGTGGAGGATACGATAACATCGTAAAAGCGATCAAAGAGGCTGCATCAGAGTTGGCGGGGAAGAAGGCCGAGTGACGGGATGCGTTCGCACCTTGTCTAGCTATAGGACAGAAAGGACTTTTCGAGATGGAAGGAAGAGATCGTTGGGTATCAAAAAGTATTGAAAGATTAGAGGATGATAGGCTTCTCAGGGGTCGAGGACAGTTCATCGATGATCTGAAGCCATTCCCAAATATGTATCATGCGGCCATTCTCCGAAGCCCTCATGCTCATGCCCGCATAAAAGATATTGATGTGGAAAAGGCCCTCTCCATGCCGGAGGTGGTATCCGTATTGACGGGACAGGACGTGGCCCAGTTGTCGAGACCCTTTATTGTCACAGGACCCAAGGACATGGAATATTACTCATGCGCCATAGATAAGGTCCGTTATGTGGGTGAGCCGGTTGCTGTGGTCGTGGCAAAAGACCGTTATTCAGCCGAAGACGCCGCTGGACTCATTGAGGTGGAATACGAACCCCTGCCTGCGGTGGTGGATCCGGAGAAGGCTCTACTGCCCGATGCCCCTGTGCTCCACGAACAACAGGGTAATAATTTAGTTATGGATCGGGTTTACACCTATGGTGATGTGGACGGGGCATTTGCCGAGGCCGATGTGGTGGTCAAAGAGCGTCTGCTTTTTCCTAAGTATGCATCCTACCCCAATGAAACATATGGCGTGATAGCCAATTATGAGGAGGATTCCGACAGGCTCACCGCGTACTGTAATTTTCATGGTCCTTACTCCATGCACCCCGTGATGGCCATGGCCCTCAATACGCCTGCAAACAAACTGCGCATCATTGTCCCTCCGGACGTGGGCTCCTCCTTTGGCGTCAAGATAACCAGTTATCCCTACGTGGTACTTATCTGCTTGGCGGCCAAAAAGGCGGGTGTTCCCGTCAAATGGACAGAGGACAGGATGGAGAGTCTAATGGCCAGTTCCAGCGCCGTGGACCGCGTCGCCTATGTAAGTATGGCGTCCAAGAAAGACGGCACATTCCTGGGACTGGATATGGATGTGCTTGATAACGTGGGGGCTTACATGAGGGCCCCTGAACCCGGGTGCGTGCTCAGATATCTGGGCAATCTGACAGGCCCTTACCAGATCGGCGCTGCGCGGATGAAGGCCCGTATCGCGGTCACCAATAAGTCCTTAACAGGACCCATCCGGGGATATGCTTGCCAACACCTCTACTTTGGTATTGAGAGGGTCGTGGATCGGTTGGCCAAAGAGCTCCATATGGATCCGGCAGAAATAAGGCGAAAAAACCTGATCATGCCGGACCAATTCCCTTACAAGACGCTGAGCGGTGGTGTGTATGATGCGGGAAACTATCCTGCAGCCTTTGAAAAGCTCCTGGAGATGGGCGGTTACGAGGCGCTGCTCGAGGAGCGCGAAAAGGCCCGCAAAGAGGGAAGACTCTTTGGAATCGGTCTGGCGCTGGGAGTTGATCCCTCGGGATCCAATATGGGCTATATGCAGATGGCACTACCCGCTAAGGCTCGAAAAAGGCCCATGTCCGGTTCTGCTCAGGCGACGACTATCCAGATTGATCACGGGGGTGCTGTGACGGTTGAGCTGAGCACAGTATGTCACGGTCAAGGTCATGAGACTGTCGTCGCACAAGTGGTCGCGGATGAACTGGGAGTCTCCCCTTACAGTATAAACGTGGTGGGGGGGATGGATACCAGTTTGCGGTCCTGGACTATATCAACGGGAACTTACTCGAGCCGCTTTGCTACCGTGAGCGCTTCTTCCGCGGCACTGGCGGCACGAAAACTCTTGGAAAAGATGCGTAAGATTGCAGCCCATCTTCTGGATGCAGAGCCAGAGGATATTGTAAAAGAAAAAGAATCATTCGCTTTAAAGGGGACGGAAAAGCGATTACCCTTCAGGGCCATAGCAGCGGCAGCCCACTGGGATACACAGGCCCTTCCCGAGGGCATGGAACCCGGTCTTTCAGCCACATATTTCTTCGGGGCCGCGCCTGCCACAAGAGGTGAAGGAGATCAGATCAATTCTTCGGTGGCTTACGGGTTTGGGGCTGATCTGGCCGTGGTGGAGGTTGATCCAGAAACCTTTCAGGTCAACGTACTCGGCTATTACTCAGTACATGATGCCGGGACCATTCTGCATCCCGCCATTGTGGAAACTCAGGTTAAAGGCGCTGCCCTTCATGGTATTGGAGCAGCCCTATATGAAGAGCTCATGTATGACGAGAATGGCCAATTCCTAAATAGCACATACGCGGATTATATTTGCCCCGGCATAAATGAAACCCCCAAGATGGTGACGGATCATGTGGAGACGCCCTCACCTCTCAATGTTCTCGGATCGAAGGGTATCGGTGAGGCAAGCAGTCAAACGGCCCCTGTGGTCATTGCCAATGCCGTTGAGGATGCCTTGGAGCCTCTCGGAATGAAAATAGACCGTCTCCCCCTCTCCCCCCATTTTCTTTGGAGCCTAAAAAAATCGAAAGGGGCATAGGAGACTTTATGAGCGATTTATACAAAGAGAAGTTTACGGTTAATGGGAAGAACATCATTTTTTTGAGGGACAGAAAACCCACAGAGAACAGGTCTGTCACCGGCGAGCAAGAAGATCTGAAACTTCTGATGTACGATGTGACGGATCCCCATCTGGTCCCATCCAATTATGACAAACCGGACGGGACACCCATGACCCTACTGGAGGGTGAAGGGATCAGAGTGGACCTTTCCAAGAGGACCGTTGAGGAGATGTCGTTTTGGCATAGAAGCGCCGACTTTGATGAATTGATCATCTGTTTTCAGGGATCCATCACCTGGGAGACGGACTTGGGCGAGGTGGAGATGCGGCCTGGGCAGATGCTTCTCATCCCCCGAGGCATTGCCCATCGCTCCAAGCCTGGAAAGTCTGGAGATATCAATATCATCATCGAAATTAAGATATGGTCTCCCTTGGCAGAGGTCATCTCCGGATTTGACGGTTCAAAAAAAGATTAAGAACAGACAAAAGCCCATGGAGGGCGGGAAATTGGAGCATATAGATATATTACTGAGAAATGCCGATTGGTTAATCACAATGAACCAGGAGCGGACCATCTTTCAAGACGGAGCGGTCGCCATTCGCCAGGACCGTATCGTGGAAGTGGGAAAGACGGAGGCGCTTGCCAAAAAGTATGAAGCTTCTGAAGAGATCGATTGCACCGATAAGGTCGTCCTCCCTGGTATGATCGATTCTCATGTGCACTCGGCCTTTCAGATGAGCCGAGGGCTTGCCGATGAGGTGGGAGAGCAGGCGTTCCTCTTTGAGCGCATGTACCCCTATGAAGGCTGCATGGACGAAGAAGATACATACTGGAGTGCCACCCTATGCGCCCTAGAACTCCTTAAACATGGGGTCACTTGTTTCATTGATCCTGGGAACTACGAAATCGATCAGACGGCTAAAGCCGTTGAAAAGTCCGGGATGCGCTGCGCCCTTTCCAAGAGCAGTTTGGATATGGCCAAGTCCGGCCTTGGGGGGCTTCCTGATAAATTCATCGAAACGACAGAACAGGCTTTGGAAAAAAGTGAGTCTCTCGCAGCGAGATGGCACAACAAGGCCGACGGGCGCATCAAGGTCTTTTTCTCCTTCAGGGGATTGAATAATTCTACAGACCAACTGATAACCGGTATGAAGAAATTGGCAGACAAATATAATACGGGCGTGCAGACCCATTGCGCCTTTGCCCAAAAGACTCGCGATGTATCACTGGCCCAGCACGGCGTTACTGAAGTGGAAAGACTTTATAGGCTGGGCGTACTTGATCGCAATATGGTCTTGAGTCATTTGGGCTGGCTTTCAGCCAGGGAACTGAATCTTCTGAAAGAGAATGATGCCAGAGGTGTTGCCTGCCCAAGCTCGAGTGTTCATAACGGATACGGGAATCTGCTGATGGGGACCATTCCTCTCCTTATGGAGATGGGGGTACCCATGGGGATAGGCTCTGATCATGCCTCTTCAGGAATCATAGATATCTGCCAGGAGATGCGGGTGGTTGGCACGGTGCTAAAGGAGATCCGCCTTGATCCCAAGATTATGGGTCCAGAAAAGGTTTTAGAGATGGCGACTGGGAACGGGGCCAAGTGTGCCCTGTGGGACGAGGAAATCGGGTCTCTGGAAGCTGGGAAGAAGGCCGACATCACCATTTTCGACACCCGGAGGCCGGAATGGCAACCCCTGTATGCCAATCCCTTGGTTAACCTGGTCTATAGCGCCACAGGGAGCAGCGTGGATACCGTACTCGTTGACGGGAAGGTGCTGGTGCAAGGGGGACGAACGCTTAGTATAGACGAGGACGAAGTCTATAGAGAGGTAAAACGACTGAAAAGTGGGATACTACAAAAGACCGGACTTCTGGAGAAAATAAAACCGCAGTGGCCTATTCTATAGACAGCATGTACTGAATATTTCTGGATTTCTACACCGGATTAAAGGGGTGATACTTTTAATCTCAGCCTATTTATGAGATCAAAAACTCAGAGAAAACACCTGCCATTGTGACCCTGAACTGTCATTTGCCCACATGAATTGACCACACGCTCAAAAAACTGATAATCTTCTCTCCGTGCTAAAACTTCCAATGAGATTTTGCATATCTTGAGCTTTTTCTGTGTTAAAAGAGGCTTAACTCCAGACCGTGCCGCTAATGGGAGGAACAGGCTAATGAGAACTATCTTGAAACAAAAGGTCATGGCGATCGTGCTCACAGGGGGTTTCTGCTTGGCGGCTTCCAATTTCTGTTATGGACTCGCGGTGGCAAAGGATCTCAGAGCCATCGCTTCAGAACAAAATAAACTCCTTCAGGTCAAGGTCCACCGACTGATTATTGACCCTGGAAGCCAGCAACCCGTTGTTATACTTGCCGACGCTCTTGAGGAGCGTGGACTCTTTATTTGGATCAGCCATTTTGAAGCCAATGCCATTCATTCGGAGATGAACGGGATCGAGCACTACCGTCCCCTCACCCACGATTTGATGGAAAGGGTCATGGAGAGGGCGAATCTTAGGATTCAGCAGGTTATCGTCACCCACATTCATGAAGGCGTCTACTATGCCACCCTTGTCATAAAAGAGGGAAGATCGGTCATAGAGATAGATGCAAGGCCGAGCGACTCCATAGTCATGGCCCTGAAATTCAAAGCACCGGTCTTTGTCTCGGAAAGTTTATTCAAAAAAGCGTCTGTTCCGCTCAAAGAGCAAGGGAAGGTGGAGGAAAGTTATGGCTTGACGCTTCAGGACCTTACACCCTCGCTGGCGCAGGCCTTTTCTTTTCATTCGACAAATGGCGTTTTGGTCTCTGATGTCAGGAAACAGAGTCGTGCAGAAAAAGACGGACTAGAACGGGGGGATATCATTGTGGAGATTGGGGGACGAGCAGTCGACGGCGTGATCCCGATGCGAAACGCCTTAAAGGAGAGCAAGGGCCCTTTGCAGGTTATGATTTTCAGAAAGGCGCAATTTATGACTATTACCCTTCATCCAGATTAGAAAAAGGAGACGTTTCTTGAGACGCCACTAGGGGACAGGCCCTTGCAGAATCTGATAGAAGCCCATACCCTTGTGAATATTATATCGGCTTTTCTGTTTTGGATATCGTTGGAGGATTTTTTCGTGGTCAAGAAAGCAACGCACAAAGAAATCGAACAAGGGGTCAAAGATAAGAAGTAATACGTATAAAATATACGCATTTTATAAGCAAAAAATCAGCCTTGATACTGAATGGGGCTCATTTTAAAAGGGGTATTCATGGCACCTTTTAAGGTTCCATTCCACCTTAGGCGGAGATGCTCGCATACGGAAAAGGATTAATGAGGAGTGTTGATTTGGGCATCTCCGCTTCTTCGTTCTTTGCCCGCGTCATCCTGTAACCCTAATCCCGAGGGTGAGCCAGTCGCCCCTTCACATCCATTCTTCTTTCTGCTCTAAGGGACGCCCATAAGAGTATGGGTTCCAGAGATTGAAGTGATAAATCTTGTCGAGATCCCCTTGGTTGTGCGCATTAGACTTATCTCATATCTTTCTAATGAAACATTTGAGGGATTTCAGGTTTGGGAATCCTGAGATGGGATCAGCATCGTCAGAAGGGGTGAGCTCGTTGGCACAGGCATCTTCCCAACCTTGAGGGATATTTATGGTGTCGGGACGGATATTATCGGTCAGATGGGCCTTGAGTTGAATCTTTCCGTTTGCAGTATGTATCTCGCTTAGCTCTCCCTCAGATATACCGCATTGCCTGGCGGTACTTGGATGGATTTCAAATAGGGGCTCTGGTGCCATTTTTCTGAGCTTCGGGATATAACGGTACTGCCAGTGCAAGTAGCAGGGAAGGTTTGCGCCCGTAGTCAAATGCAAGGGAAACTGGTTTGACTCATCCGCCTTTTGGAGAGCATCTTCTCGAATGGGGGAAGGGTCATAACCGAGGTCCTTCAGTCTTTCAGAAAAGATCTCAACCTTTCCGGTCGGGGTTTTAAAACCCTGATGCAGATATTTTTTGAATTTTCTTTGCCCGTATTCATATACCCCACCATGGGCAATGAGATCCCTATAGGTTACCCCGAGATCCCCCAACAAATAATCAATACCTTGCTGACAGGTTTGCCAGGGGAAATATTTTTCAAATCCCATGTGGTGTGCCAATTTTACCCATATCATCTGATCGGGAAGCCCATAAGTTGGCTCGACCACCTGTCTTCTTAATGTGACCTTGTGAAGGTTTTGGTAGAAATTCACGTGATGTTCGTCCCTTTCCAAGAAAGTACACGCAGGGAGAACTACATGGGCCCAGTGAGAGTCTGGAGATCGAACCACATCAATGACCATCAGGAATTCTAGTTTTTTGAGTGCTTCCCGGACCTGACTGCTATTGGGCCACTCAAGGGAGGGGTTTCCCCCCGCGATAATTAAACCCTTAATGGGATAAGGTTCCTCCTCTAGAATCGCTTTAGGCAGGGATAGGGCACGTGCCTCCTTGCGCGATTGACAGAACAGGCGGAATTCCTCGGCACCTATTGGAGGCATGGAAGGTTCGGGCAAGGGCATGGTCATATCTCTTAGCTTAGGTCTCGGCGTGAACAGATCTCCCCCAGGTACATCTAGGTTCCCCGTGATGGCCCTTATGATGGCCAATAGACGCATGGCGTTGGTGCCGAAATTGTGGTGCTCTAGACCGTTCCCCATGGATATGCAGGCCGGCTTAGTCTTGGCGTATAAACGTGCAACATGACGCACCAGATCGGACGGGATTCCGGTCAGAGTCTCCCCGTTTTCCGGGGAATACCGATCTTTTACAACTGTTTCGTGGAAGCGATGGAACTCGTGAACCCACTTTTCGGTAAATTCCTTGTCCCATAAATCTTCCCCTAAAATAACATAAAGTATGTTCAAGACGAGGATTTCATCGCGGCCGGGTCTAACGGCCAGATGGACATCCGCTTTAGAAGCCACTTCAGTCCTTCGAGGATCAACCACGATAAGCTTTCCGCCTCTTTTTTTGAGTTGGTGAATCTCTTTGGGCAGGAAAGGTTCACCGGATACGAAGGGATTTCCGCCCCAGATAATCAGAAGGTTAGTGTTTGCGACGTCCGGTTTGGTTACACCACCAAAGGTAAGGGTATCAGCCATAGTTCTAGCCACATTACATATGGAGCCCACCCCCATGAAATTTGGGGTCCCATAGACGTTGGCAAAACGTTTCACGTAGTACTTGATTTCCTGGTGACCAATTCCCTCACCCTGATAGATGGCCAGACTCTGGGGACCGTATAGGTCTCTCAGTCGATGAAGTCTCTCTGAAGAAAAGTCGAGAGCCTCTTCCCATTCTACTGAGACGAGTTTTCCCTGCTTTCGAATCAGGGGGGAAGAGAGCCTATGGGGAGAATGGAATAGATCTAGGGCTGCTCTCCCCTTGGCGCAAAGCCACCCTTTACTATACGGGTGGTCTTTGGAACCTTTTAGACTTACTGGGATTCCATTCTCGACAGTTACCTCAAGCCCACAGCCTTGGGGGCACATCCTGCAAATGGTGGATATCATCTGGGGGTTCTTCATGTGACTTTGCAATGCTCCTTAATGATTGATGTGAGATCAGATCTGGTTGACTCTCATTTCTTGCGAGGTAGTCGCTTGAACCTTTTCTCTTTCGTATCTTCCGCGTCTAGATAGGCCTCAAGGGGGATCTTCTCGCTCTCAACAATGCACCGGATCTCTATCACTTCTTCAACCGTTAATGCTAACTTGGAAGCGATTTCCTTATCGGTAAGTCCCCGGTTCTTTTTGCCAGGTTCCATTCTCTGCTTGGCGTTGGTCAAATTCCAGACTTCCTCTTTGTAACGCTCATACACATCCATGGAGACAAATCTTGGCATAGGCGTTCTCCTGCTAATCCGTATGCTATCGTCAATCGCTCAGGTCTCCCGATGGGCCCTGCCAGCCCTTCTCATCACCGCAACTTGCGACCCCGTTTTTTGATGACCGGGCATCTTTTCAGGCAATTAAAACATTGTGCCGAAAGTTCGCTGGAGTAAGCGATACTGCGAACCGCCCTGGTAAAGTGGCTCCCAAAGAGGATTGCTTTCCGTCTTTCACGATCCGTCTCGTTGACCGCTTCCAAAAGGAGCTTTCGAAATGCATCCATAGCGGTTGTTTGTGCCCTGGGATAGCAACAGTCCTGACGATATTCCATCCAGTGGATTTTCTCATCTTTTATTTCACCTGCAAGGCAATCTGGACAGGAAGAGAGACATGGAGTGGTCTGTTTTTTCTCCCAAAGTCGCACGCAAGAACTGTGTGGGCAGACGGGTTTCTCTAAGGGGCCATCTTCCGGAAGGGGCATCGAGGTGATCATCCCATTAAAGTAGAGCAAGCCATACTTAGGATTCAAAAGGATGCCAGCTGCCATGGAGCGGGTTCCCAATCCTGCCATTTCTGCACAGAGCTTCAAGCTCATATAAGGATAATGGCCGACCCAGTCACCCGTCGGGATGGGGATGGTGTAGTATTGAAAACGGTCTTCAACGTAATAGGCAAGTTGGCGTGCAGCGGATGACAGTTGACTCCTATTGTAACCTATGCTCCCCAATACCCTGTTGGTCCCCGTTCTCCAGGCACCCGCTGTGGGTTCTCCTCCTCCCAATACTACCACACTCTTGGCTCCTTTCAGCAGGTTATCAGGTCTGTGCCCGGGCGGGGCGAAACGGTTTATGGCCTCAACAGACGCAATCCCAACCACCTTGGCGCCCATGGCCAAGGCTTTCTCTTTGATTTCGCTTGCTGCCCCCATCAGGCTCATCCCTTATTCTCCAATCTTTAGCCTTTTTTTTCGAAAAAGTTGGCCATTATTGGCTGGGACAATTCAACACCGAAGTGTTGCTTGTAGGGGTAACACTTTGATAGGAGCATAAAAGTGATATTCATCTGCAAACGCTTTCTTTCTTCGTCTAGGGTATCGAAGTTTGCCCCTCCCTTTGAAACAATTAGATCAGCCCCCTGTACCAACTCTCTCACTTCCCTGGAACACCTCTTAAGGATTGTCCCGGGCAATGGACTGTCTATGCCGTTTTCAAGAACGGTTGCGACTTTGTCCATTCCAACATACTGGGCCTCTTTTAGTGTTGCGTCGTTGAGGATGGGAACGCTTCTTACGATAAAGAAAATCTCGATATTTTGCCCTGCTTTGATGGTTTCCATGAGTAGTTTGTCAAACACAATCTCTCCTGCATTATCCCCAACATATAAAAGACGCCTGGTTGAATGGAGCTTCTCTACAAATTCTTTGAATGTTTCTTCAGGTAAAGCATACGCCATTCTTTCCTTTATCAATCCTAGCGTATCCAAAGATTTAGGGGTCATCATGAAATCAACGGAGTTTCCGATTATTGCCAGCTTAACAGCCTCATACAAAGGATCTGCAGCTGCATTCACGGAATGCTTTAGGCCGGGGTAGATGTCCAAAATCATCTTATTTTGCTCTAGTTTCTCCTCATAAAATGGATCAGTACTGTCCATCTCTTGCATGATCTTTTTGAAGACAAGCTCGACCACTTCCTCATTCGTAATATTCCAGTCATGACCTTGTAATGCGGGAATCCCCAAGATCTTCCGGTAGATGCCTTCAATGACATGTTCATCCAATTGTAGTCTTCTCATGGTTGAAAGGGACATATTTAGTATGCAGGGGATACAATCCAGTTTAAATAACATTGTTTTGGCTTCCGTCTTTCAGAGTGTTCTTGATATCGTGGTAGAAGTGGCATTGCAAAAATCCCAGGTCACTTCCATATATCCTCCATTTTGATCCTTTTCCCACAGCCGAACAGGTCGTCCATCCGCTTCTGCCCTTTTCCCTCTCTTTCTTAAACATTTCATCCAGCAGGTCAATTGTGGTTTCTGCAATGCGTCTTTCGTTAAACTCTTTTTAGTATTATTCGATTCCCAATTCTTTTAGCTTCTCTGTGGTCGGGACCCCCTCTTTTGTGTACCCAAGTGCTTCATAATATTCGTCCAGCATCCCTCCCAGGTTCTTGACCACTTGACCTGTAGAGGATCCCGCATTCTGTAAGGGTTCAGAAACCATTCGTCGAGGGAGAGAATCCTCTTTTCGCCCGAAACCCTCTCTCACATTGAAGTTCCTTTCAACGCACATGATTCTTTCTCCAATTTTTAGCAAGTTATCTGTACTCTTAAACTGTTCAAATCCTGTGGCGGCTGAGAGAAACTCTGCGTACATGGGGAGATCCAAACCCGAATTCCCAAAGGTGCAGGATATGAGACAGTCCTCCAGTGCCTGTTCTTTTTGGACTTGCGCAATGGATGCCCCTTTGCCCTTCTCAGTGAATGGATCCACTTTGCGTACGAGTTCATCCCTAGGTCGGCCGTACATATGGCTTCCGCCGATATTAGAAGTGGCCATACTCAGTCCATATCCCTTGACACCCCTGGGGTCATAACCCGGCAATTCCAGACCTTTAATGTGCATCGCATAAGATATAGCATCACCCCCTATTTGCTCAGCCGCTCTTTTAACCCCCTCTCCCAGCAGATTTCCAAATCCCTCCCTCTTTGCGATCTTTTCAATCAGAGAAAAAATGGCATCCATATTTCCCCAACTCAGATCATGTCCTTCTGTATCAGAGTTTGAGATGATTCCCTTTTCATACAGCTCAGAGGCAAAAGCGATGCAGCCCCCCGTGCTGATGGTGTCTAGGCCATAATAGTCGCAAAGGGCATTGGCATTAACGACAAATTGCTTGTCTGTGAGACCGAGTAAGGGGCCAAAGGCATAGACCGACTCATATTCCGGCCCATCGATTGGCGATCCACGAAGCGGTCCTTTCGTGACCTCTCGCATCCCGCCGCACCGGGTCATGCAGACATGACAACCCGCCTTCGCCTTTTTCATTGCATGAAATTCATCTCCAGAGACCTCATGAACGCTCTGGATGCTTCCCTCCTGGAAATTTCTAACCGGTAAAATTCCCAGGGCATCCACAACGGTGGTAATATAAGCGGAACCGAAGGTGCCCATATTTTTTCTGCGGGGATGCTCCTTAAGGATGCCGATTTGCCTTTTAATCAAATTCTTGAATTTGGACGCGTCAAAGGGGAGTGGCTTTTTGGTGGGTACATTGATAGAGATGGCCTTCAAATTCTTGGCCCCCATGACCGTTCCCACGCCACCCCGGGAAGCCGTGCGTTCTCCTGAAATGATGGCGGCATACCGGACGAGTCTTTCGCCAGCCATTCCTATGCATGCCGACTCTGTATGGCGACCATGTTTCTCTTTAAGTCTTTTTTGGAGCGACCGGGGATCAAGACCCAAGAGATCGTTTGCACCCATGAAATGAATTCCATCCTCATCTATATGGATGTAAGTGGGCTTTTCTGCCTTTCCCTCTACGATGAGCAGGTCATATCCCGCATATTTCAACCATGGGCCGAAATTGCCTCCGGTGATGGATCTGAAGATGGTGCCGGTGAGTGGACTTTTGGATGTAACGGCCCATTTGGAAAAGCCCTGAAGCCCAGTGCCACCCAGTACGCCCATGGACATGATCAGCTTGTTTACCGGGCCAAGGGGATCTATGTTTGGGGGTAATTCGTCGTAGAGATATTTGGCACTCAGCCCTCGCGCAGAAATAAATCTCCTGTAGTGCTGATCAGGGATCTCTTCCTCTTGAGATGAGGATTTGCTCAGATTGATTCTTAGAAGTTTGCCAGCTAATGTCATTTTTCGATTCATCAATATTGCGGCGAGGGCAAGCCAAAGTCTTCGGCTATCACATTATAACAGTTATAACTTGAACCGCGTCCGATACCCGGTCCGCCTGCCACACCTGAGGAACACATATAAAGTCCCTTGATAAATGTCCGGAACCCTCCCGGTAGTCCTCTGAAACGTCCGCTCTGAGAGCCGCCGCAGTTGCCTTCAGACCAGCCCCCTTCTCTCATGTCCAGGTGGGTATCCTGTATTTCGACGGGCGTGGCAATACGCTCTCCGATGAAGTTCTCTTTGGTCATGTTGGGCGCGTAGTTCTGCCAATGTTCGATCATGGAGTCGAAAAATTCGTCGTGCAATTGGCGCCACTCCTTCCTGGAGAATAACCGGGCAGGACAAGTAAATTCCTCCACAAACACGCAATGTTTTCCTTCGGGGACGCGGGTTGGATCCCATATGCTGTCAGGGGCCGTCAGGAGGAAATGCTTGGAGGGTATCCCAAAGAGGAAGATCTCATGCATATACTTGTCTTCCATATACGCCAGGTCCTTTCGTGCCACGTAGGTCCGCGGTGCGGCGTTGGCATCAGGGTTGTTCTTGGCCGCCTTATAGTCGGGAAGCTCATGGACAGCGGTGGGCCCCCAGAAGAGTTGTGCGCGATCAAAGAAATAGGTATCCGCCTTGCGCCTGATCTGGGTGCTCAGATGCTCTTCTCCGATCATGCGAAGGAAGAGCTGGGGCGTGGCATTATCCGATACCACCATCTGCTTCGCCTCAATCTCGGTGCCATCCAGTAACTTGATGCCTTTGGCCTGACCATTTTCAATGATTACCTTATCCACTTCAGAATTGATAAAGTATTCAACGCCCAGTTTTTTGCCCGCTGATACGAGCGCATCGGTGATGGACTGGGTTGCCCCTTTGGCAATGGACGCTGACTCCCATCCGAGCACCAGGTGGATGTTGGCAAGGATATACATGAGACCCGGCACATCATCAGGATAAATGCCGGCGGAGGTGAGAAACCCTCTGAGCGTTATAATCCTCATTTCCTCGCTCTCGAAGAAATAGTACGCGATTTCCCTGGCGGTCATGAACTGCATGGAAGGATCAAAGCCGCTTTTGGGATTGCTCATCAGTTCTTCAAGCGGATCAGGCACCCCATAAGGGGTCGGTACGGAGAATCTATACCTGTGAAATGCGGGTCGGATGATCTCTGTGTATTTCTCCGTCCAATCCAGATAGGCTTCTGCGTCTGCTTTGGAAAACTGGGCGATCTGCTCATAGGTCTTTTTCATGTTCTTTTCGCTAAACTCTGTCTTCCCTGTTTGAGGGTCCACGACGGGGTAACCGGCATAACTCACATAGGACGTTCCATCCTCAAAGATGACCGCCTCATTGGTGGCGGGAAAAACATACTCCAGCCCCTCGTCCCGAAGATTGAACTCCTTATAGGCAGGATGAGCGTAAAAGCGCGTAAAATGGGCACAAAAGTTGTCTCGAAATCCGGGCGCCGGCGTGTCATCATAGGATACGGCGCCTCCTCCCAGATGATCCAGTCGTTCAAAAACCCCCACGGTCAAGCCGGCCTTGGCCAGGTATGGGGCAATAATTGTCCCATGATGTCCGCCACCAATAATCACCGCATCGTAAGATTTGTCTGCCATTGTGTCACCCTCCTGTCTCTTTATAATAAATCTATTAAATACACCTTCCCTAACTATTCAAAAACTATTGAAGCGACTTGAAAACAGCCGCCAGTTTATCGGCCTTTTCTTCAGGTGTGGCACCATCAATAAATTGGCAATCTCTTCTCATATCCGGGGGCGACGAAAGCTCTAGGATCTCCATCTTCTGCAGCCCCCTCTGGGCCGAGACAAAATCATCGCTGCTCCATGAAGGGATAGAAGCCCTCGCCCTGAGCATCTTCATCATCTTGCTCCTCGAGATATACCGCAGCTCGCCCACCTCATTGCTCACTGTGACCAGGGCAGGCATCCTGGTCCTCACCTGTTCATACCCTCCGGGGATGTTCTTTTTGACCAGCACGTTTCCGTTTTCCACCTTGATCTCGCGGGCCAGGCTGATACATGGAAGACCCAACATTTCACCCAGTATCAGGCCCACCTGACCGGAGTCCCAATCACCGGCCTGCCGCCCGGTCAAAACCAGGTCATATTTGCCTATCTTTCTTATGGCATCCGCCAGGGCATTGGCAATGGAATGGCTGTCAAGCTTTTCAAAAGCGTCATCCTGAAGAAGGATCAATTCATCAGCACCGGCAGCCAAGCTCTTCCTCAGCACCGTGTCCGAGACCTTCTGGCCCAGGCTCAAGACGGTGATCTTCCCACCCTCCTCTTCCTGCAGCTGGAGGGCGACTTCCAGGGCATTTTCATCAAAGGGATTGATGACCAGCGGTGCATCAACGATAACCTCCTTTTTGTCCGTATCTACACTGACATCCGACAAAGGGGCTTCAGGGTCGGGGATCTGTTTGGCGCAGACTATAATTGATAATTCTTTCATGACAGTTCCTCCAATCTCTTTACAAGGGCAGGTATGACCGTTTCATAATCTTCAACAACACCGTAATCGGCCACCTTGAACATGTTACAGCCTGGATCCGTATTGATGGCGATGATCTTTTTGGATTGAATCATGCCCACGAGATGCTGAATGGCCCCCGATATTCCCACCGCAACATAGATGTCCGGGGAAATCATGGTGCCGGTCAGACCCACCTGATGATCGGAAGAAATCCAGCCTTTATCCACGGCCACCCTGCTGCATCCGATCATCACACTTCCAAAGTATTTGCTTAGCGCCTCTGCCAGCTCTTGGAGCATCTCAAACCCCTCTTCATCATCCAACCCCGCGCCGCCAGCAACCACCACATCGGCCTTGTCCAGCGCAACGACCTCCTCTTTGACCACGTCGATGGACTCCACCTTGATCATGGATTCATCGATTTCCGGGTCCACACTCACTATCTCTCCCTTGCCATCAGCCGCCTCGGCAGGTTCACAGACCTTTCCCCTCACCGTCGCCAGTTGCGGTTCGCCCGGGCACTTAAATTTGGAAATGGCATTGCCGCCAGAGACCGGTTTTGTCCGCAGCAGTAGGCCGTCTTCAGGATCAATGGAAAGATCGATGCAATCAGTGGTAAGCCGGGTGTTCAGGCGAAAGGCCAATCTCGGGCCCAACTCCATACCCACAGGACCGTGGCTCATGAGGAAGATTTTCGGGTTGATCTCTTTGCAGACCTGTTCCAATGATGCAAGCCACAGGTCGGGTTTGAATCCCGTTAAGAGGGGGTGCTCCAATTTGTAAACCCGATCCGGACCATAGGAGAGAGCCTGCTCGGCCGCCCCTGAAACCGCGTCCCCCATCAAGGCGACAGATAGCGCCACATGGAGATCGCCGGCGAGTCTTTTCCCGACCCCCAGCAATTCAAGGGTCCTTAGGTCCAATGATCCCTCTTTTACCTCGCCCAGTATCAGCACGTCACTCATCCTGATCCTCCCCTATTGAATTGACTATTGACTATTGTCGATTGTCCATGGGAAACCCATGGGGTTATGATCAACCTTCGCTAAAATTGGACTTCCCAATTGTCTCCTTTTCCAATGCCTGCAAGACCAACTCGTTGAGATCCAAGACCTGAAGGGTCTCGTTCAGCCCTGCGGCCTTGCGGGCATCCTCCAGCATGATGCGGCACACGGGGCATGCAGTGACGAGGATCTGTGCGCCGGTTGCCTCGGCCTCCCTGATCCGGACCTCGCTCATCTTGACCTCGCCGTCCAGGTCCTGCCACATCCTTCCGCCGCCGCCACCGCAGCAGAGGCTGTCGGCCCCGTGGTGGGTCATCTCCACAAGATTCAGGCCGGGGATTGAACGAATAATCTCCCTTGGCTCATCAAAAATCCGATTGTACCGCCCCAGGTAGCAAGGGTCGTGGTAGGTGACCGTCGCTTCGAACCCATTATTGAATCGCAGCTTCCCATGAACGATCAGCTCTCGCAAGACCAGCGCGTAATGGCGCGTTTTGAAAGGCGCTTCAGGATATTCATTTCGAAAAGCATGGAAGCAGTGGGGCGAAGAGGTCACCACGTCGGTGATGGCGTATTTGTCGAAGATATCGAGACATTTCTCCATCTGCTCTACAAAGAGACCCAACTCGCCCGCTCGCCTGGCAATGTCCCCGCAGCAGGGCTCCTTTTTGCCAAGGATGCCGAAATTGAGACCGGCCGACTGAAGGATCTTTGAAAGGGACAGGGCGATTTTCTTTGCCGTGTCGTCAAAGGAGGTGGTACATCCCACGAAGTAGCAGAGATCCACTTCCGCCCCCCTCTTTGTGAGATCAACCAGATCCATTCCCTCCGCCCAGGCCCCCCGATTCCTTTTGGATGATTCCCAGGGGTTGTCGTATTTGAACACCTTCTCGAGGGTTTGGTTCATAAGCTTGGGTACATGGGTTCCATCCTCCACGGCCAAAATCCTTTGCTTCAGGACGGCCTCGAAGGTGGCGCCGTAGACAGGGCAGACCTCCAGACAGGCCCGGCAGGTGGTGCAGAACCAGAGTTTTTCGTCCACTTTGCTCTCTTCACCTCTATTCAGAAACCGGATATCCCCCCATGGCGAATGCGCCTGCCACAGGGCACGCCGCAAGGCCTGGACAAAATCCCGTGGGGCAAAAGGTTCACCGGCCCCGGAAGAGGGGCAAGCCTCCACGCACCGCCCGCACCGCATACACGTGTCAAAGAATATGGTATCACTCAGGTCGAATTCTGCTGCCCCTTCCTCCACGTCCAGGATGAGCGGTTTTTCTGTCCCCTGCAAATAGATCCCTGCAGGGGCCCCGAGGATATGAAAAAGCTTGGTAAAGGGGATCGAAGCAATAAAACAGAGGCTCAGGAGCGCATGCCCCCACCAGAGATAGGGGTAAAAGCCTATTGCCGTAGCCCGCGAAAACAGCGAGCCCATCCACCCGCCCATAAGAGACCACTCACCCCATGGGGGTTGCTGGAAGGCCAGGCGAAGGCCTTCCACCATAAAACCGGAAAGGCCGACCAGCAAAAGCCACGCCGGTAACAGGGCATCCTCCCAACGCCTTTCAAGCCGTGTCACGCGTTGGATATATCGACGAATGAGTGCCCACAGGATCCCTGTCAGGAGCATGAGCCCCCCCACTTCCATGGCCAGAGAAAAGACCAGATAAGGCGTGCCAACCAAGAAGGGAAGGAGGTAGTGGTGGATAGTCAGCAAAGTAGTGCCGATGAAAAGGGACAAAAACCCCCAGAAAAGGAAAAGATGCATCATGCCTGCGGCTATGTCGCCCTGAAGTACGCGCCGCCCCAGGAAGGTATCGAGTATGGTCCTTTTGAGTGCGTCTCTTGAAAAATGAACGACCAGGGTTCCTGCGTTCTTTTTCCATACCCAGATGTAGGCTGCCATGCCTGCCAGAAAAATCCCTGTGGCCAAGCCCGCCAACACGTAGAAGATCCAAACATCCTCGATCTGCCAGAACGTGATACGATGGGGTGTCATGGAAGTCAGCTCACCTTAGTTGTTACGAAATCCCGCGGTTGTGCCGCGGGTATAGTTAAGCTTTGCTAGTGAAATGATTGTTCAATATACGGTTTGGTCAAGGAACTGGGTTGAGCCTGAGTGAGGGCACGCCCCATTTCTCAAGGCCATATCTATATAGTGAGGGGGAAGTGCCCCAATATTTGGGGTTTAAGGAGCTAGTTGCAGACTCCGAGAAGCTCAGAGGCGCAAACCCCAAATATTGGGGCACGGCGCTGCACGGTGGAATTCTTTTTGAGATATGGCCTCTCGAAAAAGGGCGTACCCTCACTTCACACCCCCGCGGGATATAATCAAAGCCGGGTCTTTTGGGCCAGGATTATTTACTGTCTATGCATATGTTGAGAATATTGTTCGTTTCTCTGTTGACTTGTCAAACTAATTATTTTTATATATTTATAAGCTTTTCTTATGGATAAGAGGCCCATGCAAATCAATCTTAACCAGCTCAGGGCATTCTATTTTGCGGCACGCGAAAGGAGTGTCACCAAGGCTGCGGAAATCCTCCATGTCACACAACCAGCGGTCACCATGCAGATTAAGGCGCTTGACGGGGCCCTTGGGCTCAATCTGTTCCGGAAATATGGCAAACAACTGGAGTTGACGGAAGCGGGTGAGGTGCTGTTCCAGTATGCGGAAAAGATCTTTGGTATTGTTGAGCAGATGGAATATGCGCTGAAGGGTTATATGGAGTTGTCCCGGGGATCCCTTACCATAGGCACTACGCGGAGCTTCGCTAGACACTTGATGCCAGGGCTTCTATCCCGTTTTCAGGAGAGTTACCCCGGCGTGAAGGTTATCCTAAAGGAAGGAAGTTCGCAGGAGATCGCCGACGGCCTGGTGGATTTTAAATACGATTTGGGCATCATTGGCCGCCTTCCGAATCTGAAAAGGTTAAAGGTCATTTCCTATACAAAAGAGGAGTTCTGCCTTGTGACATCGCCGCAACACAAGTTTGCTGGGAAGGAGGAGGTATCTTACGAAGAACTGAAAAACGAGCCGATTATCATTAGGGAGCAAGGGTCTGGGGCACGATATGCCATACTCTCTTTGCTTCGATCAAAGGGTATAGAGCCTTCGGTGCTCGTGGAGGCGGGAAGTGTTGAATTTATCAAGGAGTATGTCATGAAAGGGCAAGGGCTTTCTTTCCTGTACAAACCCGAAATAGAAATGGAAGCCAGGATGGGCCTCCTCACGCGCCTGCACATGCAGGGTGGTCCGATTTTCGTGCAGACGGATATTGTTTTGCCTCGAGATGCAGAACCCTCGCCCTCTGCCCGGGCCTTTCTCCGTTTGGCCGAGAAGCGGACGTAGTACTTCGACCATCCTGCAGGAGCAGCTTCCCTGGGCTTGAGGTATAGCCTCTCCTGTGCAAGACCACAAGGATCTTTGAGAGGGCGTATGAAATCCAGAGTTGTTTTTGACGGGCTAGATATTCCCTGCTATAAGGAATGGAATTCTGGAATGGATGCTAGGGAAGGAGAAAAGAAATGAACTCAGAGAGTCCTTTAAAAGACAAGATCATTCTGGTGGTGGATGATGAACCTGATGTCCTGGATACGGTGGAAGAAATGCTGGATATGTGCGTCATCCACAAGGCGGCGGATTACGAAACGGCTCTTCAATACCTTTCAAGTCATGCCTATGATGTGGTGGTTTTAGATATAATGGGTGTCAATGGCTTCGAACTCCTCAAAAACGCCGAAGCCAGAGGTTTTCCAACGGTTATGCTTACAGCCTATGCCGTGACGCCGGAGGCCCTCAAGAAATCTATCAAACTGGGGGCCGTCTCCTTCCTGCCCAAGGATAAAATGACGGAACTGAGGGACTTACTTGAGGATGTGGTTCTTGGTGGGGGCAAACGACTCTGGTGGCTCAAATCTTTTGATCGACTAGGTCCCTACTTTGACGAACGATTCGGCGCTAGCTGGAAGGAAAAAGATAAGTTTTTTAAGGAGTTCGAAGAATCGCTCAGACAGGCAAAAGACAAAGAGGGGTAAGAGGGCCTCTGAAGAAATGGACAATGGGTCTCGCGTTAATTATGCGTCTCGTTCACTCTTAAATGAATTTCTTTTTCCGGATCCCCGCGATTCCAATCGAACTTCTCAACGGGAATGGGAATCCGGGTGTTGGCGATCAATTTCCAAAAAGAGTGTTCCCAGATTTTTTCTTTTCCGGACCAAGCCTCTATAACTGGATTTCTCAAAGAGCGCTCAACCTGAAAGGCAGGCCAAGGAAAAAGCTTCGAATAGAGACGCTTGCGAATTTGGCCGGGTTCGATCTTTTGTGGAACCACATGACGGATAGGGGATTCAGCTCTCATGCGGATAGATTTATCCCTTTGGGTCCTATCGCTTTGCAATTTCTTCAAGATGCCATGCGCGGCCAATTTCCCTTCCAATGCGCACAAATCATGCATATCAGCTCCTCTTAAAATATTTCCGGCCGCAAAGATATCCGGCACTGATGTCATGAGATTCATATCCACAACAGGTCCTAGACTTGACGGATCCTGTTCAATAGGCGTGTTATCAATCAAAGAGGAATCAGGCCGAAATTTGCCAGTAATAATGACCGTGTCACATTCTACCTGGAAGAATTCTTTGTCTTTTTGCTTGAGCAATTGGACGCCTTCCACCCTTTTCTCTCCCAGGACCGCCTTAACGGAAGTGTCTTTGTATATGGGAAAATTGAAAAACCGGGCTGTGGCACGGGCCGCGCACGGATAGGTCTGAAGTTCTGGATCTTCTTCTACGATTCCGGCAATGGATACCCCTGCTTGCCTAAGGGTTAGAACACTGGACAAGGCCACGTGCTCACTTCCAATAATAAGGGCACGCCTCCCAGGTATTAGACCACGCAGGTTAACCAGATCTTGAAGCGTCCCTGTGGTCAGAATTCCAGCGGGCCGTGTACCGGGGATGTGTCTGGCGGAACGCGAACTCTCAAAGCATCCGGTAGCCAGCAAGAGGAAACGGCTTTCATAAGTTGTAAGACCCTGGGGTGACAAAACGTTGATTTGATGCGGCTCCCCCTGGTTTCCAGGTATAATATTTAAGACTCTTGACTCTGTGTGAATGTCAACGGCTGTTTTTCGTATCAAGTTGTTTAATCTCCGGGCATATGCCGGCCCTGTACATAGGCGTCTCTGATCCCTCATTCCAAAAAAAACATGGCAGCTTCGTGGCATCCCTCCCAGTTCCGGATCACCATCAAAAAGGGCTATGTGCAAATTCGATGATTTAGACAGTTCTAAACCAGCAGTGATGCCAGCCGGACCTCCTCCAACAATGGCAACATCCAAACGGATTGGTCTTCCATTGGCCATGGCTACCCTAATCCTTTAAATGGTGTAATTCGACCCGGGGCCCTTCTTGGTGATCTTTTCAAGGGGCTGATCCAGCTCTCTGGCTAGAATACCTGCGGATTTGGGGCCGCAAAAATTCCCTTGGCACCTCCCCATGCCTGCTCTGGTCCGAAATTTCACGCCATCCAGTGTGGAGGCCCCTCTTTGAATGGCATCAACAATCTCTGCTTCACTCACATTTTCGCAACGGCAAACCACCTTGCCAAAGCCTGGATCCTGTTGGATGCGTTCTCTTATTTGGGGTGCGGTCGAATCACGGATTGAATTTATGCCTTTACGATAGGGTTTGAAATGGGGCTTTTCAGTCTGAACCAAACCGTTATTCTTGAGAATTTGAGCCACCCGCTTGCCGAGCACCGGTGAACAGGTGATTCCGGGTGGCGGCAAAGCCACATTCACAAATCCCTTATACTTGTCAGAGGCCTCTATGATGAAATCGCCTCGATCATTGCGTGCGGTCAAACCGGAAAATGATGCAATAATATGCCTTTCAAAATCCACGTCTGGTACCAATGACCTCGCACTTTCAAAGGTCAGAGCAAAGGCTCTTCTTTCTACGGCACGGTCATCGATCCCATGCGCTGGCTCGCTGA
>Ga0209427_10001372_pt1 | contig 27962 bp, 21 predicted proteins | sample DeeMarSWOR136_30_FD_187465 | JGI IMG/M metagenome (GOLD analysis project Ga0209427, IMG submission 187465) | Marine sediment microbial communities from White Oak River estuary, North Carolina - WOR-1-36_30 (SPAdes) (version 2) | ecosystem: Environmental > Aquatic > Marine > Intertidal zone >...
GCTCTTCTTTTTTCAGACATTCTGTTTGTTTCGTGAATTGTTTTTGAAGCGAATTTTGCAACTTTCTTAAGTTTTCCCTTCAGATAGTCTTCTTGAGCTAATTCGTTCATTAATTCGTTCATGTATGCTTTGCCATGCATTGTTTTCTCTAATACCTTCAAATAGACTTTCCATTTCCAAGAAGGTGCTGTGTAATAGTATATTTTCTTTGGGGTGACCTCTGTTGCTTTGAGAATGTTTGATGTATCTTCAATTACTTCTTTTATTAGGTTCTCTTTTTTTTCTGCTAGTATGTTTAAATGTTCTTCACTTACATGTGGCCATTCTGCAAGTGAGATGAAGCCTTTCTCTTCCATTTCGCTCCAGAGTTCTTCGCATATGTGGGGTGCAAAGGGCGAAAGCAGTTTTAACCATATTTTCAGTGCTTTTTTTAAGACGTTGGTTTTCACTTTTCCTTTTCTATGTATGTACCAACGGAAGTCGTTCCAAGTTTCGAAGAAAGCCTTCTCTAGGGCTGTTCTTGTTTTCACTTTTTCAAGGTTTTCTGTCACTTCTGAAATGCGATGTTGCAGAATACTCATCAGCCATTTTTCCAAATGTCCATTTTCCCCACTTTCTGTGTTTTCAATTATGTTTTTTGCAAAGTTGTAGAATGATTCAAGTTTGTTTTTTAGGTCTTGAATGTTTTCACTTCTCCAGTCTACCGTGCTAGAAAGATCCGCGGCAAAGGTTATGTATAATCTGTAAAGGTCTGCAGAGTATTTTCTTGGTATATCTACAAGAGGCATGACATTTCCTCTTGATTTAGACATCTTTGCTCCTTCTCTGATCACGTATTCGTTAAGACTTATCTTTTTTGGCCAGAATTTCTTCGCGAATATCCCTGCGTGGTTGAATATGAAGAAGGTTAAGTGGTTTGTTATGTGACCTACTGCGCTATGTCTCTGATCATTGGGATACCAATATTCGAACTCACTTTTCATAGTTTCAATCAAGTCTCTGTTGATTCCAGTCTTCTTTTCAACGTCTTCTGGGTTTCCCTTGTTTAGCAGAATATAGTCCCAGAATTCAGCTCCTAGTTGTTCTGGTTTGATCTTGTTCTTTTTAATTTGGTGGATTATTGCATATAAGCACATGTAAATTGTTGAATCACTCAATGATTCTATAATCCATTTTTTATCCCATGGTAAAGGAGTTCCTATTCCCCTTTTTCTTGCACACGGTCTTTCATGCAACCATTCTATTGTATCCTCGAAGAGTTTCCGGTATATTTTGGGGTGAATATTCATTGACGATAAACAGTTTCTAGCAAGTTTTTTCCATTCTTCATTTCCATAGTTTATGAACCATTGATCAGGTAGGACTGCAACTACGACTTCTCCACCACACCTGCATGTGACAGGCTTTTCGAGGGATATGACTTCGTAAATGTGTGAGTTGTTCTGGTTTTTCAAATCTTCAGATATCTTCTTTTTGGCTTGCTGAACTGTCAATCCTTTGTATTCGCCGCATATTGGCTTTAGTGTTCCGTCATAGAATTCAGTTTTGTATAAGCTTTCTGTAGCCTTGTCTATTTTTTCTTTGTCTTTTATGCCCTTAACATCAAACTTCTGGCATTCCTCAATAGCAGGGAACTCCCCATAACCTTTTACTCGAATCATAGATATTGGCTTAATCTTTTCTATTCTGGAGATTTCATATTCCTTTAACTTCTTAGGGCGATCTTGAAGATCTTTCAGCCCAACATAGTCCCACGGTGCGTGAGCTGGGACAGAATAAACCACACCTGTGGCCTCATTCGTGTCAACGAACTCTGCTGGTAGAACGATAACTTCTTTGTCTAAAAAGGGAACCTTGACATATTTTCCGATAAGCGTCTTCCCTTTTTGCTTCTTCTTGACTCTGATCTTTCTTCCTTGTTTTTCCAATTTCCTAATAGATCGTTCAGAAACAATCCAATTTTCTCCATCAACCTCAGCTCTGACATACTCTTCCTTCGGATTGACCCAAATATTTGTGACTCCAAAAATTGTTTCAGGACGCATCGTTGCAGCAACAAGGTTGAAATGCTCTAATTCGAATTTTACCAAGCTGTATTCTCCAACGCTTGCTTTTATTTCGTCTCCTCTTGCTATATCGTCCTCTCCAACAGCATTTTCGCATCTCAGGCAAAACAGAATTGGATATTTACCTTTTGTTATGTAGCCTTTTTTCCTTAGATTATTGAATTGCCATGTTATGAACGAGTTGTACTCTTTGTCTCCTGTTGTGAATCTCCGTCTCCAGTCTATAGAGAATCCTAAAGCCTTGAAATCGTGTATTATCATATTTGCGAAGTATTTGGCGACATTCCACGGCTCTTTGAAGCTTCTTAATATCTCTTCAATTTTTTCAGGGGCCGTTTCATACATCTTTACATACTCTGTGTAAAGATCCACTACCTCTTTTTCGCCAAGTTCGATCCTTTTTGAGATTCCAAAGACTGGTGTTCCAGTTACATGAAATGCCATTGGCCAGAGTACATTGAAGCCCCTCATCCTGTTGAAACGGGCGATGATGTCACCGATAGTATAAGTCCTTCCATGACCTATGTGAAGGCTTCCTGAGCAGTATGGATAAGGCACTGTCAGAAAGAATTTCTTCTTGTTCGTGTGCGGGTTTGCCTCGAATATCTTTGCGTTTTCCCAAGCTTTCTGCCATTTTTCTTCGATTTTTCTCAAAAATCGCATGAAGGCTTCTGAACTGGGTTGAGGGCTATTAAATGTTTTGTCTATATCGGTCGAGAACACTATCCCTCATATTTTACACCACAGAGTAAACATGTGAAACCCACTTTAATTCTTTGCTGCTGCTTCCAGTTGAAAACTTCAAATAACATGTGACTGCAGGAGAAGAGAAAGGTTCGATGGCTGTGCTGAAATTTTGGGAATATTGAAGTGTACCATACACATATCTTTTCAATCAACGGTTCAGGAGCAACGTGCTAAAGTTTCAGTTGATTCTTCAACAGTTCTTCAGCTTTTTGAATGGCTTCTGGCAATTTCTTAATTTTTGTTCCACCGCCTTGAGCGAAGTTGGGTTTTCCGCCGCCACTACCACCTATGATTACTGAAGCCTCTTTGACTATTTCACTGGCGTCAACATTCTTTTCTAAAGTCGTTTTTCCAGCCATAATCATTATCCGCGCGTTTTTCCCGTCTGTTCCGTAGAATATCGCAACGGTTGCTTCGTCTCTCTTGATTGTTTCGGTCGCTGTTTGAACCATGCGGTCAACGTCAATTGCCTCTTTGAAGTCACGCATCACCAATTTGATGCCATTCAGTCTTCTAACCACTTCAATCTCTGGTCTTGCCTTCTCGATTGTGCTTTCCTTTATTGCTAATTCCTTGATAAGATGTCTCTTCTCCTTGAGTACTTCCTTTAATTCTCTTACGATTTTTTCTGCTGTCTTATCCAGTTTTTCTATTGGTGCATTCAAAATCCTTGAAAGCTTCCAGAGTAATCTTTCATTTAGTTCCATAGCCTTCAAAGCTGACATACCAACGGAATAGTCTAGTCTTTCTACACCATCTTGCACCCTTTCAGAATGGATTATTTTGACAAATCCTATTTCGCCTGTGTTTTTTACGTGAGTCCCAGCGCATGCTTCAACCTCCCATTCTCCGATTTTTACAACTCTTATTTCTTTGCCTGGAACAGCTCCACCTTGATATAATTTGAAGCCATAGAGTTTTTCAGCTTCGCTTCTAGGCATCCATGATGTCTCTACTGGAATATTCTGTGAAATCACTTTGTTTGCTAGAGTTTCTATTTCATGTACTTCCTCTAGTGTAAGTCTGCGATAGTGAGAAATATTAAGTCTAGAATGGTCAATGCCTTTCTGTGTTCCAGACTGCCACACATGTTGACCAAGGACTCGTCTTGCGGCGCCATTAATCACGTGTGTGACTGTATGATTTTTCATAAGACTGTATCGCTTATTCCAGTCAATTACTCCTTTAACAATGCTGTCCTCTTTCGGAATTGTGCCTTTCACCTTGTGGATAACTACTTTTCCGATTTTTTGAACATCAACAACCTTAGCTTTATTCCGGTTAAAAAGCAGGTGACCTGTATCTGCTGGTTGTCCTCCGCCTTCCGGAAAGAAGCATGTTTTGTCAAGAACAACATATTCGCTATTTAGTACTTTGACAACTTTTGCTTCAAACTCTTTCATATATTGGTCTTGATAATACAGTAGTTCTGTTTCCAGAAGATTCAAAACCTCGTTTTCCAATAGCTCTTCTCGTTTCGCTTCTTTCAATTTTCCGGATGTTTGAATATGTCTTTCAGCGATTAAAGCATAGAAGTTCTCAGGCATCTCAGTCTTTAGATCTTCCTTCTCAGCAAACTGCTTAACAATCTCAGGTGGAAGCCCATGGGAATCATATAGTTCAGTCAAAGTTTCTACGGGGATTCTTGATATGTTCTTTGTTTTCAGTTCCGTAGCAATTCGCTTCACTAGTCCTTTGCCTCTTTTTATGGTTTCTTGAAACTTTTTCTCTTCAACTGAAAGGATTTCCATGATTTCATTTCGCATCTCCTTCAAGTGCACATAATCTTCAGACCAGAAGTCGATTTGGATATCCATGATATCGTAAAGCCTGTTGGCTATGCCTAACATTTTCAGCAGCCTGTAAACTCTGCGGAAGAGAAGCCTTGCCAAGTATCCTTCTTGGATGTTTGATGGAACAATGCCTTCTGAGAGTATGAAGCTTAAACATTTTGTGTGATCTGTAACCATGAAAACGTTTTCGATGGGAAGTAGAAACTTGTCTAACTCGTTTATTTTCATTCCAAGAATTTCTGCTATGCTCTTTCTAGCTTTAAGCCTGCTTACAGTCTTGTCCAAGTTCACTAAACCAGAAACCTCAGCTGCTTTCGTGAGTAACTCATCGTCGATTTTTTCAATCTCAGTCATCTCAAAAATCTTACCAAGCAATCCATTGTAAACGGCATGAAAGCAGCTTGGCACACCTTTGGAAAGCCATGTATAACGGTCTATACCATAACCAGTGTCGACGGTTCGTATTGGTAACCTAATAAATTCGTTGTTGACAACTTTAAATTGCATAAAAACAAGCGTTGCAACTTCTAAACCTCGGACAATGCATTCAACGTCTGGACCAGCATTTCCCCCACCCACCCAGACATCCTCCTTGTAGACAACTTCTCCAGAGTCCACTCCCAACTCTTTTGTAATGAACTTGTGATGGTATCTTAAAGTCTGGTCTTTCCAGTAGACTTCTTTATCATGATAATTAAATGCATGGTGTCCACCCATCTCAAAAAGTGTTAAGTGTCTACCGAAGGTTGGACCCGTATTGCCTATATCCACCATACGGATGCATGGTTGAACAATCACGAGTGGATTTGCTGGTGGTGGAGCGATCCCCTCAGTGACATATGGTTGAAAATCTATTATGCTTGCGTTTGTCAGGTAAATGTCATCTCTCCATCTTGCCACTACGGGATATGGCTTTATACGGGTGTGCCCGTCTTTTTCGAAAAAAGATAGAAAGGCTTCACGCATCTCACGAAAACTGTAACTTTTCCTTGTTGGCGGATTATTTATGAATGTGTAGAACGTGCAACCTTCAGGCGTTGCCTCCTCACAAGTTTCTTGGTCTGGATTCTGTGTCCAAAAGTACGCTCTACATTTTGGGCATTTTTTTCTTACGTAACCTTCTTCTTTGAAGAAGGGGATGTTGTATTCCTCTTTTGGGAACCTTTTCAATATTTAGACGCCTCTACTATGCCGGAATCAGCGTTTTCGAAGGGATTATCGAGAAACACTCATTTAACCATTTCACTATCCAAGTTTGAAGCCAAGCAATAAACCAGTTACAAGGCTTCCCATGAAAGGTAAAAGAAAGATTATGCCGACAAGCCATGTTGCTGATTGGGCAGCGAAATCCAGAAAACTCGCAGGTGCCTTCCACAATTCCTCATAATATACTTCTATTATCCCGCTTGTGCCCAAATAAAGAGGGAAAATTATGAACAAACCTAACAAAACAACTATGAGCTTACTCATTTTTTTGATAGCACATCCAATTATGAAGCCACCTATTCCACCTAAGCCCATCTGATAGACAAGCGGAGACAAAACACTACTCATTAACCGTTTTCCTCTTCACATATGCTAGCACAAATTTGATTTAAATGCCTATTGTTTATAGATTTCAGTGCAAACTACAAGTGAGAGGAGGGTAAACATGAAAATAGTCGTGAATGCTTTGGAAAGCCGATAGACTCTGGGATTAGTAATCTTGCAGCGCAGGTGATTATTGAGTATGTACTTGAAACTGGAAAAAACATGTTTTCGAAGATGGAAGGTGGAGACGAAATGTGGCAATTGAATTGTGTAATCTTCAGAGTGCTGAAGAATAGGAATTAAGGGAAATGCCAATCCTTAGCTAACCTTTTGACGGGTCTATAGCGTTTTTCCACGCCGTAACGTAGAGACGGCTTTGTTAGATGCCTCTGGGACCTAGGTGAAGTAATATAGATGCCTTCTCTTATTTCACGTTTCATCTTAACCTCAACCTTCGTAAGCTCCAAATATCTTGATCCGCATTTCCTGCATCTAAAACCTTTGTTTCTTCCCAGAGATTTCAGGCGTTTTCCACACTTTCGGCAAGCTGGATTGTGATAGATTATTTCTGGTGCAATCTTTAGAATCCGGATTTTTTCCAGGTTTATGGTTAATGGATGATCTTGTGAAGGGGCACGAGCACCTCCATAGACTTCTACATAGTCTCCTACAATCAACTTTCTTGCCACCTTTCGGAGAAGACCTGTTGGTTCATAGGCTGCGCAATCAATCTGTGCGCTTCTGTCTTTAATTGAGAATATGACATGTCTTCTCGGGATTATCTTAGGATTCGTAGCCACAGTTCCTGTTGCAACCACCGGTCTATGGGGTTTTATTTGACTCAACTGTTTGACACCTCTTAAATGAGCGTCTGTTCCTTGATTAGTACGGAAGATGACCCATCGTTCCACAGGTTCTAGGGGCTGAACTATTTCAAATGCTTTCTTAACAATGTCAGCAGTTTCACCTCTTATGCCAAAGAATATGGGATCTGGGCCTCTCGGCGTTATGAGAATCCTGCGGGTTTCTTGATCAACGTTATTGAAGGTGTAGGGTGCTGTTGCCTTATTCATTTGAAAAATTGAGGCTTGGTCAACTTTTCTTTTTGATCCACGATTTTCCGGAATGCGATATGCTAGGATTTCGAAGGTGTGGTCGTCTTCAAGAATTGCACCAATAGCCGCCAAACCACCGATGACTCCTCGGCCTTTCTTAAAACCCACAGCTTCGACCTTACACTTTTTCAAAAGTTTCAATGCAACCTTAAGATTTACAATTCCGGTGATTGCGTTTCTTGAGAATGTCTTGACTTCATTCGGGATTCTTGCCCTTTCAAAGAAGACTATACCTGGGTCTGTGCCTTTATGCTCTAAATCTGCGTGTTCTTCCACTGTGTTTATGGCAGCTTCTTTTATTCTTTCTTCATCACTTTGGCTATATCTCATTCTAAGGCATAATGCTCCATTTCCCCTAGTTTTCCATGGCACGTTTGGATTGAGCCTAATCAAGTTTGGGTAGTCAATGAATTCTGCCCTCAGCCTTTGCAGTTTTTCCACAAGAATAGCAGCAACATATGTGGTGCATCCCTTTCTCGGCGAATCTGTATCGTCAAGTCCAATATGCATTGTTTTCATAGGCATTTATAACAGCGCTCTATTCATTGAATTAGAAAACCAAAGCGGAATGTTGAGAGCTTGCAAAATAAAAAGAGGGTAAGTGTGCTATTTCGAGGATCCTTCCACAACTATCATTGTTAATGTTGACCTAACCTTGTCAAGTCTTCTGATACGCCATGTTACGATTTCTTTAAGTTTATCCATTGTTTCTGATTTGACTCTTGCAATTATATCATAGACTCCATAGACAGCAAAGGCTTCATCAACTCCCTCAACTTTTTTCAGATTCTTCAGAACATTTGCCTCTGAACCTATTTCCGTGTTTATCAACACAAATGCTGTTGGCATTTAAATCTCCTTGTTGTAGTGTTGTTTCCTCTACACTAAAATATTTTACTACATCACTCTTACTTACTATACATCAATCTACAAATTATTACATTCAACTTCACTACGTTTATTTAGCTGATAGATCTGAAATCTCCAAAAGACTTGAGCAGTCATGAGCATCCTTATCTTTTAATTGGAGTATTATCTATTAGGTTTAAGCATGTTAGAAGAAAGTCATGTAACAAGTCTCATTACCAGTCAAGAAATGCGTGCTCTAGAGCTAAACGCAGTGTATTTCGGAGTTTCCAGACTTCAATTAATGGAAAATGCAGGTCATAATGTAGCGTTGGGGATTGCTTCAAGATTCAAACCAGACAAATCGGTGGCAATTTTTTGTGGTTTGGGTGGAAACGGTGGTGACGGTTTCGTCATTGCACGACATCTATCCTCAACAGGTTTTAAAGTTATAGTTGTCCTTGCAGGGAAAGCTAACAGAATCGCTCATAAAGCTGCTTTGGAAAACTGGAGAGTTCTGCAGTTCTTGAAAGAAAACATTCTCATCCATGAAGTGTACGACAGCTCACTTATACCGGAAGTGAGAGCAGAAATAGTTGTTGATGCACTTCTTGGAACTGGTACAAAAGGAAAGTTGAGACCACCTGTCTCACAATTAGTTGATAAAATTAACACTATGAACGCTTTTCGAGTGGCTGTTGATGTGCCAACTGGAATAGATTCTGATACGGGGGAAGTCTTGGGCAATGCTGTGAAAGCTGATTTGACAATAACATTTCACAAGAAGAAAAAGGGACTTGAAAACGCGAAAAATTACGTAGGCGAGTTAGTTGTAAAAGCCATAGGCTTACCTGAGAAACTTGAGAATTTTGCAGGTCCAGGAGATGTTCTGCATGTCACGAAACCACGTCCATTTAAATCTCATAAGGGTGATTTCGGACGCTTACTAGTCATTGGAGGAAGTGAAACTTTTTCTGGAGCCCCGGCTCTGGTAGCTTTGGCTGCATTACGCACTGGTGTCGACTTAACTTATATTGCAGCCCCGGCGAAAACAGCTTCTGCATTATCTTCTATATCGCCAAATCTAATCACCATCAAACTTGAGGGTGAACACCTTAACCCGAGCAACGTGCCTGCATTAAGAGCTTACATAGAAACATCCAGCGCAGTTGTTTTAGGACCTGGTCTTGGGTTGCATTCTGAAACCAGAGAATTTGTCAAGGCCATTGTTAGGGTTGTTGAAAGCGCTAGTAGACCATTACTCTTGGACGCGGATGGATTGAAAGTCTTTGCAGAATTCCAAGAATCTTTAAGCATACCTTTGGTACTTACACCTCATGCTGGCGAATTTGCTATACTTACCGGCAAAAGGCTGCCTGATAATTCTATCGATTGCGTTTCAGAAGTGCAAAAGATCGCAACGAAGCTAGAAGCAGTGATATTGCTGAAAGGGCCGACAGATATAATCTGTGATGGGAAAGGTTTCAAGCTGAATTTCACTGGTAATCCAGGCATGACTGTTGGAGGAACAGGGGATGTGCTTTCCGGAATTGTGGGTGCTTTCTTGGCGCAGCAAATAGATCCTTTTAAAGCTGCTGTTGCTGGTGCTTTTGTTAATGGTTCTGCTGGAGACTTTGTTTTTGAGGAGAAAGGTTATCATATGGTCGCAACGGATTTACTTGAGCGGATTCCATCTGTTTTGGATGATCCCATGAGCCATTTAAAGGTGCGAGGGACAAGTGCAAGGAAAGGTTAAGATCGTTGTTTATCATGCTGGGCAATGTGATCCGAAAAAGTGTACAGCTTTGAAACTTGGGCGTCACGGACTGGTTCGCCTAGTAACGCAAGTAAGGCTTCTACCGAGAAGAGCTATTGTGCTCAACCCGTTCTCAAAAACCGCCTTTTCCATGGCTGACAGACAACGTGTCGAAAGATTCGGACTGGCTGCATTAGACTGTAGTTGGGAACAAGCGGAGAGATTCTTGGTAAAACGTGTGAGAGGGACATCTCGCTGCCTACCATTTTTGATTGCAGGCAACCCAGTTAATTTTGGTAAACCAACCAAACTTACCACCGTAGAGGCTTTGACTGCAGCCATGTTCATCGCTGGATTTGAGGAAGGAGCCAACCAACTGTTGTCTATCTTTAGATGGGGACATACCTTCACTGAATTGAATCAAGAAATGTTGGAATATTATGCGAAAGCGAAAGACAGTACAGAAATAGTAAAGTTGCAAGCATGTTTTATTGGCAGTGTTGGAAAGACAGAGACATGAGCAGATAAATAAAAAATGTCGTTTTAGGTGAAGACATGGAATTCATCATGGATCCCATCTTTTTCTTGCTGTCAGCTATGTTCATATCTTTGTCAGGAGTTATGATGCCTGGACAGGTATTTGCCGTGACTGTTACCAAAGGATATAGAAATAAGATTGCGGGAGCATTTATTGCCTTAGGTCACGGAGTGATAGAGTTTCCCCTAATGTTTCTTATCTATTTCGGACTTGCTGAATTTTTAGCTTCCAGCATAGTTCAGAAGAGTATAAGCTTTGCAGGAGGTTTAATCCTAATCTATATGGGTGTCCAAACATTTAGGGCTGAAAAAAAGGCAAACGAAAAATATGAAGAGCCTACACATAGCTCTTTTGTTGCGGGTTTTCTCGCAACCATTGCCAATCCTTACTTTTTTCTTTGGTGGACGACTGTCGGTACCACTTTAATAGTGAATGCTTCGTTTTTCGGGTTTATTGGTGTCTTACTCTTCGCAGTAACGCACTGGTCCTGCGACCTTCTATGGGACACATTTGTTTCTATGACTGTCTTTAAGTCTAGACGTTTCTGGACTAAAAGAGTGCGTAACTTGATTTTCGGATTTTGCTTTATAGTCTTGGTGGGATTTGGGACATGGTTTATTATTTTAGCATTAATTTAGATGGCCAACTTTCTTCAATCTATATCGCTCATAAATCAGATCTATCGTGTCTCCTTTGACTATAAACTCTACAGGAAGCTTCGTCCCAGCTTCAACTGTATAAAAAGTTTTCACTTCACCTTCCACGTTTTCAGGTATTAGAGGCATAATCATATCTACGTATTTGTCCTTGATTTCTAAGCTAAGATTTCCTCCCTTGGTAACAACTTGTGCCTTCATCGTTCCTTTATACGTCTCATAAAGTCCAGCTAACGAGTCCAATGTTCTCTCTACCTTGACGAATGGAAGGTTTTCAGGGTCTCCACCAAGCATTAAGGCAAGTCCATAATGTCCTATCTGTGATAGAGGGTATCCACTTCCATTTGCTAGAAGAGCTATGCCTATCCTTTTTTCTGGAACATATTCCATGGAAGCCGTAGCCACAAGCACAGAACCACCATGGCCCACCAATTTGTTACCTAGGAAGTTGGGAATTATATGTAAGCCGTAACCGTAGGCTTCTCCATCGAAAACCTGCAGAGGCAATTTCACTCGAGGTTTTTCCATCTCCTCTATATACTTTGAAGATATCAAGGTCCCTCCGTCATATTTCCCGCGGTTAAGATACATGGTTATGTACCGGGCTAAGTCTAGAACATTACTTATCAATCCGCCATCGGAAGATATTGGACCGTAAGGGAATTGGGATTTTTTACATTCTCCGTCTCTCGTAATTATGTAGGGAATCGCTACATCTGAGTTTGCTTCCACTTCCTCTCTTTTAAAGAAGCTTCTATCCATCTGCAAAGGCTCAAGAATTTTCTTCTTCACATATTCTTCATAGTCAATGCCGGAAAGTTTCTCGATGATATATCCTAGAATTAAGTAGCCTTCATTCAAGTAGAACCATCTTTCACCAGGCTTGGTCAAAGCCCATTGGTCCGCTTCTCTCATAAAAGTGAAAAGGTCTTCATGACTTGCTATAGGTATCCAATTATCATCAGCTCCTGTCCTGAATCGGATAAAGGCTTCCGCATAAGCCAGAGCTGGTATTCCGGAAACATGACTTAATAAATGCCATATTTTGATCGGTTCTCCCTTGGATTTGAGGTCTAATGGAATGTACTTACTGACTGGATACTCCACGCTCAGTCTTCCTTCCTCCACAAGTTGCATGACAGACAATGCCGTGAAGGATTTAGTGACGGAACCTATTCCATAGAGAGTGCTAGATGTAGCAGTAAGACCATATTCTAAATCTCTGAAACAGAAACCCCTACTGTAAATCACTTTTCCATCTTTAACAATGGCTATACTTAATCCAGGCAAATGGGTCTTGGACATCTTTTCAAAAATGAAATCCTCTAATCTGCTGAAATCCAATACCGATTTTCACCTCTTTTCAAACAAGTCATAATCCACCTGATAAACCTTCAGTCATGTAAACAAGAAAATGGACAGGCAAATCCCAGAATTATATTTTTGATTGTATCCTTTAGATATATACATGGAGATATTAATTCTATGTTGTGAAGGTTTAGTAGATTAAATGCTTAAGAATCTAAATTGCGTTTGGAATATCAGGATTGACAGAAAATGACTGACACTGAATTTCGAATCGGCAAAGCAAGAATCTGCCTGGTCCATGGAGACATAACTGATATGGACACAGATGTAATAGTCAACGCGGCAAATTCAAGTCTTATGGGCGGTGGTGGCGTAGATGGAGCAATCCATCGAAAAGGCGGACCAAAGATACTTGAAGAATGTAAACAGATAAGAGCTACAGAATGGCCGGATGGTGTTCCGACAGGAAAATCTGTTATTACTACTGGAGGCAATCTGAAGACAAGACATGTGATACACACTGTTGGACCTATATGGCATGGGGGCAACAGAGGTGAACCTAACTTCTTGGTGAACGCCTACCATAACTCGCTACAATTGGCAGTATCCAAAGGATTGAAGACTATGGCCTTTCCGTCCATAAGTACAGGCGTATATAGATATCCTATAGAGAAGGCGAGCCGAATAACCTTAAAAACCGTAAAAGAGTTTTTAGAAAAAGAAGACAAGCTTGATGAGGTAATCTTTGTCCTATTCACAAAAGATGACTTGGAAATCTACAAAAACGCAGCAAAAGAAATCTTGTAATTACAGACAGGTATGTTGGCGCATGCGCTAACCTGTTTGACGTTTTATTATGGATAGTTTAGACTTTTAGTTGGATTAGATTTCTGAATTGTCTTATTACGCCTTGACCCATCATATGTCTGTAAAGTCTACGCTTCAGCTTGTTATTTGAAAACACTCCTCCTATTCTTCTTCTCCATGATCCGTAGAAACTTCGATAACAGTTGTAGAGTTCCTCCTGTACTTCCATTCTTGACAGTGTCTCAGTGGGCATGATTGCATGAGCCATGTCGTAATGTGACAAGTTGGAATCCTCAATCCAACCGTTTCTCTTTCCTTCTTCATAGATCTCAGTTCCAGGGAAGGGTGTGAGAGCAGTGAATATTGCAAAGTCTGGATCTAACTCGTTGGCAAACTCTCTCGACTGTTCAATTGACTCGCTTGTGTCCTTTCTGTCACCTATAACAAACATTGCATGTGAGAAAATATCGTGTTTCTTCAACAATCTCACAGCTTTAACTGCTTGTTCTGCCGCTATACCCTTTCGGTAACTTTCCAATGTAGAGTCTCTAGGGCTCTCTACACCCATCATGACCCAGTAGAGCCCTGCCCTTCTCAACTTAGGCAACACTTCTTCATTTCTGATGATGTCATCGCATCTCCACTGGAGAAAAAGCATCAGGTCGTCTCCCAACTCACGTTTGATAAGTTCATCAGCGAGTTCATTTGCTCTGTTACCTGGACCAAAATCGTCATCTGTCAACCATATGAATCTGCTATCATAGTTATTATAACAAAATTCTATTTCATCTGCAATTCTTTCTGGTTTCTTGAGTCTCCAAACTTCACCCCAGTGTCTCCATTGTGTGCAGAAGGTACACTTGTGGGAACAACCTCTTGCACCTTCAATAAGAACATATGGAGCATGACGACCAGCCATTGCAGCGAAATGATATTTATGAACCAGATCTTGGACGAAGTGATACCCGGGATATGGAAGACTATTCAAATCTTTGATTAGTGGCCTTGATTCATTATGTATGATCTTTCCATTGTGCTGGAAGGATAATCCCCTTATGTTTGGAAACTTAGATTTTCTAGCTGCGTTTTTCACCAGTTCCGTCAATGTTTCTTCTCCTTCTCCTCTGACGATAACATCTATTTCAGGATATTTTCTCAAGCTTTCTTGAGCTGTTGCAGTGAAGTACTGCCCACCGGTAACTGTGAGAGTCTCGTGGTTTACCCTCTTAGCGATTTCAAAGGTTCTTAAGACTAGGTAAACATTGCAGGCTGCAAATGCACTGGCAGCCACAATATCAGGATTGAACGATTCAATCTTTCGTCCGATCTCACTCCAACCTGTCTGCTGAGTTGTGCAGTCTAACACTTCTATCTCTGTATCTTCAACTTCTCTTTCAAGGTAAGCTGCAAGTTGTATGATTCCGAAGGGTGGCGGGAGATATTCTCCCATCACAAACCAGAATTCTCTTGGTGGCTCTATAAACAGGATTTTCATCAATAGTCTCCTTGAAGTCAGGTTATCGGACTTGATCTTTAGTTTTATGACTTATAAAAGAGACTTATCTTTATAGACAAACAATGCCCATTTGTCTTGACACAAATGTCTGGTTTGACATACACAATGAGTTATGAAATTATGGAAGAAATTCTAATGCACATTATATGCATGTGGCGTCTGGTTGAATTGAACGCGATAGAATTTGCATATTGGGTGTTGATATGTAGTGATTCTATGCCTCCATCAAGCTTATTAAGGGATGTTCATTCATAGAATAGACCTTAAGGAGTGAATCATATGAAAGGAGCAGTAGTATTTGTGATATCCTTCATAATCTTCTTGGCAATAACCTTATTTGCTTACAATGAACTGCCTCCAGGCAATGCTGTCAGCGACGTAATGGGCATAGATCCAAACGTGGAATGGAGCGGGTTCAATGTGAGAACGTTGGTTTCAGCAATCCTCAATGGAGTAATCTATGGCGTGGTGATATGGCTGGTCTTCTCAATCGTGGAAAAAGCAAGAGAATAGGCCAACCACTCCCTTTGTTTGGAAAAGAAGAAAGAAGGTTTAGCGGTATGACTGCAACTGATCTAGCTTGCTTTAGCGTGGATGTTAAGAGTTATAGTAGAGCTTGTGGAACTAGTAATGATTGAAGTGGCTCGTAAGTTGAAAGACCAAGTTGGAGTGTGTGGTGTCTATTGTGGCTTTTGTCCAACTTTTAGACTTGACCGTAACAGATGTTTTGGATGTAACTGGGTTAGTGAACAGCTGAGGAAAACGAGAGAGACACATAGAGGCTGTATCTTCTGGGAATGCGCTAAGAACAAGAAGGTTGAAAGCTGTTTCTTATGTGAAGAGTTTCCATGCAAAACACATTATGATTCAAACGAAGCAGTTTATACTAGACAAGCCTTAGATATGTGGGAAGAACTGAAAGAAACTGGATTTGACTTCGAAGAAAAGGGAGAGTAACTTAACAGCGATTCTGAGTTCTGAATTTGAATGGTTCACTTCATAATATTGGGTTATTCGTCCATTTTTCACATAGCGTGGGCTAAGGAATTCTAGGATCCATTACTGCTAGAGTCGTAAAACCTTATAGTACGCACGCTTTGATTTACTAAGCAATCTCAAAAGTATCATGTGAGTAATATGTCATTAAATATTAGATTAGCTGGTGAAGAAGATATACCAATTCTAGAAGAGCTCTTCTTAGAGTTCTCTGACTGGCATCTCCAGAGAGGTGAAACTTTACGCAATGTCATAAAAGATACAGATGGTGAATTGCTTGTGGTTGAATATGATGGGTGCATTGTTGCTTTTTTACATCAGATATTCTATGTTGATCCCCTTCACGCTGGAGTGAATTCAGATATAACAAGTCTCTTCGTCAAAGAGGAACATAGAAGGAAAGGAATAGCCTCACAACTAATGCAGAAAGCCATAGAAAATGCGAAGAGAAGAAAAGTGATCGAAATCCATGTTACTACCAGAGAAGATAACCAGGAAGCAATTAGATTCTACCAAGAACATGGGTTCACAAGAGAAGGTGTGCTATTCGAACTAAATCCTAGCGATAAATAGATGCGTTTACCTTTGACACCATTTCACTATTCTGGTGACTCACTTTATCCATAAGCACATGTTGTTAAGTGACTATGGCTAATACTTCAAAAAACTTTTATATAAACAACCTGTCAACATGAATTCTTGGATTGATCAAAAATCATGAAAAAAATAAATGTTCTAATACTCGTTTGCATTCTCATTAGTCTCATCTACTGGTACAAATATCAAAGTTTCATAGAAGAGTATCTGGTTTACAGCGGAGACAGATTTGCACAAGGTGCCTTGTGGACTCCAATTACAACCCTTTTCTTACATTTCGACCCAGCGCACCTAATAGGTAACATCATCTTCCTCTATGTCTTTGGAAATGTGGTTGAAGAAGAAGCAGGCACAAAAATAGCCATTACAGCCTTTTTTGTTGGAGGCGTTGGCTCTGTCATAATCAGCTCGTTCTATTATGGGTCCGACGTTCTGATGATCGGGGCTTCTGGGGCAATCTTCACCTTGGCTGCTGCGGCAATGCTGATTAAGCCTTTGAAATCGTCAGTGCTTTTCCTTTTCATACCATTAGGCTTGGTAGCCATTTTATACTTTATTTTCAATGTTTTCGCAGTCAGTTTAGGGTTTGGTGGAAACGTAGGATATGTGGCTCATGTTGCAGGTTTCCTCATAGGGATCCCCTTCGGCATAGCATCCAGCAAGGGTGAATGGTTAAAAAACTTGGGCATCACAATACTGTTGCTCATGGCATTTTTCATGATAATCTATGTAATACAATATTCACTCAGTTTCCTATGAATAAAAAAGTGATTCGGCTCTAACAGAACACACCATTCAAAGCCCATTCTTTCATGACACGTGTGTATAAATCATGGTCTATGCTTCAGAAAGAACAATTATGTTGCTGTCAGGATCAAGCATAACAGCAGTACGGCCTCCCCAACCTTGTTCTTTAGGTTCAGCGATAAATGTTACACCTTGACTTTTCAACTTGCTGTAGAATTCATCGAGGTTATCAATCTCTAAATAGATTACGGAAGTCGCTGAAGGCTCATCTTCGCCTTGCTTTATCTTTCTAGCGATATATCTGAATATGCATAACGAACAGCTGTTACATGTTTCTGTTCCCTTCTCACTTCTCTTTGTTCCAGCTGCTGCAAGAGCAAATGATACACCGCCCATATCAAAAGATGTCCAAACCGGGTGCTCATAAGTCTTCTTGAGCCCCAAAACTTTCTCATAAAATGAAGTGGACTTGTGCATATTCGATACAGGAATCTCTACACATCCAAGTTTCCTAATCATGCCAACCCTCCTCGTATACGATCATGATCCTATGCAATTATAAGACTTTGCATATTACCAATTTTTCCACGATGCAAGCTACTGATAGTATGAATTCTTATGACTTCTAGAAGCAAAGCCTATTGGGTTTTTGATAATCTATATTAGTAATACTCCATTTAACATTTACATCTTTCATATTTTGCACAGTTTAGACCACAAACAGAAATACTCCAATTTTCTGAGTTTTCAAGTTTCATGTTGAAGCTGCTCTCTTAATTTTGTCCCACACCAATGGCAATCTGTCAAGTGCCGAGAGATCGATTTTCTACATTTCTGACATTTCCATTTCTCTGCTTCTTCTTCCAGCCATTCTTCAACCTTATTTGTTCTAATTTTATTAAGATTCTCCGCTAGGTCTTCACCATATGTTAAAGAGTGTTTAGCTAGAGCACGGAATTTTTCGCAGTTCGGATATATGGTACATTCGTAACAGAAATTCAAACCCTTAGCTTCCAGACATTTGACTATTTGGCAATTCTTACCCCATTCCTCGCTTTCCCACCCATCAACTAAGACTGTTTGACAACCTTCACAACGAATATCTTTAGGTTTACAATTTTCTCTTTCAGCAATTTTCTGTCGAAGCTTCTCAGAATCTTTATATGCCCTGAAAATAATGCAAGAACCACAATAGATTCCACATCTACCTACAAGATTCTTGTTTACCAAGATCATCACCATTTATGTTGCCAATCTGTCAAATTAAGAACTAGAATCTTATTTAAAAAGAAATTCCACATTACGTACCGTGCGCACTAATGGTTAAGCTGAAGGATAAATGGCGTTTGATTGGGTCAAAAAAAGCGCGCCAACAGTGCTTCATGGCTAATCAATGGATATTAAGATGAGGATGCTTTAAGGATTCCCTTTACCTTTTCGGCTACATCTTTGAGATCTTCTTTGTTTGGTCTTCCTCGAATATCACCTAAGCGCCCGCCGATTGAATTATTCCGGAGTCTATCTGGCTTGTACTCTCCTACTACATACCATTCTTCCACTATAGTATAGCCTAAGTGGTCGTATAACTGTCCCATAAATTTGACTGCTGGAATTGCCTCATTGATACCGGTATGCACTCCTCCATAAGTACAATAGACCACGACGTTTGCCTGAGGTCTTCTTGGGGAAGCCTGTTTTATTTCGCCCTCCTTGTTATATTTCTGCAGTAGCTTTCTGTGGAGTTCAATCATGGGTTTACCAGGGAGCTGCCCATACACGCCAGATCCGACAAAAACAAAATCGAATTTCAGTACGTCCACATCTATGTTCCCATCAGTTATCTTAACTGTCTCCACGTTGTGACCTAACTCTTTTACAGTGTCTCTGACTTTGAGGGCTACTTTCTCCGTGTTGCCTGTAGAGGAAAAATACAGATTGAGAACATTCATAACATGCACCTCTTCCAGATAGAATATGCTGTGCAATTGTCGTTAATAAAGAAAAGGTGCCAATCAATACACGCCAGCATCGACATAAGGCTAACAAACTACGCAAGCGGAGTCTGAATATGTAAGTGCCTTCGATGCAAAGCTCGCTTGCACAGTAGATACTATGGAACCCTATTATCGCGCGCGCATTGTTTGAACGTATAGAAAAGCATGGAGAAAACTACCAAATATGTTACCAAAATGTTCTCAATCGCCAAAAACTAGAAAACTCAGTTTTTACCCTAATAACTCACGGAAAAATAATGACTCAAAATTTGGCTTTTAGAGCTTCTCAGACTAGACTTAGATTCCCTCGTTTTGAGCTTCTTTTCTGACTCCGCATTGAATTCATAGAGTAGAAGAGTTTTGCTGAGTTTTCACTAGGTTAAAACTTTTGATTTTTCCATAGTTTCAGATAGAACTTCTGTGCACAGAGTCGAACTCGATGGGCGAAAAGTTGAACTCAGACTATAAGAAAGTTGATGAGTATAGAGCAGGAATCTTTTTTGAATCTGACATTCTGAATCTGCTAGATGAATTTTCTCGCGCGCGCTAACTTCATATCAAATTGTAATGTGCCCGTTTATCTATGAAGCTTTATCGGGTTTTCATAGAAGCTTATTTCACAAATGTAAAATGGAACTTTGAATCTACTATTCGCTTCTTAAGAGAGAAAAGGAAGGAGGTGATAGTTCAATGAAGAGAGACTTGTTGATTGTAGGCTTTTTAACACTTTGTCTATCAGTCGCTTTGTTAAAGATTTTGCCGACAAGTAGTCAATCACTACCTGTTTATGATCCTTGGTGTGACTTGGATGATAATGGCGAAGTCGATATGAGAGATGTAGGATGGGTTGCCAGAAAGTTTGGCAGTACAGGAGATTCATTCTTAACTAAGGCTGGATTACTTCGCGACAGTGGTTGGATTGACATAACTGACAAAGCTGGCCAGTGCTACACGTACACTCATCTTCTGAACAACACTGATGTTCTGGTGGAAGTGACTGGAAAGACAACGATTGATGGTGGAATTCACCAGATGCATTATGGACTGTCTGAGTATGTTCCAGGGTGGAGCAAGACATATTATGAATTTGGCGTCGTTCAAGATATAATTCGAACTAGTGACTTGGGATATGTAATAGTCACGAGCGAAGTGCTCATTCGAATAGACCGACAAGGAAACTTGTTATGGAATCGAACCTACAACGGCGGGACATGCGTAGTTCAATCAGTGGGTGGAGGATTTGCTTTAGGAGGAATTGGAATAGGTAGTGAAGGAAATGTTGATTTCTGGCTTGTCAAAACAGATGCTGCCGGGACACTGGAATGGGATCATACATATAATGGTGCGGGAAATTGGAGTGACTCGTGTTGGTCACTTGTACAGACGAAGGACCACGGTTATGCTCTCGCGGGTAAAGCTTGGGGAGATCAAATAGGATTTGACATGTGGCTGGTAAAAACGGATGTTACCGGTCAACACGTTTGGAACCACACGTATGGCACACACACCAACAGTGAAGCAATCTCAGTAGTTCAAACCTCCGACGGAGGATACGCATTAATGGGATACATACATGAAACGTATGGAGCTACTTCCATCGTCAAGACATTTCCAAATGGGACTATGCATTGGAATCGAACCTATGCTGGTTACGATGGAATCATTGGCTACAACGATCTTATCTACACCAATGATGGAGGCTACGCTCTCGCCGGCAGTTCAGGCAATCAAACTTGGATTCTAAAGACGAATTCTACTGGTCACCCTATCTGGAATCAGACTTATCCTTACGCCCACACATCCACAAGCTGCTTGGTTCAGACATTAGACGGAGGATTCGCATTAGCAGGACCTATCTCAGGCAATTCCCAATTGACTAAGACTGATTGGACAGGAACACCAGAATGGAACCGAACATTTGAGCAATTCAACGTGAACTGTATAGTCCAAACAAGTGATGGAGACTATGTCTTAGCTGGGTCTTCGGCGTCCAGGTTGAAGTTGATAAGAACTGGTATTGGAACTGGCTTAGCATGGATCCACAGCACGCCTGATACGATAACTCTATGCAGAGGCGCAACTGATCCCTACTGGAACTTTGTGCGAGTCCGCATATGGCAAATCAAAAATCCATGACCTTCCCTTTTTTTGTTTCGTGTAAGATATGATATTTCAATTGGTTGAAAGCTTTGTGAGCACTATTGCTAAGCGTATTTTTTGCGGAAGATTATTTCAAAGTCTCCTTCTGTTGGCCAGGTGCAGACTTTGCCATCTGCAAAGGTGATTTCAAACTCTCCAAGATATACGCCGGTTACGTCTGTGTCACCTTCACTCCAATCATACTGTACTTTTCCATCTCTTGCAGAAGAAACTATACTTGCAGCAGCATCCACCTTCAAAGTATCCCCTTAGCGCGCGCGCATGAGTGTGCAAACCAAAAGAAGGGCGTGGCAGGCACTTTGGTATACATCTTCGCTGGGTTTAATAGGAGTAAATGGAGTCCTTACACGCGCCGCGAAAATGTTATTTACTATAGGATGTACATATAGACACGATAGAGGAGAGAGTTAAGTGAAGAAGATTATGTTATTGATTTTTCTTGTGCTGACCTTTTGTTTGGTTTCTTCTAATGTACATGCAATTACTTGGTTATTCGAAAACATTGGGAATGCTCCAGGCAATGTGCAGGCTGTTGTAATGGGGGATCCAGATAATGATGATATAATGGAGATTGTTACAGGGGACAGTGCGCGGCAGATAACCCTCTTTGAAAAGATCCTAGATACGTGGGGGCAGCTTGCCGTAATCTCCGATGCAGGTGCTGCAATCATTGATTTGTGTGTAGGGGATGCTGACAATGATGCACAAAACGAGATAGTTGCTGTGACAGGGTCAGATAATCCAAGGGTCCTAGTCTTTAATGGTTCGGGAAATGACTGGAGTTTGGATGAGGTTGATTCAATAGCGGCGGGTTATGGAGCAACCGTAGAAATCGGTGATGCGGATAACGATGGAGAGAACGAGGTAGTTGTAGGTACTACAGGTAGTGACCTATATTTGTATGAGGGAAGCTATCACAACTGGACGAAATTTGTTCTAAGCTCTGATCTTGACGGAATGATCCTAGGCCTCGCTATTGGTGATGCTGATAATAATGGTGAAAATGAGATAGTTGTGGGCTCCTATGGAGAAATGCTTTATGAATTTCACGGTTCAGGTTCGATGTGGGCTAACACAACTATTGGCAGTGACGTCGGTTGGCCAATACGAGATGTGGCTGTAGGCGATGCGGATAATGATGGAGAGAACGAAATAGTTGTAGGAGCGGGTCACTATTCAGGATATGGTTATTCTAGTGGTGGGGCTGCATACTTGTTCAAGTACATTGCTGATGTGTGGTACAAGTTCAACATGGGGGGTACTGGAAGTGACTATTACATAAGTAGAATAGGAGTATATGATCTTGATGATGACGGTTACAAGGAGGTTGTTTCAGGGTGGGGAGCTGGTTTCTACTACAGATATGGGCGTGTCAAGTTAGGAAATGGAAGTCTTGATAACTGGACTTGGACTGAACTCTCCCACACAACGTGTGGGACCCAAGATGCTACCAGATTTTACATCGGTGACTTAGATGGCGACTTTCTCATGGATATGGTATTCGCAGAGACTGGTCGACAATATATCCGAATCATACACGATGAAGACCTCCCTGAGATTCCAATACCGGAGTTTCCATCTGTCATCCTTTTACCACTATTCATGACTGCAGTATTGCTGGCAGCAGTATACTATAGAAGGCGCTCACACACGCGCACGCAGGCGCCCGCACTTCCACCTTCTTGAAGGGGAACTCCTACTAGCACAGAGCCAATGACAGCTATCAAAAATGCTGCCACAAAGATAACCGACTTGTATGTTGGATCTTGGAGTCCCCATAAAGATATAAGACAAGATGCTGCGACTAACAGAGCCAAGAAGAATATCCACCTCTTCGAACCTCTGAATTCTCTAATTGTTGAGCTTAGCAATGAATGCGCACCTATGACTTTCCTCTCAGATACTTTCGCGCGCTAAAAGCACTGTAGATTCTATGTGGCCATTTTCCAATATGTGTTCGCAAATAGAACTAGTTTCCACAAACCCTATATTTGCACAGAAACAATAATCCTTTGCGCAAAAAAAGAAAGGAGAAGGAAAAATGAAAAGTAAATTGTTGCTAGTATCACTTGTTTTAGCCGCTATTATAGCAGTTTCTATGATGCCGATGCCGGCGGCTTCTGCGGATCCAGTTCCGTCCTTTGCAGAGCCAACTCTCTTAGACAATGTAAATGTCGCCTTCGGTATTGACCCTGTTAAAGAACAGTGCTTCGGCGATTGGGATTGGTGTGAGCTGCCTGAGGGAACTGTGCCCTTCAACGTGGATATGGTTGATGCTGAAAAAGTATGCTATGATGGTGAAGGCATCTACGTTGCAGTATTGGACACTGGTATACTCACTGACTGGATGAATTTCTTCCCACCAGGCACAGTCGAAATTGATTGGTCATTAGCCAAAGGCTTCACGCATGACTACTACTTTGACACGACTGTCGGAGATTTTGTCATGGGGCCGCTACGTGATGACAGAGGTCCCTTCACCCATGACTTACTGAATCCGACACCAGTGATTGGTCCCGACAATACGTTCTATGGCTACCTCAACTCAAGCTACTATCTTAACTATCCCGCTGTTGGTCCTTCCGGTTGGGGCTCTGGTCATGGAACACACGTACAGAGCATCATAACTGGCTGGAAACTTGAGAGGGACCAATCTTTCTGGGTTAGAGGAGTGGCGCCAAAGGTCACAATAATACCAGTGCTCGTCTTGGATGATTGGCTGTTTTTTGATGGTGAATGGAATTTATACTTCGATCACGGTGGCACATGGGAAATGATTGCAGCAGGCATAGAATACATTGGTGATTTAGCTGATGAGCTCGGAATCAAAATAATTATTAACATGAGTTTAGGTGGCGGTTCACCATCGCAGATGATTGAAGACGCGATTGACTACGCCATAAGCAAAGGTGTTATCGTAATAGCTTCAGCAGGAAACGAAGGCTACGATGGAATGGGTTGGCCAGGCGCACACCCACAGGTCATTTCAGTAGCTGCAGCTGGGTGGACACAAGAATTCTTGCCATACTACACTGGTGAACCAGACCCGTGGTATTGGTGGACAAATGATGTACCTGAAAACTTCTGGACCGCTGACCCATTGGGAAACGAGTTTCAACTATACCTGACAGACTTCAGCAGCAGACCAAATCCAGAACTTGGCCAAAAGACTTGTTACCTTGACGTCTCCGCCCCAGGAGCCGCTGTACGAGGACCATACAAGGATTATGGTCCAACTCTATCAGGTTACTATGCCGTTTGGGGAACAAGCCAAGCAGCGCCGCACATTGCAGGAATCGCAGCGCTCGTACTCGACAAATGCCCGACTATAAAGCAAGGGAAGATGGAGATTATCATGAAATGGGCTGGGCTATTCAATAGACTGACCAAATTCTTCGAGAAAGAGAGATCAGCAACTATCTTTGACATCTTTGCATGGCCTTACTATCCAGAATATTTCTTACTCGAGCAAACATGGCTGTGGAAAGACTACGGCACCGGACTAGTGCAAGCTGACACGGCTCTAATGCTCACATGGTTACATACTGGCTTCTCGGGACACATTAAACATAAGTAGCAAAAAGCTAAACACACACATACCCCCTTTTTTATATGCCACCATAATTATTCTTTCGAAATTATTAGACATTAAGGCGTCATTCAACAAACTGCGCGAGTGCAAAACTCATATGCTTGAATTGCCTACATTATAGACATCGTGTGCACACGTACATAGGCGTGAAAGACAAAGTATGTGATGCACGTAGAAACTAGGAAGCTTTCGGCAGAGATAGGTTTCAAGTTGAAAAGCACATAAACTTATTCCAATTCAGGAGAGACATCAAAACAATCTTCAGAAGCTTTGACCCGGATTTGTACATTTTTATATGTTAGACATATGGTATATGCATGCTTCTGAGCCTAAATTCCAAAAATATGGAAGTTTATAGAATTCTTTCTAGGTTCTCAGTTGATGTTTTTGAACTCTATGCGCCAATATTACTATGATAACTGAAAGTGCCACAAATGCTGTAAGTGTGAACATAGTTGTAGAGAACTCTGGCAGGAAGTATTCGATGATCGTTCCATCCTCTTCAGTTACGTTAAAGACAAAGTCCAAGTCGGTTTTTTCCAGCGAAGCGAAAACGTATGGGTATGTTAACATATAAGCTACAACAAAGTCTTTTGGTGGACTGCTTTTAGTTATTTCTACATGTATTCTTTCCTCGTTAGCCCATATTCTCTCTATTGATATGCTGTAGCCAGTGGTGGAGCATCTGCCCATGAAGGCGCAAATTACCGTGAACTTGGAGAAATCTATTTTCGGATACAGTGGAGGGGGGTCATGGAGGATTGTGTGTTTTTCCCATATTTCTGCCCACTCAGCTTCAGTGTCTATGAAGGCATACATCTCTTTTCCATATCCACTTACGTTTCCAAACTCAATGATTTCAAATTCTACATCTTGATTTTCTGAAGCCTGACCTATTTTAGGAACAAGTGAAGCAGCTACTAAGAATAACACTGCCAGTGAAGTAACCAGAAATGACCTGTTCCTTCGTTGCATACATAAGGCTACATTCTCTAAACTTTTAACTTTTACTGAGAACACTCGTTTGAAACTGCGCATCCGAACCTGTAAGACGAAGGACACCTTCATGTTGAACAGCTGCTCAGATATAGAAATCTCAACTCTAGTCTACACGCACCTCATCAGTTTCGAAAACAACGACCTCATATGAGGACTGCAAAAACATTGCAGGAATCCGGTGAATAGCCGCGCATGCCTAATCTGCGCCTCCATGGTGGAGATATGACTCAACCTCTAATTTTTTTTACATCATCTTTAGGATTGTCAGAATTTTCGCCTTATTCTTACAAGGCATCTTGTCACGCCTGGGAGTTAGATAATAAAGGGTAATGAAAAGGAAGTAATGTACAAGATTATGAATAGAATTCCTGCCTTCTTGTCGACTTTTCTTCTTGTAGCGAGGGTGAGTATCACGACTGCTGAGGCAAATATTGCGTACAACACAAGTAAAAGAGAATGTTGGTAATCTCCAACAAAGACCGCTGTTGGAAAGAATAGTTGCCCTATGGAGATTGAGACTGTCGCGTCAACAATGCAGCTGCCTATGATGTCCCCTATTGCAAGTTCATACTCCCTCATCCGGATGGCTGTAACGTCTACCACAAGCTCGGGGATGGATGTGCCGATTCCCACTGCGAAGAAGCTGATGAAAAACTCAGGTATGGCGAGCTCTTTCGAAAGCGTAGTCACTGACTGGACAACCGCTATCGCGCCAATCGCAACGCCTACAAAACCCAAGGCAGCTACAGCTAAGTGCGACAGGTAGTGCATCTCTTCTTGCTTGTCAACTCTTTTCTTCCTCAAAATATCTTTCGATATCAGCTTTCTTATGGCAAGAATGAAGATTGGCCATGTAATAATCAACAGAAAAGCCTTCTCTCTTGTAAATCCAGTTATTGCCACAGATATAGACAATATAAGAGCCATGATTTCAAAAGCACCTATTACTAAAACTTCGTGTCTGTTTACTCTGAAATCTCTGCCCAAGACCGCGATTATCCCCAGTACCAACGTTATTTGACTTAGTATGGAACCGAAAGAATCGCCTAAATCGATGTCGCCATGCCCACTCCAACATGAAATAATTGAATTAGAGATTTCTGGGAGATCCGTGCCAATGGAAACCAATACAAGCCCTATTATGAGAGGAGAAATTCCCAAGGCAGAAGCAAAAAAGACTGAATGCTCAACTGCCTTATCACTTGAAATAATCAAAAGCACTAATCCCGCAACCAGCACCGCGACTGGAAAGATGATGCCAAAGGCCAACAATAACACCTAAATCGTTGATATCCTTAACCAACTGTTATTAAAAGTGCAAACATTTTAGAATTTCGGGGCAAACCAATCAGAACGCGCAACAGCAGACACTGTAGGTTCGTTTGGAAACCGAGGGTTCATAAGCGCGCGCGCCTGTTCAGTAGAGTTGTTAGATAGTCTACTGAGATGTTTGCTCCACTAACAATTATCGCAATTTTCTCTTTTGGCTTTGGCTGATATTTGAAAAGTGCTGCTAAGGATGCTGCTCCAGAAGGTTCAGCTAATATGTGGGCTTGATTTAGGAACGCCAACACAGCTTCACCGATTTCCTGTTCAGTTACAAGAAGAATGTTGTCCACGTGCTTCTTAATCAATTCAAAGGTTAGTTCAAGAGGTTTCCTAGCAGCCAGCCCATCTGCAGCTGTTCTGATTGAATTCAATTCCACAATTTTGCCTGCTTTCCATGATTGATAAACAGCAGAGGATCTTTCAGGCTGAACACCAATGATTTTAATATTCGGATTTAGGCTTTTTGCAGCAACACTTATTCCAGAAATAAGTCCACCACCGCCTATTGGAACGATAATTACATCCAAATCTGGGATTTTTCTAAGCAATTCGAGACCAACGGTTCCTTGCCCAGCAATTACCAAAACATCGTTGAAAGGGTGGACAAAGGTTGCTCTTGTTTCTCCTTGTATTTTAAGAGCTTTTGCGTGAGCTTCATCATAGTCGTTTCCGAATTTTATGACTTCTGCTCCATAATTTCTTATGGCTATAACCTTTTCTTCTACTGCATTAGTGGGTACAATGATTGTGGCTTTTGCTCCACAAATCTTGGAAACATACGATACAGCCAGTCCATGGTTTCCAGAGGAGGCACAAATCAAGCCTTTCTTCAATTCTGTCTGAGACAGGCTGCATATCTTATTAGCCGCT
>Ga0209427_10001373_pt1 | contig 27957 bp, 27 predicted proteins | sample DeeMarSWOR136_30_FD_187465 | JGI IMG/M metagenome (GOLD analysis project Ga0209427, IMG submission 187465) | Marine sediment microbial communities from White Oak River estuary, North Carolina - WOR-1-36_30 (SPAdes) (version 2) | ecosystem: Environmental > Aquatic > Marine > Intertidal zone >...
TCCGCAAACGCCGGGCCCATTTGGCAAACAACAACCAGTAAAAAGATGCCCAGCACACCTAAAATAACTCCTTTTTTAAGATACTTAATCATTTTCTTCCCTCCTTTTCTCCATGTCTCTCTTGAAAGTTAATCTCGGTCCGGATTCCTCACCACCTCCTTTATCCTTTGTAGGTTAATCTCAATCTGGATTCCTCATCACCTCCTTCCCTGCTCTTTTCGAACTAAGAACTTCGCGCTATATGTTGAAGATCTTCTATGTAGGCCTGAGTCCATGTTCGATGGGGTCGCCCCACTATTGAAGGGGATATCTGGTGACCCGCCTAGTGCAATAACAGCACCAGTATATCCTTACCTCAGCATGGTGCCTGACGCTGAGATCATGGAATACGTCCGATTTCATCCTCCACTGGGACCGGAGGTATGTAACATTGTGGATCGACAGAGTCATTTATTCCTTTCTTTATAAAGAAGTAGGCAATCCCATGATGCGTTTCATTGTCGGTGCCACATCTATTTGTTCGGGAAGATTCTCCATTTCCTCATCGGTAAGTAGTTTGTCGGGGGGCAAGTCCAAGTGTTCTCCTATCGAGCCCAGTTTCTTAACTCCTGCCCCGGAGAATACCATTACTATGTTGGCGTCGTCCGGGTAGGGTGCGCCGTGGAAGTAAAAGTAAATGGGCTCTGTATAACCCGCCGGCACGGTTGTTGCGTTAGCATGGGGGACAATCAGGATATCCGGTGCCCGGTCGACAGCTGCCCTTTTTATGAACCAAGGGGCATCGGGGTCGTGTTTGTACCAGGCCCCCTGGATATGGGCCATATCCTGTAAAACTTGGATAGTCTTTTTCATGATGGCCGAGCTCGTGTCCTTTAGCCAGAGTCCACCAGCTACACCTGGGTAGACGTAGAGAATGTTCTCGATGATTTCATGGTCACCTTTTTTCTCCAGTTCGTCCAGCACACTTACACATTTGGGCTTTGCCGCCATCCCATGGTCAGTGGAAATCACTATCAGGGTATCCTCGTACCAATCCATCTCCTTCAGGAGCTGGGTCAAGCGACCTATTTCAGTGTCAGTGACCTCCAGGGAAGCCATAACTTCCGGTGAATCCATCGAGTAGGCTTGACCACTGTGGTCCACATTCTCCATGGTCACAAAAGTAAGATAAGGCTGTTCGTTCCGTATGATGTCCAGGGCAGCGTCCATCACAAAAGTATCCACCATTGGCGTGTAACGGACGTCAATATCGGGGTGGTAAAACCCTGCTCCCTTCCAGTCTACATTTCGAACAAGTCGTCTGTCTTGCAGATAAGCGGGAAGCTGGTGGTTCGGCCTCTCTACCCAGCAGTAGTAATCCTCATGAACCCCGGCGCCGGAAACAGCCTCTCTCGTACGCCCCTGGGACTTCTGCTCTTTAGTTGTCTGTAGCCGTCTGTAACAGTAGGCAACGGTATCGGCATTGCTTCCCCCAAAGAGGAGGGCTGGTCGGTCTTTGGTGGATACGGAGACAACCTTAAAATCGTGATTTACCGCCTTGACTGCATCGCCTAGGGTGGTTGCTCTCAGGTCGCTGAACCCTGTTTTCTCATCGAATAAATAACGGATCTCGCCTGTTTTTTTGTCGTAATAATCTTCACTGGCGAAGATCCCGTGTTCTCTGACAACCGCCCCGGTGGAGAGTGAGGCAAAACCGGGAGCGGTTTGCGCGGGGAAATTGCTAGTTACGGCATTTCTAAAGCTGACCCCATTCTCTATCAACGACTTGATATGAGGCAAAGGGTGGTGCTTCAGGTAGTCGTATCGCATCCCGTCCAAGCCGATAAAGATAACGTGCTTTGGCCGCTTGGTGGCGTCTACTATGAAGTTGAGGGACTGAGACATCTTTCGCCTCCTTCTTTTCCTTTAGCCTCCTGCTGCTGGCTCTGGTAAGCTGATAGCAGATCGTAGATACATTTCACCTTGGTGCCTCGGGGATCATCTGACTGCACCGCCTATAATCCCTGCAATGTTTTTCACAATTAGTGGAAAAAGGAGCAAATGTCAAGGCCAAATTTATCTTTCTATCATCTGTTTTCCTTACTTATATTTATAAGGCACCGCTTCCTTATCCGCACCAATAGTAAATAGCGAGAGCAATGGCCTTTACGTTGGAAATGAGATTCTCGATTTGGATCGATTCATCGACCGTATGGGACTGGTCAAGTCCCCCGGGCCCGAACACGACAGCGGGAATCTTTCCTTGATTGACGAGATGACGGCAATCATTGGCCCCTACACCGGCCATAATTTGAACCCTTCGCCCGAGCGCCGTCTCTCCTGATTCGAGGATCGTTTTTACAATTTCCGATTCAGGACTCACCCGATACGCGTCATCATGGTGGTAGAAAAGAACCTCTGGGGGATGTTCCCGTAACCAGGGATCCCCCTCTGACGCCTTCATGACATATTGGGTCACCGAATCCATGACCCCCTTGACCGAGCCGATATCAGGCCCAAAGTAAATATTTCCCCTGAGGGAACAAGATCCAGCACTGGCCGTATCGTACGACCCTCCCCAGATCCTTCCGATGTTCATGGAAAAGGGCATCTTCCCCGCATAAAAATCGCTCACCGGTTTTTTGTTCTGATCGGACTCGAGCCTGAGCAGCTGAGCGATGATACCGGGTAGCTTTTCAATGGCACTTACCCCCTTTTGGTCGCTTCCATCCCATCTTCCTTTCGTGTGCAGCACCCTTCCCGTAAGATTGACTCCCCAATAAACGCCACCGTATCCGCCGAGGCGAACCCTATTTTCCGATGGTTCCAGGGCGATGGCCGCATCTGCGGTCAATCCCCTGGCAACGCAGGCCAAAGTTCCGTTTCCCGCGTGTTCTTCATTCACGACGCTTTCCAGAATCACATCTCCCCTCAACGTTATTCCGAGATCACGTAAACACCGGACGGCCTCTATAGCTGCAATAACGCCTCCCTTGTCATCGGAAGTCCCCCTCCCATACATTGTCCCGTTGATGATTTCGGCGCCAAAGGGGTCGTAACTCCAGGCGTCCCGGGGTTCTACCGTGACGGTATCGATATGGGCGTTCAATATGAGCGAGCGCCCGCCGCCAGAACCCTTCCAGATTCCCACGACATTGGGGCGATTCTTGTAATTCATGACATCATCCATATTCGTTTTGAGCAGGTCCTCATAGGTGGGGAGATCGTGATACGGTAATACCAAATCGTGTTCCCAGTGGCTCGGATATTGTGCTACTTCGGGGAATTTCTTAAAGAGCTCCTCAACATCGGGCTCCCAGACCTCAACATCCAGTTTCATGTCCCTGTACTGTTTCGCTACAAAGTCCTGTGCTTCTCCCTCCTCCCCGGTCATGCTGGGGATTTTAATCAATGCCGCCAGGAGGTCGATGATCTCCCCTCGTTTTTCCTCAACTTTGCTCAGGATTTTTTCTTCCATTATCGAGTGATCTCCCATTTCAACATATCGGCTCCCCGTTCAAGTATCAAGCTCTTTATAAAATGTCAAATGAATTATTCTTATCTAATTGAATAAGAATAATTAATGATTTTTAGGGCCGTGTCTAAACCGTATTCTAATCCTTAGGGCATAATATCGGAGGGAATCGGGAAATCAGGGAAGTTATGGCCGATATGACCATAGTGGCTGGGAAGAACCGCGTACATCAAGGCATCTCCCAGGACGGATAGGGCGTTGCCACCTGCAATGGCAAGTACGGGGAAAGGCGGTCGTGTCATCTATCCCTTTTCGTAAACGATTTCGCCTCCGATAATGGTTTTTTCCACCGCAATGTTTCTGATTTCCCAGGGGTCTATCTCGAGGGGACTATGGGATAACACAACCATGTCCGCCAGCTTGCCGGGCTCGATAGATCCCTTAATCTTCTCCTCGAAGGAGGCGTAGGCTCCATTGATCGTGTATGCCCGCAGAGCTTCCATGGGTGTCAGCTTTTCCCCTGGTCCTATGTCCACTCCACTTCGGGTTTTCCGGTTCACCGCACACCACATTCCCCACAGGGGATTGGACGGCCACACCGGATCGTTGGGGATGCAGACCGGACAGTCCGAGTGGGCACATGAAACGATGCCCATCTTCATGGCCGTTTTCACGGGGACCATCTTATCGGCCCGCTCCTTTCCGATGAAGTTATTGATGTGCTGGTCGCCCCAGAACCATGGGTGGAAGAGGTAGAAGTTCGCGATTATGCCCAGGTCCTTCATTCGCTTCAAATCCTCCATCCTCGGGCAGAGGGTATGTTCAATCCTGTGCCGAGGGTCAGGCCTGGAGTTCTTCTGCATCGCGTGCTCTATGGCATTCACCGCCACCGTAATCCCGTAATCGCCCTGGGCGTGAATTGCAACCTGATAACCGAGGCTATGTGACTCGGCAACAATCTCATTCAAGCGCTCCTGGGTGTATCGCAACCCCTCCAACCCCCGTGTGTCCTTTGTGATATAGGGCTCATAGAAAGCGCAGGTGAAACACTGAATGGAACCATCGACCAGAAGCTTCACGGGACCCAGCCGAAGCCGGTCGTTCCCAAAACCCGTGCGGAGCCCCAGATCGTTCTTTCGGTAGAAGTCTTCATGGATCATCAGGTAGGTCCTCGTCTTTAGCCTCCCCTCAGCAACCGCCCCCTGATAGGCCCTGTACGACTCAGGTCTATCTGTAGCCCCCGCGTCACCGGTAGAGGTTACCCCTGTCTTAACGTACTCCTCGCTAACGAGGGCAAGCCCATCCTTCACATCTTCCAGCGTTGCCTGGGGCACTATGGTCTTCATGATAGGTACATCGCGCAGAACCCCGGTTGGTTCACCTGCTAGAGGATCCTTCTCAATGATTCCTCCCTCTGGATTGGGGGTATCCCTGGTTATGCCAGCCAATTCAAGAGCCTTACTGTTAACAACGCAGGCATGCCCTCCCCGTATCGTTATCATAAGAGGATTTTCGGGTGCACAAGCATCAAGCTCCTCCCTTGTGGGCCACCTCCCCTCCTTGAGCCCGTTGGGATCGAAATACCTTCCCCCGATCCAGTTGCCTTTAGGGGTCTCCTTCGCCCTCTCCCTAATCTTCCGCTGCACATCGGCAATGGAGGGATTCAGCTCTGCAGCCATATTGAGCAGCTTGAAATTGTAACGAAATTCACCAATATGCACATTATGGGTATGGGAATCTATGAATCCCGGAACGACAGTTTCGCCCCTGAGATCCATAATCTTGGTTTCCTTTCCAATGAGGGGCTCCATGTCCTCGTTCGTGCCAACTCCCACGATAATGCCGTCGCGAACAGCGACTGCTTCCGCTATCGTGTCCTTAGCATCAACTGTAATGACGTTTCCATTCCTCATGACCAAATCCGCCGATAACCCTTGCATTTTCATTTCTCCTCCTTTTATGGTTTATGCAAAAATAAGGAGCAGGCCGGTAGCAAGCAATAGGGAGAGCAAAATCCTGTTGAAGAGTCTCGAGCTCAGTCTTTTGAAAAGGAAGTATCCCGTTGCTCCCCCCATGATAACTATGGGCAGATAGAGCAGGTTGGAGTGCAACACAGAGAGAGTCAGTACTCTCGTCACTATCAGGCCGAAAAGGGAGAGGCCACCCGTGACACAAAAGAACGACTGGAGGGTCGCCCTTGTGAGGTTTTTCTCCCATCGGTTGAAGGTCAGATACATGAGTACCGGTGGACCGCCCATAGCGGTTCCTCCCTGGAGAATGCCCCCTGCAAAGCCTGCGAGATAGGCCCAAGTTCGGGAGAGGGTATATCTTCTCTCAGCCCGGACTATGAGGTTCCAGAGGGCAAAAACAATCACCACTCCTCCTACGATCTTTTTGATCATCACGTCTTCGTAGTTTTTCAGGAAATAGATCCCCAGGGGAATGCCGGGCAGGATCCCCACCATTAAAAGCCACAGTTTTTGCCTGTCGATGTATTTCTTGAATCGGAGGAACAGGAAGCAGTTGATCCCGAAGCTGTAGAGCATGACAAAGGGCACTGCAAATTTGGGACTCGCAACCAGGGAGATCAAGGGCATCGAGACGAGGGCAAATCCGAATCCAGCCGTTCCAAGGGTGAATGAGGCGAAAAAGAGAACGACAGAGATGAACAGGGGCTGAGCCATTTCTTGACACGATGTGGGATTTCAATTTCCGGTAATAGAATTAATCGATTAATCTCAGGCATGAATTTTTACCTGAAAAAGCTTCACAAAGTCAAGGACAGATTGACTGGAGTTTCCTGAATGTCAGCGGGTTTCTCGCTTGTAAATTATGAGTTTGCTTTGGTATCATCGGCCTACGGAGTGGTTTATTCAGATTAACTTCCGGGATAAACGAAACCAAGGGAGGAAGAGATGGGAAAACTTGTCCATACATCGCGAATTACTATTATCCGGGTCAAGGATTCAGTTCGCAAGGCCTTCATCGAGGGATTCGAGGAACCGGTATTCTATGGTGTACACGGGGGAATCAAGCGATTCTACCAGCGTGAACCGGAGGAGGAACACGCGGCAACCCTTGACCATATCATAGGTGATGTTGGAGGCTGAATAATGGGGACCTTGGCCAGTTTTTTGGCCAGGAAGGATATTTCCACCACCGAAGATCGCTACCAGGCTGATGTGGAGGGGGGTATTGAAGATGTTAATGGCGTCCTCAAGATTACCTGGATCCGCGTCAACTATAGTATGAAGGTTCCTCCGGGAAAGGCAGATGCGGCCCGCCAGGCATTCGACCAGTATCTTCCTTCCTGCCCCGGGGCCCAGAGTGTCATCGGATGTATTCACATTGAGCACGATGCAAAGATCGAGGAGGAGGGGGACTGAAAAGTATGTTCTAACGGGTAGACTTGGTTCCATGAAGTTTGCTCCTGCAAGCGGCCTCCCTTATCCCTCCTATGCCAGATAATGGTAGAGGAGGTCCAACCTCCCCCTTCTAATCAGGTAGGGGCCCGAAAACCTCATTACCTCCCTCACCCTCTCCCTATATCTTTGGTTGTAACACTGGGTTTGGCACTTCTTGCACATGGGCTTGGGATCGTGAGGACACCGAAAGCGTTTTCGCATACCATAGCTGAGAAGTTCCGAGCAGGATTCACACAACTGTATATCGGTCTCGATGAGGCTGGCTATCTCTTCAAAGGGCGGAGAGAAGGGCCTCTTGGAATCCTCCCCATGTTTCTGCCGACAGAAGATATGGACGAAGCGGATGAGGATCTGGATATCGCTTTTCTCCTTTTGGCTTAACACCACTCGATCTTTCTCCCTTTCCTTTTTGACTATACTATATGGGGATTCTTCGGGATGCGCTTTGACCTTGGTCAAAGATTTCACTTTTCCATGGGATGTCTAAGGCCAAAGAACGAATGAATCAGAAAGGAAAAACGAGGAGGTTGGAATCCATACAGGTATCCCCTCATGTTGTCAGATCGGTGATCCAGACCTCTTGGTGTGGTTCGGTCCCTGATCTTACGGCCAGTTTGGGTTCATCCATCATCGCTTCCAGAATTCCGGAACCAAGAGGACGATAACCGTATAGAGTTCAAGCCTTCCGATGAGCATGCAGAAGATGAGGATCCATTTTCCGATGAGGGGAATCGACGTATAATTATCCGTGGGGCCAACCGCCCCCAGTCCAGGCCCGATGTTGTTGATCGTCGCCGCGACCGAGACAAATGCCGTGATAATATCAAGGCCCAGCAAGGACATGGCAACCGATGCGAGGACAAAAACCAGGATAAAGAGGAAGAAAAAACCCCAAATTGACTGAATAACCTCTTCAGAGACGACCTTACCCCCGAGTCGAACCGGAATGACTCCATGGGGATGAATGAGCCGTGATAACTCCCTGCGGCCCTGCTTCAAGAGGAGAAGGATCCTCACGCACTTTAAACCTCCTCCGGTGGATCCAGCCGAGCCCCCGATAAACATGAGAAGCACCAGGGTGTATTGCACAAAGGAAGGCCACCTCTCGAAGTCGGCCGTTGTGTATCCCGTCGTGGTCATGATGGAGGTTACCTGAAAGGAGGCGTACCGAAAGGCGCTTGCCAGCGTGTCGTAAACCTGAATCCGCAGGATCAAAGTGACCAGAAGCATGGCCCCTGCAAGGGTGGCCCAATAGAAGCGTACCTCGCTATTCCGATAGAATGCGCGCAGTTCGCCAGTCAAGGCCTGATAGTGAAGGGCAAAGTTGGTCCCCGCCAGGATCATGAAAACCGTGATGAGACCATCGAAATAAGCCCTGTCATAGGAACCGATGCTGATATTTCTGGTGGAGAACCCCCCCGTTGCCATGGTTCCAAAGGTGTGGCAGAGAGCCTCAAAAAGGTTCATTCCTCCGGCCATCAGAAGGAGGGTCTCGGTTCCCGAAATGAGCATGTAAACTTGCCAGAGAATCTTGGCCGTCTCCGCGATCCTCGGTTTCAGCTTGTCGGCCACCGGTCCCGGGACTTCGGCCTTGAAGAGCTGCATGCCTCCGACCCCGAGGAAGGGAAGGATGGCAATGGATAGAACAATGATCCCCATGCCGCCCAGCCAGTGGGTCAGGCTCCGCCAGAAGAGTATCCCCCGGGGCACTCCCTCTATAGCGTCAAGTACCGTAGCTCCGGTGGTGGTAAAACCAGACGTGGACTCAAAATAGGCTTCCACAAAACTCGGCAGAACGCCGGCCAGCATATAGGGAAGTGAGCCGAAAAAGGCGGCAGAAGCCCATCCCAGGCTTACAATGGCGAATCCCTCCCTGTGGGAGATATCTTTGGTGGTTCCTCGAAAAAGCAGAAAGAGAACCGCCCCAGCCCCCATTGTAATGGCCGCCGATAGGATAAGGGCCCACAAATCCCCATCTCGGTAGTAGAGGGAGAAAAGGAGGGGAAAAATCATGGTGAGGCCAAGGAAGAAGATCAGTGCCCCCATGATCCGGAGGATTAGCCCGAACCGCATCAGAAATACTCCAGTTTTACCAACAGCGTCTTTTCCACTTTGGGAATGGCCGATTGGAGGGCAAAAATAACGACCCTGTCGTCGGGGAGAATGATGTCATTTCCCCCCGGGATGATGACCTCTTCACCTCGCACAACGGCACCGATGAGGGCACCTTTGGGGAACTTCAGCTCCTTGATAGGCCGGTTGACAATATCCGATGTATCCAAAGCCACGGTCTCTATAACCTCAGCATCCTCCTCTTTAAGGGTTGTGACGGAAAGGATCTTTCCCCTTCTGATGTAATGCATGATCCTCCCAATGGCCGAGAGACGCGGGCTCACCACGGCATCAATCCCAATAGTAGGCAAAACCGACAGGTAGTGGAGATGCCTAACGACCGTGATTGTCTTCTTCGCGCCCAGTCGTTTAGCAAGGAGGGATGCCAAAATGTTGGCATCCTCATCATCCGAAGCCGAGACAAAGAAATCGGCATCCTCGACGCCTTCTTCTCTCAGGAGTTTCTGATCGGTCATCTCTCCCTGGAGGATGAGCACCTTCTCTAGGCTTTCGGCCATCTGCTGACATCGCGTTGGGTCTTTTTCAATCATCCGAACGGTGATCCCCCTGTCCTGAAGCTTTCGAGCGGCCTCAAAGGCGATATGGCTTCCCCCGGCGATAAAGACCCGTTTGACGGACTCCTCCTCCTTTCTCAGATAGGCGAGGACTTTTCTGATCGAATGCCGATCAACCACGGCATAGAGGATATCTCCAACGAAAATCGTTTCATCCCCATGGGGAATGACGATTCGGTCATTCCTGGAGATGGCTACAATGAGCACCTTGAGATCCGGAAACAGGTCCCTAACCTCCCGCAAGTCCCTGAGTTTTTTACCCACCACGTAGCTATCTTCCTCTATCCTGACACCGATAAGCTCGACTTTTCCGTCGGCAAACTCCGCAAAATCGGCAGAACCGGGGTTTTCAATGAGCCTCACTATGGTCCCGGCTGTCTCCATTTCCGGGTTGATGCAGAGGTCAATATCGAGATGCTGTTCATCGAAAATCTGAGTTTCCCTGGTGTACTCGAGATTCCGGATACGTGCTATGCGTTTGGGAATCTTGGACTGGGTTCCCGCTATGAGGCAGACAACCATGTTGATCTCATCACTGTCTGTAACCGCTATCACCATTTCTGCCTCCTCGATTCCCGCCTCCTTGAGAGCGCCGGGGCTACTACCCTTGGCGAGCAAAGCCTTAACATCCAGGGTTTCATGGATGTGCCGAACCTTTTCAGGGTCATGGTCGATGACCACGACATCGTGGCTTTCCTTAGACAGTTTCATGGCCAGGTTATAACCAACCTCGCCGGCTCCAATAATGATGATTTTCACGTCTCCTTACCCCTTCCCCCCTCGACACAGGTGTCATCGAGAGGTGATGAGAACCTTTCTGTAAGTGATAAGAATGTACGCCTGGAAAACAAGTGCAGAGTGAGGTTGATAGGACTTATCGGGAAGACGATAGCAGAATTAGGAGGAAATAGTCAAGGAAAATACCGCATCAAATTGTTCCCGAATCGTCTCCCTAATAGACTCATTACGTTTTCTCGAGATTTCGAGGACGAAGCTTTGATGAAAGTTCAAATTTGGATTGATTAGGAGATTATGATTCTTCGATTAAGAATTCTCCTGTCTACCTCGGGACCGCGTTATCTTAACTCGTTCAATCCTCCTTCCATCGGTGGATTCGATGGTCATTCTCAGGTCGCCGAAATCAACTCTTTCTCCCGCTCTGGGAACCCTTCCCAACAGATGGAAGATGAAACCGCCCACCGTTTCGAAATTTTCCTTTTGAATCTCGATATCGAAATAGCTTTCCAGTTCCTCGATCTCCAATTTTGCATCTACCGAGATTGAACCATCGTCAAGAGGTCTGATTTTCCCCTCTACCCTCTGATCATATTCATCCTCTATCTCCCCGAATACCTCTTCGATGAGATCCTCTATGGTAACGAGGCCGGATAGCCCCCCATATTCATCGACGACAATGGCCATATGAACCCGCTTCGTTTTGAACTCCTTGAGCAACTCCTCCAGCCTTTTCGTTTCCGGGATGAAATAGGGCTGCCTCATCACCCTTTCCAGGGGGATTTCCTCCCCATCTTTTCCCCAGAATTTGAGGAGATCCTTGGCATAAACGATTCCTACGACGTTATCGATTTTACCCTCGAAAACGGGGATTCGAGAATGACCTTCGGAGATGACCAGGTCGATGATGTCCTTGATTTTCGCTTTGCTGGAAACACATTTAACATCCGGCCGTGGAACCATGACTTCACGGACAACGGCCTGCTTGAGCTCGAATATCCCGTGGATCATCTCATGTTCTTCCTGGTCGATTACTCCCTCCTCTTCACCGACATCGATGATAGACTGGATATCCTTTTCGGAGAGAGAAGGCTTTCGGTTTCGGAAGAAACGGCGGCACAATCCCGCAAATTTGGTCAACAGGCCGCTTTTCGAATCATCCTCCAGGGGTCATCACGCTCCTTTTCATGGTTTGGATAGGGTGTCTTTTGGCTCTGTACCTCGGATAAGCCATAACCTGTTAAGGAGCTCCTCTTGAATCGTCTCCATCTGTATTCGGTTCCCCCCGGTGTGATCATAGCCCATAAGGTGAAGGATACCGTGAATGAGGAGGAAGGCGATCTCTTTCTCAAGGCTTAGGCCCGATTCCTGAGACTCTCTTATTGCCGTTTCCGCGGAGATGACCACATCTCCCAACAACTGGGGGGTAATTTCGGAAAACTCCCCTTGGGCCATGGGGAAGGAAATAACATTGGTAGGACGGTTTCTTTTGAGATATTTCTCGTTTAAATCCCTGATCTGCCGATCATCGACAAAAAGTATACCGATCTCTTTATCCTGGTGGTTCAACTCTCTTAAGATCGTTTGGGCTAACCTTCTGATCATCTTTTTGTCTAATCTTACGAGTTTTTGTCGATCTTGAATGAGTATCTTCATTGCCCTCTTTCTTTGGCCTATTTTGCTCTTCTTGAGAATCCGGGTATTCAACACGCTGGTGGAAAATTCCGGTAAGGATCAGGTCGAAGCTTTCCTCGATATGATGGAGGTCCTTTAGGGTCAATTCACAATCTTCCAGCTGCCCATCGGTGAAGATATTATTTATGATCCGGCTGACTAACCCCTTAATCCGAGATGGCGTGGGTTCGGATAGGGTCTTGGATGCAGCTTCCACCGCGTCCGCCAGCATTACAATGCCCGCTTCCTTGGTTTGGGGTCTCGGCCCCAAATATCTGTAGTTCTTTTCGGTGATGGATTCGACCCCTGGATTCCCTTTTTCCTTTGCCTTCTGGTAAAAAAAGGAAATCAGGCTTGTTCCATGGTGTTGTTGAATAATGTCGAGGATCTTCTTGCCGAGTTTTTGCCCCTTGGCCAGCTCTACCCCGTCCTTTACGTGGGCATTGAGGATTAAACTGCTCATGCTCGGGGACAGCTTATCATGGGGGTTCCCCTTCCCCCCCTGATTCTCGGAAAAATAGAGGGGCTTTTTGATTTTCCCGATGTCATGGTAGTAGGCACTGACCCTGGCTAACAGTAGATTGACGTTGATTGCCTTTGCCGCCGCTTCAGCAAGGCTGCCGACGATAATACTATGATGGTAGGTCCCCGGGGCCTGAACGATAAGATCCTTGAGAATGGGTTGGTCGAGGTTGGCCAGCTCCAACAATGTGATATCGGTTGTGTAACCGAAAACCCCCTCAACAATAGGGGTGGTCCCCAAGACGATGACAGCGCTCAATATCCCCCCGATGAACCCGAAGCCGCAACTGAATAGGACTTCCAATCCTAGGGTTCCCCTGAACATTTCGTAAAAGACGATCATCAGAGCATTGGCCACTCCCACATGTAATCCGGCCTTTATGAGGGTACTCCGCTGCTCGCATCGGGCAACGCCATTGGCCCCTACAATACCTCCGATAAAGAGGTAGATGAAAAAGAAGAGGCTGTTGTCCAAGAGAATGGCTGAAAATATGCTGGCAATGGCAGAGTAAACGATGGCGACTTCCGAGTTGATCACAATTCGGGTCAACATCACCCCCGCGGCTACGGGAAAGAGATAATAATAGGATGATGAGGAAATCGTTAAGAAGTTGCTCTCAATGGATTCGGAGATGAAAATGAAGAACTTTAGGGCGAGGACGACTATGATGAGGTTCAAGCTGACAAAGAGTAGATCCCTCGAACTGAGGGAAATCTTCCTGATGTTCTTCGTGGAAAACGTATAGAGGAGATAGATGATCATGAGGATCAGGAAGAACAACCCTGTGGTAATCAGGAGCACATTCGCCTTTTTCCCCATTTCCTCTAGGGCTTGGAGCTTAACCAGATGCTCCTTCGCTATCCTTTCTCCTTCCCTAACCAACATTTCACCTTTCTTGATTTGAAATAAAACGGGTTTGACCTCATGAAAGGCCGCGGCCTTGCGCGCTTCAGTCTCATTGCGATTGAAGGTTAAGTTGGGTTCTATGAGATGGGAGGCGATTTTGACTAATATAGGTCTGATTTCGCTGCCCATAGTTTTGGATAAGGCCTTGGACTTTTCCTTGATGATCGCCTCGGCTTGAGCAGCATCGATAACGGTATCGAATTGACGTCTTATCCTCTCGGTCTTGGTCTGGATATTTCGAACAACAATCCCCTTAGTCTTTTCATGGGCCAAAAAATCCCGGTCCCCCACTATGCCCTTGTTCATAAGGGGTCGAACAAAACCCAGAATGGCATCTTCTATAGATTGGTCGAAACCGCTCCTGGCCAGGAAGTCGAACTCCCTAGAGGTGAAGGTGACCCCCAGGAGTTCCTCCAACTCTTTCCTCCTCTCTTCCTCTCGACCCATGACCTCATTACGTTCAACATAGTCTCTCATCAAGGAAAGGGAAATCCGGATTTTTCCCATGGCTTTCTGTAAGATGGAGGGATCGTAATCATAAACGGAAAGCACCGCCATTTCGGCTTCAATCCGTTTGGTAAGGGTTGCATTTTCATCCTCCACCAGGAAATCCTGGGTCGATTTGACATCGGTGGTGGCAACGTCTCCTACCTGATAGTGTTCGGAAGGCAGTTGAATTGCAGGGGAGAGCAACAAGGCCAATATGACGGTGGAGGTAACCCCGATCATCCACCTTTGTGCTGTGGGGTTGAGATAGACGGGGGCGAGGTAAAACCTCTTGAAATCGCGAAGCTTTTTCAGGGGCAGAGGGGATTTTTTGACCCGGCTATTTTGGGATTTTCCTCTTCGAAGACTCCCATTATCCACGGTCGTGTCCCTTCAATCGTTTGAGCCGAACCCTCGATTCCGCTTTTTCATATGCCCTGATGACATCGGTAACCAAGGGATGGCGAACAACATCCTTTTCGGAGAAATAGATGAAGGAGATTCCTTGGATATCCTTAAGAATCCCTTGAATTTCAATCAACCCGGAGTTTTTGTTTTCTGGCAAGTCTACCTGGGTTATATCTCCCGTAATGACCGCTTTTGAATTGAACCCTAAACGGGTCAAGAACATTTTCATCTGTTCAGAAACCGTATTTTGGGCTTCGTCCAAGATGACGAACGAATCGTTTAGGGTTCTTCCCCTCATGAATGCCAGGGGAGCCACCTCAATCACTCCCCTCTCGATCAATTTATTGGTCTTGTCGAAATCCATCATGTCATTGAGGGCATCGTAAAGGGGCCTGAGATAGGGGTTTACCTTCTCATACATATCTCCGGGTAAGAACCCTAATTTCTCCCCCGCCTCAACGGCCGGCCGAGTCAATACAATTCGTTCAACCTCCTTTTTGAAGAGAGATGAAACGGCCATCCCCATGGCCAAGTAGGTTTTCCCTGTGCCGGCGGGGCCGATCCCGATAACGATATCATAATTCCTTATAGCGTCCAGATATTCTTTTTGTACGGTGCTTTTCGGGGTAATAACCCTTTTCTTAGACGAAATGTAGATAGTATCGAGAAAGATCTCCTCCAAATTCGCCGAATTATCCGCGGAGAGGATTCGGATTGAATAATCGATGTCGCTGGGATACAGGGGATAACCCTTCTTCAGGAGGGAATATAGGTCCTCTACCAACCTTCGGCTCAGGTCGACCTCAATGTCGTCCCCGTAAATGATGACGGTATTTGCTTTGGTGGTAATCTTTACCCCGAGGGCCCTTTCAATTCGCTTAACGTGCTCTCCCTGAACGCCGAAAAGATGATTGGCCAAACGATTATCGTCGAGGATTATCTTTTCAACCTTCTCCTTCCTGCTTTCTTTCAAAGAACCCCCTTCATTTTCCCATTATCTGTATGGTAACTCTTCTCGTTCGAGGTCGGTTGTCGAAATCCAAAAGGACGATTTGCTGCCATGTACCAAGGAGCAATCTTCCTTCCCTTAAGGGTATACTTAAAGAGGGTCCCAAAAGAGCGGCCCTTACATGGGAATATCCATTTCCGTCGCCCCATCTTCGATCATGGTCGTAGTGGATATCCCTCGGGGCTATTTTCTCGATGGCCTTTTTCAGGTCGTTGACCACTCCTGACTCAAACTCGATGGTGGTCAAAGCTGCAGTCGATCCTGAGATAAACGTCATTATATTACCATCTTGAACCCCGGATTGCAATACCTCCTCTTGAACGTCACGAGTGATATCGATAACATCGGTTTGGCCAGTGGTTTTGAATTGTAGCTCTAATGTCATGATCTTCATCTCCCCATCTACTCCTTTCTAACCTTATAGCCCTTTAGCGATCTCGGACTTGGGAATGGGCTCTTCAAAAAAGATGACATCGCGTTTGAGCAGAGCATCACAATGGGGGCATTTCGGTGGGAGTTGTTTGAGAGAGAACAGCGAGCCTTCTCTCCTGAGCCTATAGTTGAGACAGGAGAGGGTACAACTAGTGGCATGGAACTCGATGACTTTCTTACTTCCAGCGGCCTGATGGAGACCATCCACATTTTGGGTAATCATGGAGCTGAGCATGTGGAAATATCGTTGAAAGCCGGGATTGCACCACGACCATTGGCTCTTTGTACAGATCGCATGGTCGCACGGATGAGGGCTACTTCACCCAGAATGCCCACGGTGTTTACATCGGCCTCTTTCTTCCCCAGGGAGAGGGCGAAGATGACATCCCCGTCGAAGGTGGTATGAAGAGGAGAGATGGTTTTGGCCAACCCATTATGAGCCAGCCTGATCACCTTTTTCATATCCTCCCTGTCCAGGTGAACATCGGTAGCGATGATCGCCAAGGTGGTATTGAAGAAGCCGAACCGTCTCCTGACGGTCCCCTCGATTATACGTTTGGATGAATTGGCCAACTCCTTACTCTTTTCCGACTGCCTGGCTCCCGCCAAAATCCTGCCACTGTAAGGGTCGACGATATCCCCGAAGGCGTTGACCACGACGAGCACTCCCACCGTCGCCCCAGACTTCGATTTCATGCTCGCCGTTCCGATTCCGCCTTTCATTCCCCGCTTGACGCCGAAAAGTTTTCCCACTGTGGCTCCGGTCCCAGCTCCGACGCTTCCCTCTTGAACTCCATCTCCCCGAGCGTTCACGCAGGCCTTATAGCCCATCTCCGCATCGGGGCGTACCCGATAGTCTCCAACCCCAAGATCAAAGATAACGGCGGCAGGAACAATGGGGACCTTGGTTATGCCAACATCGAATCCTCTCCCCCTTTCCTCCAGGAATTTCATCACCCCACCGGCAGCATCTAAACCGAATACGCTTCCCCCCGCGAGGCAGACTCAATGGATTCGCTCCACCAGATGGCCCAGGGATAGGGCATCCATCTGCCCGGTCCCCGTTGCAGTTCCCCATATATCCGCCACAGCAAGGGCTCCTTCCTCGCAAAGGACAACGGTACAACCGGTTAGGGCTTCAAAATGGGAGAAATGGCCCACCTGAATACCGCTTACATCCGTTATAGCATCGTACATGCCGAACCTTCCCGCCGAGGAATTTGATATTGGCCCTTCCTTTTGTCGACCGATGATCTCTTAAGGAGAAAGAGAGGTTGTCTCTCAGACATTGGGGATTTAAAAAGTAACAGAATTGGTTTATATTGTCAAACTACATGAAGGAGATCTCTGAAAGGGTCGCTCTTTGCCGCTCAAAATATTTTTTCGACCATCGTTAAAGAAGGCAACCGTGAGGAGGTGGTAGAACCATGATTTCCGAGGAGTTGATGAAATCGATTTCCGCAAAAAACGCTTCCAAGATGTTCATGCTTGTGATCGATGGATTGGGTGGCCTTCCGTTAAACGGGAAGACCGAATTGGAGGAATGCCATATACCCAATCTCGATAAACTTGCCTCGCAATCGATCTGTGGGTTGGTAGACCCAATTTCCCCCGGAATTACCCCCGGAAGCGGTCCCTCTCATCTGGCCCTCTTTGGATACAATCCCATTAAATACCAGATCGGCCGTGGGATTTTAGAGGCCTTAGGGATTGGGATGCAGCTCACTGAGGGCGATATGGCCGCCAGGGGAAATTTTGCTACCTTGGATGAAAAAGGGGTCATCGTCGATAGGAGAGCAGGGAGGATTTCAACCGAAAAAAACAGAGCGCTCTGCAAACTGTTGCAGGATGGCATTGGAGAGATAGAAGGGGTGAAGATCACTATTAACCCTGGGAAGGAACATCGATTCGCCGCCCTCTTCAAGGGTAAAGGGTTGGGAGATGGATTGACCGACGCCGATCCCCAAAAGGAGGGAAAACTGAGCATCCCGGCCTCCGCCACCTCTGATAGTGCCAAGTTTTCCGAAAGGGTCGTCAATCGATTCATAAAGGAGGCAACCCACCTCTTGAGATCCCAAAAGGTGGCTAATACCATCCTCTTGAGGGGCTTCTCTCAGCTCCCCAAAATTCCGACCATGACGGAACTCTTCCAGGTTCGTCCGGCTGCCATCGCCGTCTATCCCATGTATAAAGGGATAGCGAGATTAGTTGGTATGGATGTCTTGGAGGCCGGAGAGGGAATAAGGGATGAGTTAAAGGCGTTGAGGGATCATTTGGATCAATATGATTTCTTCTACATTCATATCAAGGAACCCGATATGTTCGGAGAGGATGGAGATTTCCAAGGCAAGGTAAGGGCCCTCGAGGAGGTGGACGAGTTCATACCGGATCTTCTGGATCTTGAACCGGATGTGTTGGTGGTCACGGGTGATCACTCTACGCCCTCGGTTCTCAAATCTCATAGTTGGCATCCCAACCCCATTTTGCTCTTCTCCAGGTTCATAAGAACCGACGCGGTAGAGAGGTTCGATGAAAGGTCATGCCTGTTAGGGGGGTTGGGGCGCTTTCCCGCCACTGGCATTATGCCTCTCATGTTGGCCAATGCCTTGAAGCTAAAAAAATACGGAGCGTAAGACGGGATCCTTCGAGATTCCCCATGAATCCGATGGGCGAGATAGCAGGAGTTTATCTCCTTTTGATCCGTTTGCACAGGGGGAGATGGATCCAAATTGGGAAGATGGGGTACCGATTTTTCCATCGAGGATCCTACGGCTACGTTGGATCCGGGAGGAGCGGAATGAGGTCGAGGTTAAATCGCCACCTCAAGAATGTAAAGCGGCTTCACTGGCATATCGACTACCTTCTCCGATATGGGGAAATCGAGGCTATCGTCTATGGGCAGTGCTTTTCCGACAAGGAGTGTATGTTGGCTAACGAGTTGAGCCGTATCTTCAAATTCCTTTCAGGGTTTGGCTGTACCGATTGCAGCTGTCCGAGCCATCTGTTTTTCTTCCCCCATCGGAGACCTCTCTTTCGTGGTGGATATAGGTCCTTTAGGCGGATCGGTCTCCCCCCGCGGCTCTATTGGAAAAAGCCTTCCATGAGGGTGTTCAACCTGGATTTAACCGGTGGATGAGAGCCAATAGGGCTTCAAAGAAGCAGCCAATTGGGAGCAAGATGCTCCGCAAATTCCCAAAAAGGGTGAAAAATATTGAAAATTAGTTACTTAACCCCAAAAAAGTCTTGACAAATATGTTTTTTGGGGTATAATTATCTCAATTTATTGGCCGAGGTTCATCGGTGCAGAGGGTTTGGAGTCAATTCGGCCAATGGGAAATATATTTGGATTCCTTCTCTTTAAAAGACCTCTCTTGGGATTTATCCAATAGCCTCTGATCTAAATAAGACCCTTTCACCGAGTGAAAGGGTCTTTTGCATGAGGTTGGAGAGCATCTAATGGTGAAAGGACTATTTGACCAGGGGGGGGTTCGCTACATAGATGAGGAGGAGAGAATGAGCTCTTGGGAACAGGAGTCCATCGTGAGTCCATCAGTTGACTCTACCGAGGGTATTGTTAACGGAAAGGAGATCAACCTTCGCAAAAATGTGGAGAAAAGGGAGAAGATCGACAAATCAAAGGCGATCGATTCCGCTTCCTCCAAAATGGTGGATAACCCAATATGGAAATATCTCCGGGATATCGGAAATATTCCCCTTCTCACTCGGAAAAGGGAACTGGAGGTTGCCAAAAGAATTGAGGAGAGGGGGAGCGAGCGCAGAAAATTGGCCCTCGAATCTCCCATCGCCCGAGAAATCGTCTTCGAGCTCAGGCAGCATTTAGAAATGAGCCACGTGAAGATGAGGGAAATTACCCGAGACGGTGAGGAACTTAGCAAGGTATCCCTTGGGGAAGAGGCGTTCCAAAGGAGACGATTTCTCTCTATTGCCGAAAGAACCGAGAGGCTACACCGTGAAAGCCAAAAAATCGCCATCTTGAAGAGGGTAACCCAGGGAGAGGCGAAAAAGAGAACCCTGGAAAGGATGTGGGGGGCTATCGAAACTGATATTTACCGATTGATCTGTTGCCTCAATTTGAAGGATGCGCAAATTGAGAAGATCGTAGAGAAATTGTGGGATGTAGATAAGGACCTTTCGAGCAATCCGAGGAAATTGGACGAGTTGGGGTTGGAAGCGGGCCAATGGAAAAAGAACATCAAGGAGTTGAAAGCAGTTGAATCGAAATTCAAGAAGGCCACAGGCGAGATGATTCAGGCCAATTTGAGGTTGGTGGTCAGTATAGCGAAGAAGTTTACCTATCGAGGGCTTCCCTTGCTGGATCTAATTCAGGAGGGAAATATGGGGCTAATGAGGGCGGTGATGAAATTTGATTACCGAAAGGGTTATAAGTTTAGCACCTATGCCTCGTGGTGGATTACCCAGGCCATTACCAGAGCCCTTGCGGATAAATCCCGAACCATAAGATTGCCCGTCCATTTAATTGAGACGGAAAATCGAATCCATAAGACATCGCAATTCCTCTTCAAGGAGTTGGGCCGAGATCCCACTACTAAGGAGATCGCGGAAAAGATTGGGTTGCCGATGGAGAAGGTGAATAAGGTCCTCCATATGTATCGGGAACCCATTTCCCTGGAGACACCTATCGGGGATGAAGATAGTCGATTCGGGGATTTCATAGAGGATAAGGGGGCCAAGTCACCTATAGAGGATGTCATCACCCTCCGGTTAACAGAAGAGGTGGAGAAGGTCCTGGCCACCTTAACTCCCCGTGAGGAAAAGATCTTGAGGATGAGGTTTGGTATAGGGGAGAGGAGCGATCATACCTTGGAGGAGGTTGGGAGGGTCTTCGGTGTAACCAGGGAAAGAATCAGGCAGATCGAAGCCAAAGCCTTAAAAAAGTTAAGGCAACCCCATAGAAGCCGTGGTCTTGAGAGCTTTCACGACTAAGCACCTCAGGTAAGGATCGAGGTAAATCAGGCTTCCCTAAACTCATAGGATACCCGACCATTGGGGAGTTTGATGGGAGTTGCCTTGAGTTTCATTCCGATTTTTATCTCCCCCGCCTTAATTTCCGGACTCAATCGGCCAAACAACCTGAGGTCATCGCTGAATTGGACCAAGGCAATGGTATACGGAAGGTCCTCCTCAAAACCAGTGGGTGCATAGATCAATGTGGAATAGGAGATCAGTTGTCCCACTCCGGTTATCTCAAACCATTCCATTTCCGCGGAGAAGCAGTTAAAGCAGTCGGCCCTTGGCGGGAAAAAGGATTTCCCGCATTTCCTGCAACGGGTGCCCGATACCCTTCCTTGATCCAATAGGTCGACGAAATGGTCCACCTTGCTCGTAGAGGTAAAACTGACTGTTCCGAATCGTTCAAACCCCATCCTATCCTCTCCCCAAAATGGTCACATTGCCATAGATACCCACACCCCCGATATTATGGACCAGGCCAACCCTCGCATCCTTTATCTGCATCGGACCGGCCTCATTTCGTAATTGCAGGACGATGGTTCTCACCTGGGATCCCCCAGTGGCTCCGATGGGGTGGCCTTTGGATAAGAGGCCGCCGTCTACATTGACGGGGATTTTTCCCCCGGCATAGGTCTGTCTTTCCCTAATCAGTGTGGCTCCCTCTCCTGGTTCGGCAAATCCTAGGTCTTCATAGGCCATTAGCTCAGCGATGGTGAAACAGTCATGGACCTCAGCCACATCGATATCACCGGGACTAACCCCCGCCATTTCGTATGCCTCTCTGGCGGCGTCCCTGGCAACGCTCAAGCCGGTAAGGGAGTCCCTCCCAGTCATGTTGAGGGGTGCCGATGCGGCCCCCAGGCCGAGAATCCATACGGGCTTTTCGGTTATCTGCACGGCTTTCTCCCCTTTGGCGACAATGATACAGGAGGAGCCGTCGGCATTGGCACAGCAATCGAATCGTTTCAGCGGGGTGGAGACGACATCGGAGTCCATGACCTGCTCCAAGGTGACCTCCTTTCGATAGACCGCCTTTGGGTTCATTGATCCGTAACTCGCCGCCTTAACGCGAATTAAAGCGAGATCCTCTTCCTTAGTTCCGTATTTGACGGAATGAGCTCGACCATGCATGGCGTAATAGGCAGGCATCATCGTCCCGAAAGGGGATTCCCACATGATGTCCGCTCCTCTACCCATCCTTTCCTGAGAATCCGCGGAACTAATTTCCGACATCTTCTGAAATCCGAGCACAAGGACTACATCGTGAAGGCCCGATTTGATCAGGGAGTAAGCCACTCGAAGCCCCATACTACTGGAAGAACACACACTTTCGATATAAAAGGTGGGCTTGGGATTTAAGCCCAAATATTCGGTAAGCAGCCCCGCAGGTGTTCTCTGCCTATCGTATTCCGGAGCCGAGCATATAATGGAGGCGTCAATGTCCCTTGAGGTCAGGTTGGCATCCTCCATAGCGTCTTTGTAACCCTCAAAGGCCAGCTCCCTGATGGAACCCTCATAACCTCGGACGAAGGCGCTTTGCCCCACCCCGATAATGGCCACTTGTTGCCTCATAGGATCACTCTCCTTCAAGTGAACTTGAGAGAAAAATCACAATCTCCTTAACACTAAATTGATTCGATAATCGTTGTCAAGGGAATTTGTGCTCGATTTCCGCTCCGAAAGGGGGGAGGAAAACACTTCCTATTTAACAGGGATCCCTCTTTTAAGGGGATAAGGCCTTCCCTTCTGGTATTTCCAAACGGCGATATTATGTTCCTTGAGGGTAGAGGAGAAGTGGTTCGAACCGTCATTTTTGGAGACGAAATAGAGGTATTCTGTTGTGGCGGGATAGAGGGCAGCCGCAATGGCCTCCTTGCTCGGATTGCATATGGGTCCTGGTGGCAACCCCCGGATGAGATAGGTATTATATGGCGTATAGCGCTCCAAATCCCTCTTGGTCAAGTTTCCATCGAAGTTCTCGATCCCATAAATAACGGTGGGACAGCTATAGAGCCTCATTTTTCGTTTCAATCGGTTATGATACACACTGGAGACGAGAAGCCTCTCCGATGGGATACCTGATTCCTTCTCAATCATGGAGGCGAGGGTAAGTATCTCGTGGTCGGAAAACCCCAGCTCCTTGGCCCTCTCGGAGTATTGCGGGGTGTAGATCCGTCGGAATCGTCTCACCATGGCTTCGATGACGTTTTCCGGTCCCAGGTCCTTTGAAAAAAGATAGCTATCGGGGAAAAGGTATCCCTCTAGGCTATCGGCCTTGATTTCCAATGAGGAGATGTATTGGGGAGAAAAACACTTTTCCAGGAAGGCCTCTCCATTCGTAATTCCCTTGCTCTCGAGGATCTCGGCGATCTGAGACACGGTATATCCTTCGGGGATGGAAGCCATATACTGTTTAACCTTCCCCTTTGTGAGGGTGTCCAGGACTTGAAGGGGAGTCATATCTGAACTGAGTTCATACTCCCCCGCCTTTATCTTGGGGAAAGCCCCCGATAGTCTCCCCCAGAGGATAAACCACCTACTACCCTTGATGATCCCCTCATCCCCCAAGAGGTGAACGACTTCCCTGAAGGTCATTCCCCTTCGAATGGTGATAGTCTTCTTGCGCCCTTCAACTTGAGGGGGCGTGCCGAGGTATATGGCGGTACAAAAGAAGAGGATTATCGCCAATGAGACGACGCCGAGAGATGCAATGCCGACTATTTTTTTCATGGATTCTCTTTTCGGGCTAGGCTATCCAAATAGGATTGCAAAATGATGATGGCAGCCGTCATATCGACTTTCCGTTTTCTCTTTTTTCGTGAGAGATCGGCCCTTATGAGCATCTTAGTCGCTTCAACGGTGGAAAGCCTCTCATCCCACGTGATAATGGGGAGATCGAGTATTTCCCTCAACTCCTGAACGAACCCTAGGACCATCTCAGCCTGGGGGCCTAAGGAACCGTTCATATTTGTGGGTAGACCGACGACGATCTTCTCAACTCGGTATTCCCGGACGATATCATGTATTTTCCCCAAATCGCTTTCCCCATTGCTACGATGTAAGGTTTTTATCCCGTGGGCCGTCCAACCCAGTTCATCGCTTATGGCAATGCCGATCCTCTTGGTTCCTACATCAAGACCTAATATACGCATCCTTAATTATCTATGTCCCCCGCAAATTATTTGTCAAGCTCCAATTGGGAGATCTTTGAAAAACCGGAAAAAGGAGTTCTGAGCGCGAATTAAGATTTTTTCGCGAACCATTCATAGTGAAGCGAAACGGCCGCAAACCTAATGGTTGAGCCTGAAGGGTGAGTTTTAGGTTTGCAGTGAAGCGAACTTTAGAATGGTCGAAAAAATATTTTGAGCAGCGAAGAGCGAGTTTTTCAGAGATCTCATTTGGTGAGTTCATTTGCCTCCTTTTATTCCCTCAATTCCCAGCAGCGTTGCAGCATTTTTGCCCAGGATCTTCGCCTTGGTGGATTTACTGAGGGGGAGATCAAGGATGGCCGAAACATTCTTCTTGATATCGATGATCCCCGGCCAATCCGAACCAAAGACAATCTTATCGGTATGTCTCTCCAGATCTGGGAAGTACTTGAGGAGGTTCTGGGGAGGAAGACCCGTTATATCCATATACACGTTCTCATGCAAACCGGCCAAAAAGAAGGCCCTGTCGTACCAGAAACCTCTGCCAGCATGGGACTGGATGATCTTCAATCTGGGGAAGAAGACGGCTATCTCATCTAGGAAGAGGGGGTCTCCGTACTTCATGAGGGAGCCGGGGAATACCGATGATCCCGTATGGACCATGACCGGAATGCTGAGCTCCTGTGCTCTTTCGTAAATGGGAAAGAGCTTGTTGTCGTTGGGGTAAAAGTGCTGGTAGGTGGGATAGAGCTTAAGGCCCTTGACCCCCAATTTGGTAACACATCTCTCCAATTCTGCCACCTGGTTGAAGGTGACGTAAGGGTTGATGTTGGCGAAGGGGATAAGCCTCTCGCTCTCTCGGCAGAACTCCGCCACGCGGTCGTTGATGCTGACACCGGTGACCATGGTATTAGTCTCCGCAAGGGCTACGACGTAATCGATCCCCTGTTCATCCATGAATTGTAGGAGACTTTCGGGGGAGCTCAAAATGGCCCGGAGATGGATCAACCCCTGTTCGCCATGGAAGCTCCTCATCCAGTCCAAAAACCACTCGTTGTATTCATCCGCCGTAGTGACGTGGAGGTGAAAATCTATAACCAGCATGATGGTTTCCTCCGATTCTAAGGCTCTTATCAGTTTCGAATCCCGTTGGGAGTTTATGTAAGAATCATTACTGGAACCGTTTAAGGCGGAGATTGTGGGTTCATCATACTTTTATAAGTCGAATGAGACGGTGATGGCGGCATTGACGACCAATATGTCTTCGGAATCATCGCCCAGGGATTTGAGCTGTACCCCTCGGTCTATCAACCCTCCCTCTGCAGCCTTTAAGCGCTTTCTCCCAAAAGGAATCGCCTCCAATACCCTCTCCTCATCCAAATTTTTGCGAAAAGGGGCTCCGATCAGAACATCTACGATCATTTCCCCGGGATCACTGAGGTTTAATATTTCCCAGATGCCGCAGAGAGAAATGTTCGATATGGCACTACGGATGGCTTTTATTGCGGCATCCGTGGGATCACGCCTGTGCCCATGTTGGTCCACTCCCATCCCTATCTCGACCACATATCTCTTTTTTATGGGTTTTCCCCGATATGATTACCAACAGAGGTCGTTTCTTCGTTTTAAGGGCTTGGTTCGACGCTCCAATAGATGAAGAAACATAAAATCAAATTATACATGGAGATCATCTCAAAAAGGAAGCCAGCTCGTGAAATTATTTCATACTCAATGTGCAATTTTTTTCATCCCAGCTAGGATGGCATGGCCATACCAGGCGAGATTCTCGTGATTTACCTACTTTTTCATAGCTATAGAACTGTACGAGTTTGGCATTGATTATGCTAGTTCCTCCGAAGAGTATGAAACCGATGAAAGGGGGGATGTTTATGGAAGTATAAGGCGGCAAGGAAACTTAGAGGAAAAGGATCGATAGATGAAAAGAAATTGGAGGAAAAGATGAAGACCAAGACGCTTATCATGCTTACGTTAATCACATTCACCCTGAGCTGCGGGACCGTAGAAAAACTGAGCACAGGGGTGAAGGAGAAATTCGGGAGGAAAGAAGAGCCCGTCAAAGTGGAAGCACAGCAGGAAGAAGTGGCTAAACCAGAGCCGATAAAGGAGGGGGCCGGTTCCGAATCCACTCAGAAAGAGGCAAAACTAACTCCTGAAGCCGCTGTTCCTCCCCGCAAGATGGTCTCCGTCACGGGCTCGGTGGTAAACATCAGAAGCGGGCCCGGCACCACGAACAAGGTTATTGCAAAAGTAAGAAGGGGGGATGAGCTGGAAGTCCGGGGCGAAACTCTCTCTTGGTACAACGTGAAGCTTTCAAACGAAGTGAAAGGCTGGATTTACAAGAAGTTGGTCAAGTAGCCCGTATTGAACCCAATTACGCTTGTGGCTCTTGGGGAGAGGGTTTCATCCGCTTGATTTTTTTCCGCGTGTAGTAGAAGAGGGCCAGGTTAATCAGCCAGATGAAGGGGTGAAATTTCTTCCACCGAAACCCCAACCTCTTGAATATCGCCTTCAGCGAGTAGAAATCGAGCCAAGCATTCCTCATTTCCAACTCCAGGGTTTCCCCTGACATCTTGGCTGGCTTGAAGACGAGGTTGGCCATATTGTAATTTCCCCAATTCGAATCGGTGAGCCTCTTTTCCGTGATCAGCTGACGGTATACCTCCGTTCCGGGCAGCGGGGTGAGAAAGTTAAAACAAGCAAAGTCGAGCTTGGAGTCTCGCGCCATTTCAAGAGTAAAGCGAATGCTCTCTTCGTCGTCTCGATCGAAGCCGAGGACAAAGGAACCCCAAACGATCATTCCATAGCTTTTTATTTTCCTGATGAGTTTATGAAAGTATTCCGGCTCGTTGAAGTTTTTCCCCATTTCATCCAGAGTATTTGCCGAGAAGGATTCAAAGCCGATTGCAAACCCCAGACATCCGCTTTCTGCAGCCATTTCCAGGAGTGCATCGTCTTGTGCAATCAAGATGGTTGATTGACTGCCCCAGCGGATCTTCAAGGGGATGAGGGCCTTTAACAATTCCCTCGTCCTCTTCCTCTGGGTCAGGATGGTATCGTCCACGAAGAACACGTTCCTTGAAGGGAGGCTTTTGATTTCCTCTATCACATCCTCAATGGATCTGAAACGATACATTCCTCCATTAAAGAGCGTCACCGAACAGAAATTGCAATTGTAAGGGCATCCTCGGGCGGTTTGAACGGTGTTGATGGTCACATAGTCCTCGGGATTGAGTAGATCCCTCCTCGGCAAGGGGAAACCCCTCAAATCGACAAAGGTTCCGTTTCGGTATCTCCTTTTGAGCTTCCCGGATTTGAAGTCTTGAATCAACTGCTCCCATACCCCTTCCGCCTCGCCAATGACGACGGAATCGCAGTGCTGTAAAGCCTCGTCGGGAAGGGTTGAGACATGGATTCCACCCATCACCACCTTAACCCCCCGTTGCCTGAAGCCATCGGCGATCTCATAAGCTCGGGGAGAAGTAGTGGTAAGGGATGTAATGCCGACCAAGTCAACTTTCTTATCGAAATCGACGGGGTTCACACATTCGTCCGTTATTGAGACCTCGATGTCATCCGGAGTATAGGCTGCGATCGTGCACAAATTGAGCGGCGGGGAATATGCCTTGGCTTTAAGGGAGTTGAAGAGACCCTTCTGAAGAAATGGGACGTTGGCCGCATTGATGGGATTATTTGGGTTAATGAGTTCAATTCTCATTTGTGGGGGAAACGGGTTCCTTCGGTTTTATGTCTCTTTATAACTCCAGAAAGTTAAAATATCAATAAAGAACATGCTGGAGTTTTGTGTATTTCTGGAGAAAGCCGTTCTCCCTGAGCGTAATCTGCTGGAAAAGGGGCACTGTGGAACACGTCGAAGCCCTGGTTCCCTGGAGCGCGAAGTTATTCAGTGCTGCCGTGCTGCAGCCAGAAAGGGGAATGAGGTTAGAGGTTGGGAGCTGAAGGAGAAATGTCAAATGTCAAATGACAAATGACAAAGGTGAAAGGCTAAGGTTAAGGTTGAGAGGGTGGAGGCGGGAGGAGAAATGCCAAGTGACAAAT
>Ga0209427_10001376_pt1 | contig 27937 bp, 24 predicted proteins | sample DeeMarSWOR136_30_FD_187465 | JGI IMG/M metagenome (GOLD analysis project Ga0209427, IMG submission 187465) | Marine sediment microbial communities from White Oak River estuary, North Carolina - WOR-1-36_30 (SPAdes) (version 2) | ecosystem: Environmental > Aquatic > Marine > Intertidal zone >...
CATTACTGCGGGAGTTATAATAATAGAAGGCGGATATCATACTGTACCTCACGATATTTCTGAAGGATTATGGTATGTGGATGATGTTCTGTATGTTTATGGAACTTTAACTTGGGATAATGGAACATTGCTTTCAAATGTGAGTTTGAGAGTAGAAGTTCAATTAATAAGTGGTTCACTTATAGCACTAAATGATACAGTTACTACAGATTCTTTTGGTGTTTTTAATGCATCATTTGTTATAGATAGTAGCTGGCCTGATTATGTTAGTGAGTCTAAGATTATAGTATATTTTGAGCCATTAGATAATAATCTTGAATATGTTGAGAAAGCTGAGCTAGAATTTACTTAAATCGTAACATTATTAACAGAGAGGTAATATAATGATAAAATTGAAAATGAATAATAGACATAGATTAACAAAAAGTTTCAATAACATCATTATATTCACTCTCTTCATCACCCTTATTTTAAGCTTAATTGGAATTTCAGGAAATTTTAATACCAATTATTTAAATAAAAATCCAAATACGACTTATAATAAACAAAAATTAAAAACATCAGCAGTATGGGCTAGTATTAATATTACAAGTTATCAATTAAATAATACTCGGCATTATCATGATAGTACAATTACAATTGAAGGAGATCTAAAATATAATAATGGAACAGCAGTACAATATACTGAAGTAGCAATTTTCGTAGATGATACTTTATATCCCCTATTTACAGATACAACGGATAATTTTGGTGTTTTTCAGATTGATTTTATAATACCCTATAGTTTTAACGTTTATTCTGTATCTGGCTATAAAATTCAAGTAAACGTCACTGATACCAGTAGAGGTAAAGTAACAAAAGAAAACTTGTTAATAATTTTTGCAAATGCTACATCTGTTTTTGATATCTCTTATTATGATTCTCCATACATTCCCGGTGAATATTTTAATGTAGGAGGTTTTTTAAGGTATGACAATCTTTTTGGTAGTGGAATTCCAAATTCTCAAATCAATTATTATTGGTTTAATCAATCCTATAGTTGGCCTTCAAATTCATTTTTTACAAATCCTTCTGATGGTTCAATATCTGAAAATATGCAAATCCCCATTGATGCTTTTTCAAATTCTATTAATTTGACTCTAAATTACCTTGGAGATTTTCCTATGGTAAATGCTTCTCAAATAACTTTACCAAATATTAACTTATTTAGAAACTATAATTGTATTTGGAATACAGTTGGGAATACTTCTGAAGGTGAACAATTAGTAATTTCGGGTCAATTATCTTCATATGAAACCCCTTCTCTAAAACTATATAATAGATCTTTAAGAATCTTCTATGATGGGAGTTTAATTGATCTTGTGAATACAGATCACAATGGAAATTTTTATTATAATTATAGAATCCCTGCCGGAGTGGGAAATAAAACTATACGTATTGAATTGGTAAATTCTATAGGTCTTTATCTTTCTAGCTCGATAATTGTAAATATCTCTCCCGGATCTACTACTTTACCTCCTCCTGGTGATATACCTCAACCCTTTTTAGGATTTTTTTTGGTACTATTTCCTATATTGATTGGGGCCATTGCAGGGTTAGCAGTATATGGATTCTACTATTACAAAAAGCAAGATAAAGAATCGCGTGTAGTTAAATTACCTTTAGAATCAAAAATTATTAATTTAAAAATTCTTAAAGAAACTGGGAGGTTAGAGGAATCTCTTTCATATCTTTTTAACGCAATTTATATGGAATTAGTAAGTGCAAAATATGGAAGAATGAGAAAAGTTAATGAGACTATCAGAGATTTTGCTATAATATCTGTTAAAGAATTGAAATTAAATCCCACTTCTGTTTACCCATTTATTCAAAAAGTGGAAGAAATTATTTATGCTCGACCATTTCAAATAACTGAGAGAGAATTCTACAGTACTATTGAATTATTTTCTCCACTTTATTTCCTTTTAACAGGATATAATTTTACATTAAATTTTTGAAAATCACATAACAATATCGGAAAAAGAGAAAAAATAATATAAAAAAATAAATATTCGGAAAAAATTAATATTTAAGATATTTAAAATAATAAAAAAAGGGATAATAAGATGGTTAAGATGAAGAAAAAGAAAAATATTGAAGAACCTGAATTGGATATTTCACAAAGTTTTGAAAACGTAAAAGTACTAGTTCAAACTAACAGATCAAAAGAAGCTATTGCTTATATTTATTTAGTATACAATGATTTAATAAGAAGGAAATATAAAAAGCCTAGACTTGCCTATCAAACAATTCGGGAATATGCGATTAAATGTGTAAACGAATTGGGACAGAAACCAGAATCGGTGTATCCGTTCATTAAAAAGATAGAAGATATTATCTATGGAGGAATCGAACCCACAAGTAAGGAATTGAATTTTACAATTCAATTATTTTCAAATTTATACAATGAATTAACCGGAAAAAATTTGCCATCGCTAAGCTTCTAAAAAATCTGAATTTCTTTAAAAAGATAAAATAAAAAAAAGTAAAATAAAAATGGCTAGTGTTGGAAAAGCGTCAGAAAAAAATATAGCAATTTCAAAAGGAATAATTTTTGCCTTTTTTACAATCTTTCTTATATTTTATGGCATATTTATATCCAATTTTATCGATATTTATTATTATAACAGAGGGGAAGTTTTACCAATTTACATTAGTTATATACCATTTGTATGTTATATTGGAGCTATTTTTTTAGGAATAGGTTTAATAATTTTTATAAGAAATAAAACAGTTCAAAAATCAAGAGAGATCCAATCTCGTAAAAGCTTTAAATTTAGATCGATTTATAAAGAAGCACTATTAGTTATTGTTATTATTTTTGCATTTATTCCCTTATTCAGTCCGATAATAGATCAGGGAAAAAATAGTCAATATAATTCGGTTTATAACACTGATTGGAACGGTTCCTCTGAATTTAAAAGAATCTTGGAGGAAGATGAGGGTTTCACCGTTATGTCAGTACAATCTAGTTTAAGTGCTACTGATCGCTTAAATAAATCAATTTTATTAATATTATTAGGAACAAATCAATTCTATAATCCAATTTTTGAGATTCCTTACTTTATTGATTTTTTTGATAATGAGAGTAGAAACTCTTTATTAGTGTGCCATGATCATGGAAGCACAAGTACATTATTATGGGAAATTTTTCTTGCAAGTGCTATCGATCCAGATATCCAAGGAACTATCCCTGTAACCTTATTTCCTGACGGAATTTTACGCGATAATGGATCATTTGATACAAGACCTGATTTTCCTGTAATAAAATCCTTTAATGCTCACGAAACCACTATTGGGATTAATCAAGTTATTCTATCAGAAGCATCAGCTGTAGTTGGAGGACCATTTATTTCATATTTTGGATGGGAGGTAATTGGTTCTTCAACTGATTATGGGTATGTAGATAAGAATGATGATCATGTCTATGATTTTAATGATGACTATGTTGATTTAAGTCTTATGGCTCCTCTTGGATTTCCTAGTAAATGGCCTTTAGGGGGGTATTCACAAGGAGTATTTATGGCAAAAGACACTGGGAACGGAAGAGTTTTCGTAGCTGCAGATGCTAGTTTTCTAAATAATGAATTAATGCCTGATTCAAGCTACGATAATCGTCAATTTGGAATTAATATTATAAATTGGCTTACTTATGGTGGTTTGGATAAAGAAAGTTGGGTTATAGTTTTTGATGAAGCTCACCTGAGACCAGAATATACGAGAGATTTATCTTCTGCTGGTATTTATGGTTTCATTATGCAATATATCGTTCATCTTTCCACCAATCCTATAACAGCTTGGATTTATCCTTTATTGGCAGTGTATACATTAAAGAAGTATTTACCTAAAAAGGATGAAAAAGCTGAAAAAAAGAAAGCACAAAAGCAAGAGAAAAAGGAAGAGAGAGAAAGATTTAGAACGTCTTCATTTTTTGCAGAAAAAATTGAATGGTATAGAGAAAAAGGTAATTTTGGAAAAGCAATTACTCTACTATATAGAAGATTAGAACGTAAATTAAACCTTCTTTTAAGAGGGAAGAAAATGACTACGAAAAATGTAGTTGAGATGGTTATTGCTAAAGAACCTACTATTAATAAACTCAAAATTAGAAGAATCTCAAAATTTGTTGATAGAATATTAGCAATTAAAGAAGGAAAATCGAAAGTTAAAAATGAAGAGGATTTCGAAAATCTTTTCTTTGAAATGGAATGGGTGGCTAAAAATATATAATATCATTAGGATCATAAATTTAAATAAAAATATAAAAAAATAAAAAAGTATGAAATTTAAAAAAAAAGTGAAATAATATGGAAGCCCCAGATAAAGCAAAATATTATGAACGTGAAGAGTTGGACGTAACACCTATTAGAGAGATAGCTCAGGAGGTTTTAAGCGAAGTTTCTAGAGTGATTGTAGGGTATGGAGAAATACTTCAGCAATTATTCATTTCATTACTAGTTAATGGGCATGTTTTATTGGAAGGAGTTCCTGGACTTGGAAAAACTGTTATGGCTAAAACTTTTGCAAAAACGTTAGGAATAAGTTTTAGGAGAGTTCAATTTACTCCTGATCTACTTCCAGCTGATATAACAGGTACTAAAATATTTGATCAAAATGAGGGTGCTTTTGTCCTTCAAAAAGGGCCTGTATTTGCAAATGTAGTTCTTGCTGATGAGATAAATAGAAGTGCACCTAAGACTCAGGCTGCTTTACTTGAAGCTATGGCTGAAAGACAAGTAACTATTGAAGGACAAACGTTAGAGTTGGAAAAACCATTTATCGTCATTGCTACAGAGAATCCCGTCGAAATGGAAGGGACTTACCCCTTACCAGAAGCCCAAGTTGATCGATTTCTATTTAAACTTTGGTTGGATTACCCTGAGCAAGATGAAGAAGTAGAAATAATGAGAAGACAAATATCAGGTGACATGCCTTCAGTTGAGATAATAACTAATGCAGAAGAACTTTTAGCGGCTCAAAAACTAATGAATATGGTTTATATTGACGATAGAATTTTAAAATATGTAAGAGATATCGTTTTAAAAACACGGAATCACCCTCAGATTGCTTTAGGATGTGGACCAAGAGCAAGTTTGGTTTTGATGAAATGCTCTAAAGCACGTGCTGCAATCTTAGGTAGAGTTTATGTAACTCCAGATGATGTTCGTGCTTTAGTGATTCCTGCTTTAAATCACCGAATACTACTTAAACCAGAAGCAGAGTTAGAAGGTCTTGATGTAAAAAGTGTTATAAAAGGGATTATTGAAGAAATTCCTGTTCCCATTTAAAATAAGTTTTTTCTTTTATTTTAAAGGGAAATTTAAATAAAAAAGAAAAGGGTTATGTCCAAACGATAAAAGGGATGGTGGAATGAATTGTTAGGTGGAAAAGGAAGAACCTTAATTCTATTTGCTGTTTTTTTCCTTACAGCAGGATTTGCATTTGTAAATTATTTTCTAATATATTTCGCTATTCTCTTGTTATTTAGTACTGTAATTAGTTTACCTATTTTTTATTGGCAAATGAATGTTGAGGAATTGAGAGTGTATAGAGAACTTGAAAAAGAGAAAGTATTTAAAGATGATTTTGTTCATGTTAAAGTAATAATTGAAAATACAGGTAGAAATGGTTTCGATTTTCTTGAAATTAGGGATTACTACAGTCCTGAACTTTTCAGGTTAGTATTAGGAGAAAATTTTATATCTACAAGAATAGGTCCAAAAGAGTTAATAAAATTTTCTTACGTACTTGAACCAAAAGTTAGAGGTGAATATCCCCTTGGCCCACTTTCAATAACCGTAAAAGATAGATTAGGTTTTAACTCAGCAGAACGTATAGTTCCAGATAGTGTTTCAGATATACTAATTTACCCTCCTTATGAAGATATTAAAAGAATTGAGATTTTAGGTTCCAAAAGATCACTTCAATTGAATTATGGAATACAAAGATCTAAACAAAAGGGGATGGGTTCGGAATTTTATGGAATGAGAAAATATGTATTTGGAGATCAATTTCGGTTAATTGATTGGAAGGCTAGTGCTAGATCTCAGACTTTAATTGTAAAAGAATACGAGAGTGAAAGAGATGTCACAGTAATGATAGTTGTAGATTCTTCCAATTCAATGGCAGGAGGTGCAATAGAAAACACAAAATTTGAATATGCAATTAGAGCATGTATGTTATTGACTAAAGTGGCTTTAACCCGGAGAGATAATGTAGGGGTATTTACTTTTTCTGATAAGAAAAATTTTCAATTTTTAAAACCTGGTAATGGAGAGGATCATTTTTATCAGGTATTAGATTTTGTGGCAAAAGTAAAACCTCAAGGTAAAAGTAGGATAGTTGAAGCGATTGATTTTTTATGTAGGCGATTTCAAAAGCGTAGTTTAATTTTTATTATTTCGGATTTAGAAGAAAATCCAAAAGAAGTCAGTACAGCTATAAAAAAATTGGTTCCATTTAATCATACAATAATTGTAATTAACCCGTTTAGTCCATGGTTCGAAATTCATGAAATTGATTTATCTTCAACAGATAAAGCTCTTGCTGAAGCAATAAGCGAAGAAATGATGGAACATATTTTAAAAATTAGACAAGATGTCCGTAACGTTGGAGTAAACATTATAACAGTAGGACCTGATGATATGATGAATCAAGTATTAAATACCTATATGGAAGCAAAGAAAAAGGGGAGTGCGTATTAAAGATGGTCCGATACAATTTATTAATTTTAAAAATAATAAACATTTTGATTTTCGTTTGTATCATTATCATTTTTCTAAATATTTTTCATTTTGACGCAGTACTTACCACGACAGAAGGAGAACCCGTTTTATCAGCTTTTATTGCGAGTCTTAGGAATATTTTCACATATTTAATTTATTCTGGTGCTTATATGGTTGCTTTAGGGATAGCAATTATAACTTCATTTGCAAATAGGCAATTTATGTTTCAATTTATAGATACATTCTTTAGAAATTATTTGAGTTTATGGTTTAATTTCCCTAGTGGGGTTGCTCCAAATTTGAATGAAATACCAGATTTATTACTTAATGAATTAGCTAGTTTTCTTGAGAATGTCTATTTAATTGCGTTTTTCATTTTATTTATAATCTCCATAATCTATTTGATACGAGCTTTTTTACAAACTAATCCAAAATACGATTTAATCGTAATAGGATCTTTAGTACTTATGATTGTAATTCCTTTAATTGTTTTTGGCTTTCGAGAAATGTTGAACCTATTTAATATTACTTTTGAATATTTTGAAGGATTACCTAATCCACTAGATGATTCTTTAACCCAGATCCCTATAGATAATATCTTTGAATTCCTAGGGAGCCCTGTGATATTACTAGCTATTGTATCATATATATATCTCGAAATTGCTTTCCAAATAAACTATACAAATACAGTGACTAAACCCTCTCTAGAAAGAAGTGATAGGTTAGAAGCTCAATTGAACATTTTAAAAAATGAATCTTATTATATTACTGCCAATGTAGATAAGATTAAAGAAGAGGCTAAATTAAGAAAGCAAGAACTCGAGATAGAGGATAAAGAAACCATTAGCAAACTTTTTGCTAAAACGAGTGAAAGATTCTCGTATGTTAAGGAAATGATTGAAAGAAAAAAATTAGAAGAAGAGGAGAAGAAATTAGTAACTGCGGCATCTAAAACAAGGAGACTTGGGAGATATATAGAACGTTTAAATAAAGAAGACCCGGAAGCTTATGACACATTAACTGCTAAGTCCTCTGCTCCAAGATCACAAAGTTTGATAGTATCTACAATTATTAATTTTACTTATCGGACTGTTTTACTTGTTGTTATAAGTTTTGTTATAATTCATCCCCACTGGTTTTTTGTCAATGTATTTAATTTACCTCCTTCATATACCGAAAGTGTAGCGATGTTCTCTCCCGAAGTTGTAATAATTCTTTTAATTCCAATTATGTTAATTTTTCCCGTAATATCAAAAGTAATTTCGTATATCAAACATAGAAATTTAATTATACGACTTCAACAAGAAGGGCGTATCAAGGAGATTTTAGCTTCAGTAGGGGATTATGTTAAAAAAGAGATAATAGAAGAAGATAGCAGCAAAAAAGTAGGAACAGAAGAAGTTGCTACAGAAGTTATTTAAATTCTCTATCATTCTGTTATTTCAACTACAAATTTAGCTAAATCTTTTTTTTTCTTTAAATTACTCATAATTGTGTTGCAGCAATACGTCTTTATTCCCAATTTTTCAATTTTCGGTTTCAAATCACAATCTTTCTCATCAATAATAAAATGCCCAATTACATCTTTATAATATTTAGCTACTCCAACGCATGATACCTCTAAATTAATAGCTTTCATTAATTTATCTGCTGGGCCTTTAATAGGTGCTCCTTGGATTATAGGCGTAATTGCGAATACCTTATTTCGCACTTTTTTTAGTGTTTCTTTTATACCAGCTACTTGAAGTATCGTTCCAATAGACACTATTGGATTTGAAGGGCAAAATATAATTTTCTTAGCTTCTTTAATAAGATTTAAAACATCTTCTATAGGCTTCGCATCTCTAATTCCTTTAAATTCTATGCCAATTACCTCAGGTTCACAGTGGTATTTAATGAAATACTCCTCAAAATGCATAGATCTTGTATTTGTTTTAATAATTGTTTGAACATCTTCATTGCACATTGGAATAACCTGTGCTTTAATACCTAACTTATCACATATTATTGAAGTTATTTCTGCTTTGCTATAACCGTTTTTAGATAAATCTGTTCGAAAAATATGAGTTGCTAAATCTTTATCACCGATATTAAACCATCCATAGTCATAATAATTATTTAATATACTTAAAGAATTGAATGTCTCTTCCTCAAAACCCCAACCCTTTTCTCTATCGACTAAATTAGCTAAAGTGTAAGTAATTATATCAAGATCTGGACATATTTTTAGACCAAATAATTCAATATCATCGCCAGTATTAACAATAATTTTTATTAAATTAGGATTGATTATATTTGCTAAACCATCTATAAATTTAGCAGCCCCTACTCCACCTGCTAATAGTAAAAAATATTCTTTATTCATAATCATAATAAAAATTGGTACTATATTTCGAAAATTATTTCATTTAATTCCTTCCGCTGCGGGATCTTTGGTTTTTTTGAAGGATAACCAACTGTAATAAATGCCGCAGGGAAATAGGAGCTTGGAAGATTGAAAGTTTCTTTAATCACTTCTTTTGTGAATAATGGAGCACAATACCAACATGAAGCTAAACCTTTTGATTCAACAGCAAGAAGAAAATAGATTGTAGAGGCACTAACGCTTTGAATTCCCATTATAAATTCATTTTGAGTTCGTTCACTTTCAGAGTATTGTTCTAAGCCTTTTCTATCTAAGCAAATTAGAATTAAATAAGGTGCATTAATAAAATTTTTCTTAGTCTTTTCAATCTTCTTCCTAATGAATTGTTCTGGTTTATTATCTTTAATTAAATCTTCCCTTAACTTTCTATTCATCATCTTAATCAAGTTTTCTCGTTTTCTTCCTTTTTCTATAATAATGTAGCGCCAAGATTGTTTATTATGAGCACTTGGAGCCCATCTAGCGATATCAATGCACTGTTCTATTACTTTCTTTTCTACATGTTTCTCACTAAAATCTAATTTATAACTCCTTCGTTTCTTTAATAGATCACTAATAACTGAGCTTTTATTTTCTTTTATAAACAAATCAATTTCCTTATTTCTTAAGATAGATTTTGTAGGCATATTTTCCATAAATTCAAATTTATAACCCTTAATTATGACAACTGGTAGTCCCTCATCAGTCTCTCCCATAATTAATTGAGCTGCCGATGCTAGATTATCAATTTGTCCAATTACAGTACTTTGTAATTTATATCCATATAAATCCTTAAATCCTCTTTTATCTAGAATAGGATTTATCCCAGAAGCTCCAAGTGCTACCCCTACTGCCCCTATTCTAAAAGGTCGACCAAATGAATCTGAAATTATTACAGCAATTTCTTTATCCACGAAGCTTGATATTTCATTCCTGATTTTCTCAGCTTCTCTATCAGGGTTCTCAGGCAATAAGGTTACATTATACTTTCCATCTACATTTGACTTATCTATACCTGCATTGGCACATATAAAGCCATGTTTTGTCTCAACAATCAAAACATGTTCTTTCTTTATAATATCTTTGGATTCATCTAAAATAAGCTGTATTAATTCTGGACTCTTCGGTGAAATCTTATATTTCTTCGCTTTCGAACTAATTTCTTTATAGATTTCGTTGGCAGTATTGCTTACTCTAACTGTATTTAAATTTTTAATTAAGCCAAGACTTTTTGAAATAATAGATTGAGCAATTACGAGAATATCTCCGTTCTCGATTTCTATGCCATTATTTTTTATAGCATTAATAATAGTTGTGGAGAGATTATCACCTTTTTCTATTAATGGTATCCCTTTAAGCCCAATTAACTCTATATTATTAGACATTTCAGTTTTACCTTACAATTTTTATCTAAAATCTATAATTCTTTAAATCTGACTTTTCACTCTCTGCAAATTTCTCAAATTTTACTGGAATTGCACAACAAGCAGAATAAAATTTGAACTTTAGTTCAGGATATTCTTCTTTTAACCATCTTAAAGTTTGAGAAGAGGGAATTTCGATTCGTGTTATTCCTGCTTTAATTGCATTTTTCTCAACATCAACTTTTATTTCTCCTCTAGGTCTCATACAACCCAGGGAAATTTCAGTATCAGGAAATACAAATCTTAAGACCATAATAATTCTCGCAATATCAATTGGAGTTAGTCTTTCAAATTTAATTTTTGATTTTTTAGGCGGAATTAATGCAATAACTACTATTAAAGGAGGATTAATTCCTGATTCCTTTATAAATCTAATAGATTCTAATTCTTTGTGAATTTTTCCATAATATAAACCAATACATATATGAGGTATAATATTCAATTCATTCTTTTTTAAAAGTTCTATAGCATTCTTATAATCTGCTAGATTTTTATTAAGATGGTAAATTTCTCGGATAACATCTTCATCTAAATTGATATCAAAAGAAACGATATCTACCTTTGATTCTGCTAACTTTTTAGCAGTTTCTTCATTTAATAATCCCGTATGTGTATTAATTATTAGATTTGTTTTCTTTTTCACTTCTTTTATTGCATCCATAAAATTTAACAATGGTAAAGATCCATCAGAGGCACAACCTCCAGATATTAAGACTCCTACTCCTTCATTTTTAGAGTGATTTAATAAAAATTTTTCTAAGTCAAAATTATTCAATATTGGTTTCATTCCTTTCAAATATTTCTTATTACAATGTTCACATTCTAAAGCGCATTCACTACCTGTTATACTAATTGCGGGAAATTTAGTCCCTGGAGTGTAAATTTTCAATATATCACCAAATATTCGATTTTTCAGATTATATGCTAGCTTAAAAAATGATTCTAATTCAATCAAATTTAATTTTAAAAAATCTGAATAATCATTCCAGGTTGCGGTTCCAGATTCGAATTTTTTTAATAGCCTTAAATTATTATTCATATTTTTTTAGCCAATCAGAATTTGAATATTTTTCTATTACCAAGCGTTCAGCTAACTCTATCTCGTAATTAGAATATGTTTGTTCTTCTAAATTGATACCTAGCGTAGTTTCAAAACCTTTTTTGAGTGAAGATAAAAAATTCTTTTCATCATATTTATTTAAATAACCCTTTACTCCAATAACTTTAGAATACACGGATTTTACCATTTTTGATTTACTTACATTAAAAGGCGCTTTCAGTACAGAATACATAAGCTCAGGATCAATGTCTAGTAATATTGTTCCATGTTGGAGGAGATAACCTTTCTTTCTGACTTGAGCGTTACCGGAAAATTTTTTATTATCCAAAAAAATAGCTGGACAATGTATTATACCTTTCTCAGGCTTTAATCCATAAGAAGTTAATCCCGCTATTATACCTGTCTCAATAATCTCAAATTGTTCAATTACTTTATATGCATTAAGATTTTCTAAAAACTTTATGGGACATACTATTGAATAGGTAATCTCTCTAAACTCATCATGAAATACAGCACCCCCACCAGTAATCCTCCTTACAACGTTGAAACCTTTTTCTTGAGCAACTCCTAAATTAACTTCATCAAATAAACTTTGATTTCTGCCAATACTTACGGTGGATGGATCCCATTTGAAAAACCTTAATGTACTTGGTGATTTCCCGCTTATTACTGCTTTTAATATAGCTTCATCTAATGCCATGTTCCAATAACCGTTCCTAACGTCTAAAGGGATTAATCTCCAAGTTTTCATATTATAAATCTTTATATTTAATATACAAATTCTAATAATGATTGAAAAATCTCTTCTTTTTCTTTGTTTTCCAGTTTTCGTGGATAATTATAGATAGGTCCTGATGGTCGTGATGTATAATAAGGACGATTACATCCAGGACATCCAGATGTTAAAAAAGTATCAGTTTCATTAATGATATTCCATAATTCAGCTTTGTTTATATTAAATTTAATAATTTCTCCTTTTAGATTAAATGTAAAATCTTTAAAAATTTTAAAATTACGTAAGAGTAGATATCTACCAAGTTGTATTTTTCTAAAACTTATAAGATTAGGTTGATTTCGATCTTCAAGTTTAGTTCCTTTAATTGGTGTAAATGCAAATAAACTAACTCTTATACTTAAATTATTTAGTTTTTCAATTAATCCTAAAATTTCTTTTGGAGTTTCTCCTAGCCCTACTATTAGATGAGTTGTAACAAACCCTTCAGAGAAAATGTCTAAAGCATTCTTTAATGCTTGGAAATGTTTTTCCCATCTATAAGGACCATTTACTCCTATTCCCTTTACTTCATCAAAGATTTCTCTATTAGACGCATCTAAAGCAATTCCTACTCTTTCTACACCAATAAATTTAAGCTCTTTTAATTGCTCTTTAGTCATTGGAGGTATTGCAATAGAAATTGGAATATTTGTGTTATGTTTAATTTCCATAACTATCTCTGATAAATCTTGAAAATTTCTATGATAATTGAGTGTTTGAATACAAATTCTTTTAAATCTTTTAAGAGGGGGCATATAGCTTAACTTTGTCAAAAATTCTTTAAAATGAAAAATAGGCCAACTAACTCGAGATAATTTTTCAGTAGAACTGTTTGAATCTCTCGCTTGAGGGCAAAACCCACAATTTGCTATGCAGTGTCCTTGAATATAAGTCATTAGATAACATGTAGTTGGTAAGTCTTGAGTTTTTATATGTTCATATAATCCTAAAACTGATGCACTTCCAACTGATACTCTAATTTTATCCAATATCATTATTAGTCCTAATTTTTTCCATAAGTTAAGTTTTATTCGTGAAAAATATATTATATTTCAAAAAAAATTTATTGTATAATTTATTTAAGTTATTATTTATCCAACCAAATTTTAAATAAATTTTTTGGTTTAAGATGGCAGATTTAGAATACGATTTTCAAAAAATTGAGAAAAAATGGCAAGCTAGATGGGATAAAGAAAAGATTTTTGAGGTTAATGCAGATTTAAGAAAGACTGGTAAAAGTAAATATTATATCCTGGAGATGTATCCCTATCCAAGCTCAGAATTACATATAGGTCATCTTCGAAATTATTCAATTGGAGATTCTTTTGCTAGGTTTAAAAGGATGAAAGGGTTCAATGTTTTATATCCCATGGGCTATGATAGCTATGGATTACCTGCAGAGAATGCTGCAATTGATCATGGTGCTGATCCGGAAGAGTGGACAAATTTAAATATTAAATCAATTACTAAACAACAAAAACGTATTGGACTTTCGTATGATTGGACAAGAATGGTTTATAGCCATGATCCCAACTATTACAAGTGGGATCAATGGTTTTTTTTAAAAATGTATGAGAAAGGATTAGCTTATAGACAAGAGAGCTATGTTAATTGGTGTCCCGAATGCATGACTGTATTAGCGAATGAACAAGTTCTAAGTGGAAAATGCTGGCGTTGTAGCTCTGAAGTTGAACAAAAGTTTTTAACTCAATGGTTTTTAAAAATTAGAGAATATGCTGAAGAACTTTTAGAAGGATTGAATCAGGTAGATTGGCCAGAAAAAGTAAAAGTTATGCAAAGGAACTGGATTGGGCGTTCTGAAGGCACTATAATTAAGTTTCCAATTGTAGGAGAAGATCGAACCATAGATATATTTACAACTAGAGCTGATACCTTATTCGGTGTAACTTTCATGGTATTCGCCCCTGAACATCCTTGGGTAAAAGAATGGGTGAATGAAACAGAATATGAATCAGATTTTGAACCCTTTTATAACGAAGTCTTAAAACAGAATAAATTTGAAAGAACAGATATTGAGGTTGAAAAAAAAGGGATGTTCATAGGTAAATATGCAATTAATCCAATTACTAAGGAACAGGTTCCTATATATGTTGGGAATTTCGTTATTTATGAATATGGTGCGGGAGCTGTAATGGCTGTTCCAGGGCATGATCAAAGAGATTTTGAATTTGCTAAACAATATGATATCCCAATAAAAATTGTTATTCAACCATTCGATTATGAGATAAATCTAGAAAAAATGACAAGAGCTTATGAAGGTGAGGGAACTTTAGTAAATTCAGATGAATTTAATGGGATGGAGAATCGTTCTGCTATTAAACATATAACTAATAAACTACAAAAAGTAGGTATGGGTAGGGAAACAATAAATTATAAGTTAAGAGATTGGTTAATTTCACGACAGCGCTATTGGGGATGCCCAATCCCAATTATTTATTGTAAAGATTGTGGTATCATGCCTGTACCTTTTGAAAATCTACCTGTAAAGCTACCTAAAGATGTTAAATTTACAGGTAAAGGTAACCCATTAAAAACAAGTTTAAGTTTTGTTCAAACGAAATGTCCAAACTGTGGGAAACCAGCTAAAAGAGAGACAGATACAATGGATACCTTTGTAGATAGCTCTTGGTATTTTTTTAGATTTTGTGATCCTAAAGAGAAAAATTTGCCCTATAAAAAAAACATCGTGGATTATTGGATGAATGTTGATCAATATATTGGAGGTATCGAACATGCAATTATGCATTTACTTTATGCTAGATTTTTCACTAAAGTAGCACGTGATCTTAATCTTCATTCGTATGATGAACCATTTCAACGGCTATTAACTCAAGGAATGATTAATAAGGCTCACCCTTATTGCCCAGAATGTGAAACTTTCGCTATGAAAGCAGAAATGCATGATAAAAAGTGCAAAAGATGTGGATCTAACTATCTCTTGAAAAGTGTAAAAATGAGTAAAAGTCTCGGTAATACGGTTGATCCCATTGGAATTATGAATAAATATGGAGCAGATGCAGCAAGATTTTTTATATTATTTGGAGCTAGCCCTAAATCAGGATTAGAATGGTCTGATGAGGGTGTTGATTTTGCTTATAAGTTTATAAGAAATACTTTCAATTTATTAGCTTTTCCTCCTGAAATTATTAGAAAAGAAAAAACTGTTAGAGATGACTTGCTAGAATATTATTTGAATAAGACTATTAAAAAAGTTACCGAAAGCTTAGAAAATATTGCTATTCGAGATGCTATCAATGAAATTATTCAATTTTCTTCAGAGTTATATAGATATAAAGTTGAAGGTGTTAATGAAAGAATATTTAACGGATGCAGAGAAAAATTAACTATATTATTACATCCAATCACTCCACATATAACTGAAGAACTATGGGAAATTAGTGGAAAGGAAGGTTTCTTAAGTTTAAAAAATTGGCCAACCTATGATTCAAAGCTACTAACAAACCAAAATGACTATAAGTGGAAACTTCTTAACAATACTTTGGATTCTATTAACCATATCATTTTAATTATAAAAAAAGATACATTTAAAAAAATAACACTAATAATTGCTGATGATTGGAAATTTAATTTTATGACAAAATTACTTTCTATAACTGAGGACACGAAAGATCAAAAAGAAATTATTAAAAAACTTATGGCAGAGAAAGATTTCAAACAGTATGGTAAATTTGTGTCTCAGACTGTAGGAAAAGTATTGAAAAATCTTGGAAAGTATACTAATTCACCAATAAAAGCTAAAGGGGAATACGATTTCTTTATTAATATCAAACCCATTTTTGAGAAAAAATTTAATTGTCGTATTACTATATTAAACGAAAGCGAATCCAAAAAACAAAAAGCAGTTCAAGCATTACCCGGTAAACCTGCAATTATAATAGAATGAAAGACCTATCATATTAGTCTTATCAATAATCTTTTATATGTATAATCTTTAGTAAAATTTAGAAAAATGTGGAAAGATGGCTATTAAACCCTTTTTCTACTCCTTTTTAAAGAGTTAGAGGGACTTAAAACTCTTCTAAATTATATTATCATTTTGATATTACTCAATTAATTTAAATATAAAAACTTAAATCTTCTTATAAAAGAAATATAAAATATAAATTCACTATTTAATTCGTATAAAATTATATAATATGACATTTTATGAAATTTCTATAATAACTAACACGGGTTTTCCTTATTACCACTTAAAATTGAAAAATCCCCCAAAAGGAATTAATCTTTATTTGAGATTTTTTGACTTTTCACAGAATGATAGCGAATCAAAAATACAATTGGATCCAGTTAGCCTCTTTGAACTAAATGCTGGTTTAGTTTCTGCATTATTTGAATTTGCTCGAAATATTGATAAGAAAATAGAGATCCTTGAATTTAAATCAGATAATGGAAACAAAGATTCAGAAACTAAACCAAAATATGATGGGGATGTCTTAATTACAACTCAAACCGAGCCCTATTTATTGCATAAGTCTATTAAAGAAAAAATTAAACTTATTTATAGTTCTATCATTATCCCTAAAATTCCCCTTGATTCTGCACATGAAATGCTACAAAATGAAGAAGATAAAATAATTGAGATTTTAACTGATCTAGAGGCAAGAAACCGTGTGAAAAACCATAAAACAGAAATTAAAGATATGGGGAATAAATTACTAAATGAAATGAGTAATTACGGTCTTAAAGGCATATGTATCACAACGTTTGATCTCTCACCTATAATCAAATTAGGTAAAAAATATTCTTTAAATGACATCGATGAAATTTTAAGAAATATTAGATTATTTCCCGAAATACAACCCTTAGAATGGGATTATCGACAGTCCTACTTCTCCGAAGAAAAAGTTTGGGTTTACATTGTAAAATCAGGTGTAGGACCGACAGTAGACGGTTTATTTCAATCATACTTTTATCTATTATTTGCTGATCCTCAAACCTATCTGGGAGAATTCCCAGGAAAATTAGCAGCTAAGTTTAATCAAATTTTAGGTTAATAATGTTTTTCTAATAAAATAAAGATATTATAATATTGAAGAGGTCTCAGCAGCTTTGATTATTTTATATAAAGATTCTGCTTCTAAAGATGCACCACCAACCAAACCACCATCAATATTTTCTTTTTTAAATAATTCTTCTGCATTTGAAGGTTTTATTGAACCCCCGTATTGAATTCTTACTTTTTCTGCGGTACTTTTATCAAAACGCATGCTTAATAATTCTCGGATAAATTTATGTATCTCTTCTGCTTGCTCTGGACTAGCTGTTCTTCCCGTTCCTATTGCCCAAATTGGTTCATATGCTATAACTATATTAACAATTTCATCTTTATCTATATCTATAAAAGTCTGATTGAATTGATTTTCAATTACCCTTTTTGTAAAACCTCTTTCTCTTTCATTAAGATGTTCTCCAATACATACAATAGGATTTAAGTGAGTAGATAATGCTTTCTTCAGTTTTTTATTAATTAACTCATCAGATTCTTTAAAAATGGTTCTTCTTTCGCTATGTCCTAATATTACATACTCACATCCAATTGGTTTTAAAAATTTTGGAGAAATTTCACCGGTAAAAGCTCCTTCTTCTTCAAAATACATATTCTGAGCTCCAATTTTTATTTTGGATTTCTTTACTATTTCTAGTGCAGAATTAATTACCGTGAATGGAGGAATTATTACAATTTCAGTTTTATCAATTCTTTTAACTAATGGAATCAACATTTTAAGCATTTCAGCGGCTTCTACAGGAGTACCACGATTCATCTTCCAATTAGCTCCAATTATTGGCTTTCTCATATTAATTAACCTTTTGCTTTAATTATGTAAATATTAAAATGAAATTTAAAATATTACAAGTATTCAATGCTTAATAAAAAAGATTAAGGTTCTTTTTTTATTTTTTCTGCCAATTTTGTGGACTCTAAAAGCTTTTTCACTTCATTAACATCTGGAGTTAAGATTTTTGGTAATCCCAACTGTTCTCTTCTTCTTTCAATGGCAGGTTGCATAGGAATTGCTTTAGCATTTTCTAAAATTGTGGAAGCCTGTGTAGTATAATAATCAGGAGCTTCTCCTTTTTCTACACTTAAATTTTTTAAAATTATAAATATTTCTGTGAGTTCCACTTTTTGAGGACAAACCTCATCACAAGTATCACAAACTGTACATCCCCAAATATTAAATGCATTCTCTTTACCAAAAATTTTCTCTTTTAATCCAAGTAAAGCATCAAGTATTAATCGTCTAGGATTATATCTACCATTAGTCACCTGAGCTACTGGACAAGCGCCACTACAGGTAGCACATTGATAACAATAAGCAAGAGTGCTCCCAATATCAGATTGAATGATCTGGTTTCTAAAATCAAAATCTATTGTAGCCATAACAAAACTACTTGTATATTATTGAACTTATTTATTTATAACTTTTGTTTAATTTTAAAATTAATTCTTTTTATTTTTAAATTTAAATTCAGGTAGATGAGAAATATACATGATATTGATTTTATTAAAAAAAACGATTTTTTACTAAAATCCAATAAGTAATGCGTTTATTTTCATTACTTTAGTGAACTTTCGAATGATTTTTTATAAATAAAAAGAATAAAAAGAATGATTAATATTAAAGCATAATTAATAGGATGTAATTTATAGAATCTCATATTTAAATCTCTATTATTCAAATTTATACACAAAATACACAATCAGAGATGATTTCATATTGAATATTGAAGAATTAAAGGAATTTGGATTAGAAGTTTCTGAGGAAATGAAGCAAGGAAAAGTTATAATAGATGTGTATACTGTTTGGTGTGGACCATGCAAATTTGTCAGTCCTTTATTAGAGAAACTTAAAGAAGAAGGATTAATCCATCTATTAAAAGTCGATCTTGATCAAAATCGTCCACTTGGAAATAGATTTGGAATTACTGCCATTCCTACTCTTTTGTTTTTCAAAAATGGACAACTCTTAGACCATACCATAGAAATTCAAGGCCAACCATTAGTACGCAATGGTATTATGATTGGTGCTGCTGGTGAACCCATCCTTCGCGAAATTGTAAACAATATGTAAAATGGAAATTTAAAATTAATCTTTAATTTTACTTGTATCTTTATTTTTTTTCTTTTATTTATGAATTTTCCCTTATCAATTATCTTTAGGGGTATTTCAATTCTTTTAGAAGCGAATTTAACAATTTTTTAATGCATCTACTAAAGGATTTAGAAAACATACTAATAATCTATTAATTGAAATGAAAATTTTAAAATACATCATGATTTTTCAACAATAAGTTAATGTAACAATGTAATAACAGCGACAATTATGAATTACACAAGAAAAGAATTAGTACAATCAGAAGCTACTATGAATCAAATCCGAAATGGCATTTACCATTTAGAACGTTTCATGAAAAATAATGGAATAACTGAAATAAGGGAAAGATTCAGAAGAATGGGGCAAAACATCGCATACACGTATATTAAATTCTGGAAACCGATTGACTCTATCAATAAAAGCAATGTGAAAGATGTAATTGCAACTTTATATAAAAATATTTTGAATAGTTCAGTTTCAATTGACTTTGATGATACCCAGCGTTTAATTATTGTAAAAGATAATGATTGTCCTCTTTGTAAGTATCAATATGAAGATGTTCAAATTGCAGCTTGTGAAATAATAGCTGCAATGGTTGCAGAATTTGTATTTTTAGTAAATAAAGAATCAATACCGCAATCATCATTCTCATTAGAGGCTCTAGATATCAAAGAATCACGTACCTTAGGTAATAAATCTTGTATTCAAATGTATAAATATTATGAAGAGAGGATATAAAAATGGGAGCTGTTCAATGGTTATTGAAGAAAATTACAAAAGTTTTTGGTCGCAGTACAAATTCATTATTTTATACACTCCTCTATCGGGAAATACTTAAAGAGATCAATGAAATTACAGAAAATGAAGAAGATAGTATATTAATTCTTAGAGAGATTGGAAAAAAAGCAGCAACTGAATCATGTGAACGCCATTCGGGGGTATTTAAATGGATGCCAGGAAGTCCCAAAAAAGTTCTTGACTATTTTGAACTACTTTGGGTCGTTGTTTTTGGTAAGGAATTAGCTGAAGGTGATTTAGATTATGAAGAAATTCATAAAGAGGGATCAAAATATAATGATTATATCATTAAAATTAAAACTTGTCCGATTTGTGCAGGGTATGGATTAGATGATAAAGATACGTTTGATTTCCAAAAAATTAAAAATGTCGAAACAGAAGGATTTGCTTCCGGATTAACTGGTATGCTTGAAAGTGTTGCTAACTTTATTCTAAAAATCAAGAAGAATGATTATCGAATAAATATTGTAGAACAAAAATGTATGGCTAAAGATGAGCATTGTCTTCAGTTTGTTTGTAAAATATATGATACTGTTGAATGGAAAGAATTAAGTTCCATTGGTGTGCAAGATCGATTAAAATCTGGAGTAAAATTTGAAGAGATTGAGGAAGAAGAAATTATTCAAGAAACTAAATTAGATATTATAGATAAACTCCAAGAAGTATTATCCCTAGATAAAATTGAGGATTTACTTGATCAACCTTTAGAGGGAGTAAAAGAGAAAGTGGCAGAAATCATACAAGATAAGCTGAACATGGAACCCGCACATTTTTTTGATTATTTCCGGAATTATGAAGATGATATGATTAGAATCATGGGTTTTTTAACTATCCATCTTTTGAATGAATATGGAGGTTTTGTTGAAAAATTATTAAATAATGAGACTTTCGCAAAAATTGCGGGATATTTTTTCAATCAATTAAAAGAATTTACTTTCTTGTTTATCCCCATTGATGTTATAAACGATTATCATCAGCTTTTAATTAGCTTCTTAGATGGTTTAGCTCCAATAGAAATGGTTGAGAATATAAGAAAATTCTCCGGAAAAGATGATATAAAATTCATTTTTGAAGGAGCACAAATGGCATTAGAAAATTTAGGTATTGACTTCTCTGAAATAAAAGAAAATATATGGGAAGAGTTAAGAAAAGAGCGTGAAAATGGGTTAATTTCATCAGAACAATCTATGATTGATAAAACCGAAGAAAAATTTCCAAAATTCATAAAAATTATTCAAGAACTATTAATGTTATTTAGTGAAATTTTAACGCTTCCTGTAAGAGTTTTAATTTCTGAAAGTCATTATGGATTAAAAACCGCAGTTAATTCTATCGTTTCGGAAGAAGAAGGATTGTTTGGGAGAATTAAAGATCGAGTTGATATAATTTTTGATTATATCCAAGAAATAAGAAGGTAGTTTTAAAAATTTCATAAACTCCATTTTGTTATATTATCTTATGTTATTTCTAACTCAAATAAAAATTAAAAAAAAAAGATAATTATTTTAATTATTCTTTAGGTCCTAATTCCTATATACAAAAGGATACTGCTAGCTATTATTCCAAACCTAACAAAGGATAAAAAAATACCTGGGGGGATTAATGCATCAAAAGTTACGATAACAGCAAATAAGATAAAACCAAAAGCAAGAGCTAAAAATTTTTTCTTTAATACTCCAGTTGACTTGAAAGCTTTACTTAGAAAACCAATACCATTAAATAAAATGATAGAAAATATAAAAACTATTAAAAAGTAAGCAGTATACCAAGAATAATCGCTAGATGTATCTATTATATCTGAACCTAAAGGAGAAGGAACAACAAACTCAAAAGAACCTTGTGGGTTTATAAAAAGGACAAACTCATACACAATACTGATTATAAGAAAAATTGTTAAGAGATACCATTTTTTTCTTGGCATAAGCAGTTCTCCTCCAATATACATGCCAAAAAATATACCTGGAGCAGCCCACATATAACTCAAGATTGGATAAAGCCATACAGGATTGATATTTGTTCCTGTAATAAGAATTTTCAGAAAATCGGTAGTTGGACCTAGCCATAGTAATCCAATAAAGAATATTGTTAACGCAGTTACAGTAAGCAGTTTAGCTTTTAATTTTCTTGATTTATATAACGAAAAAATTCCAATAATCAGATTTATTGTGAGTACTCCTGTAGCAGATATTCCGTTAAGATAACCAATAAGTTCCACTTTTAATATTCACCTTTAATTATTTTTAAATTAAATTATACATAATTGCAAAAATTAAAATATCTATTTATCAAAAATAGAAAAAGAAATTTTATTTAAATTTATACATAATATTCAGAACCTACACCATCAAAATGAATAAAACGATACTCATTTTATTTTAAATAATAGTAATAAAGACTTTTTGATAACTTATTATATTAAACTATATTATTATATTCGAAAACTCTAATTGAAAAGTAGAGGAAAATTATTTTCACTTATACTGCAAAAATTAGAATTTATTTTCAATAGAAAGATGTATCGTAAAATATGATCTTTTGAATAAGTGATAATCATACTGATATTAAACAATTTTTACAAATTTTCCATTAATTATTTCTTAAAAATTAGGTTTAAAAAATGAGAAATCAGAAAAAGAAAGTAACAATTGAATTACCTATTTTAATAACGATTACCATTATTGGGATGACTTTATTTTCATTACCTTTACTAGGTATATCTCCATAAGGTTTCTGCTAAAACCTTATATTGATAAAATTACATTAAAAAGAGTTGTCATAAAAAACACAGATTAAATTATTCTAATTAAAGTTTTATTTTATTTTTTTTCTATATATATCTCGTAAAGCCAATCAATCAAAAATTGAAAGAAAAATCTTTCTCTAAGGACATCGTAATGAGATTTATTTTTTAAACTTGTAAGTTTAGCTATATCCTCTGATTTGAGTTTATCTTTTGCAATAAGCTCCATGCGCGCTTTAAATTGATCTATCATTTTTATAGGTCTTAAAATAATAGATAATGCTTTTGAACACTTTTTCAATATATTTTGAAAATCATCTATTAAATTATTTTGAAAATCTTCATAAAGAAAATTTCTTATTTGGGATAAAATCTGGTCCTTTTTATTGTAATTGATTAATTCCTTCTTATCTAAAACTATTTTAAGATAACTTATAACATTTTTTATTTTTTCTACGTTAAACCTGATTAATTCCTTTTCTAACTCTCTAAGAAACTGATCTCTTAGAAATTGTTTGTATTTAATAATGATAGCTTCGTTTTCTTTGATATCGGAACAAATTTCGATAACTTCTCCTTTAGGTGTTGAGTAAGTAAAACCGTGACCTTGCGGACCAATACCCCCTAATAAAACCATTGACAAACTATAAAAATTATAAATATTTTGGGAATTAATTTTTTCTATATTTTTTAAAATATTATTGGGAGATACTAAATGCTTTTTAACCATTAAGTATTTACGTTCTTCTTCAAAAGTATCATTAAAGTTAAAATATCTATAATTTACATCAAACTCTATGAATTTTTTTGAATTTTCATTGACATTTTTATCATCTATTAAGTGTTTCTGATCAATTTTTGAGTAATTTTTTTTAAACTCCTTTAAGAATTGATCTAAAGTACTCACTAACTTAACGCTTAATCCATAAATAGTATATTGATTAAAAAATACATTTTTCACGTAATAAATAAACGTATCCGTGTCTTGAAAATAAGTAGCTGGATCTTCTGTTAACAATTCATAAAGTAATTGGGGTAATTCCCCTCTTATGTATAAGATAAATGAATTTGTAATTTTTCCAAATAGATCCTCCAGATTTGAAATCAGTAATTTATTTTTTTTAACTTCTGAGACAAATTCTAAATCATTAAGATCTAATTTTCGTTCAAATAAATTATATTCATTGCCAAATCTTAATATCTCAATAAATTCACCTAAAGAAGAAGTTTGATATAGTTCACTTACGTTTTTTATAGCGTTTCTTAATAAATCAGACATTATTTCAAAACGTTTTGGAATATATTGAGGGTTAATATGAAAATTAAATTCTATTGATTTTGCCAGGTAATCTTTAAAACTCTTGAAATTTCTTGTTTCTAATAATCTAGCAAGGTTCTGGTAAAATTTCCTTTCAGTAATTTGATTTGAAGTCATTATTTAAAGATATAGTTAAAACTACATTGAATATAAAATCTACACGAAATAAATAATTAAGATTAAAAACTAATCTAATAACGCTGCAATTCTATTAGAAACACTCTGTATATTAAGGAAAACCATTCCTAAGCTTGCATTCGCACTACAAAGAGTACATAATATAGCATTTTCCCCTGCCCTTGATAAAATAATAATACCATTCACTCCTTCAATAAGAATTCGTTTCAATTCTCCGCGATCTAATTCTTCAACAGCGCGTTCCGAAACACTTTGAATTGCGGCACTCATCGCACTAACAATTCCATCGTTAACGTTGCGACTTAATACAGAACATATTGGTAGACCTTGAACACTGACAATTGCAGACCCTTCTATATCTGAATTTACTGCGGATAATTTTCTCAGCAAATCTGTAAGTTCACTTATATTTTCAGACAGAGCTTCTTCCCTCCTTATTTTCCTCCAGCTATTTAATTATCTTGCGACCTTTATATATCAAACGTAATTCAACTTAAAAGAGCGATAGAATAATAAGTTATATGAATAATTAAAATTAAAATTAACTTTATTTATTTATTAATGTTTACATTATTTATTTTTATTTATCTATAGATAATTTGTAATTATAAAACATTTTTATCAATTTTTACATTTAGGTATCGTAATGAGTGAGAAAAAAACTTCAAAATTAGTGCCTCAGAAGGAAAAAACTAAAGAAGAATTAGAAAAAGAAGCAGAAGAGAATAAAATCAAAATTGCCTCTTTAAGAAAAGCTGGAACAATTGCTAAAGAAGTAAAAACATATATTAAACCCAAAATTAAAATCGGGGCGAAAGTATATGATTTAGTGGAGGCAGCAGAATCAAAAATTATAGAACTTGGGGGTGGATGGGGATTCCCCACTAATATTAGTATCAATAATATTGCAGCTCATTATACTTCACCCATTAAAGATGATAATTTAACTATCCAAGAGGGAGATATCGTTAAGATTGATTTAGGAGTACATGTGGAGGGTTATATTGTAGATACTGCTTTTTCAATTAGTTTTAACGATGATAAGTCACTTGAGAATATTATTCAAGCAACAGAAGTAGCAGTGGAAGCAGCAAAAATGATGGCTAAACCTAAAGTAAATACAGGAGAAATAGGAAAAAAAATTGAAAGTATTGTAAAAGGATTCAAATATAACCCTATTAAAGAACTTGGTGGGCATCAAATAGAAAGATGGACAGTTCATGGAAAAAAGCAATTACCCGAATTGGGTTCTCAAGGAGGGGATATTATGGAAGAGGGTGAAGTATATGCTGTTGAGATTTTTGCCTCAACTGGGGAAGGTTCAATTCATAACACCAGATCTTCTTATATATATGAATTAAATCCTTATGCAGGAAGAGTCCCTCTTCGTAGAAAAGCATCTAAACAATTATTAGGATATATAAATAAAAATTATAAAACTCTTCCCTTTGCCGAAAGATGGTTAGCAAAAGATTTTAGAATGGGTGTAACATTTGGACTTCAAGAACTTGTACAACAGGGTAAAGTAAAAGTACATTATGTCTTAGCAGAGCAGAAGGGAGTTTATGTTGCACAGAGTGAAGATACCATCCTAATAACTGAAGATGGCTACGAACAATTTACCTAAAAACTACTATTAATTACAATATCTTTATTATATTATGAAAAAGCTTAACATTTGTCTTATCACCTTAAAATTTCCACCAGACAGTCAAGATGGAGAATCTCAGGTCTTTAGAGCATATTATGATTATTTAATAAAGCAGGGCCATAATGTTAAGGTACTCACTGGTAAATGGAGTGTTAATTTAGAAGAACCAAATATTAATCAAGTGAATTTAATCCCTAAACGATTTTTTTGGATTCCTCACTTTAATATTAAAATTGCAAAATTTTTAAGGAAATATGGTAATGAATTCGATGTAATTCATGGAAATGGACCAAAAGGAACATTTCCTATAATTTTATCTAATCAAAAGAGATTTATTTCTACTATTCACGATTTAGGTCGTTTTGAAACAAGTTTTTCAAGAATTCCAATAGAAAAAACTTTAATAAAATACATCGCAAAGAAAGCAACTTATATAACTACTGTCTCCGAGTTTGTTAAAAAGGAATTTGAACACTTTATTCCAAAGATTAGTCAAAATAAAATTTATAATTTTTATAATGGTATAGACGATAAATTTAAACCTTATCCTGTTGAAGCTCAACACTTAAAAAGTAAATTAAATATAAAAGGGCCCATTATTATTTATATTGGTCGCATAGCATCATACAAAGGAGTGGATGATATTATATCTGCTTATAAATTAGCCAAAGCTAAAATTAGTGACCTAAATTTGGTGATCGGCGGAAGACCAGACTTTTTTATGGAAAAACTTTACCAAGAATGGAAGCGTGCCTATAACGATATTAAGTTTGTAGGTTTTATTCCTAACGATGAGATTCCCATATATTATTCTATGGGTGATATTTTTATTACTTATTCATATGCATCTGAAGGTTTTGGATTAACCCCAATAGAAGCAATTGCATGTGGAACCCCAGTAATAGCGTCTTCAGTACCAGTTTACAAAGAAATATTAAAAGATAATGCTATATTAGTGACACCAAAAAATCCTAAAAAGTTAGCAGAACAAATAGTCTTATTGATAAAAGATGAAGAGAAAAGAAGAAGTATGGTGGAACAAGCCCAAAAATTCATAATGAGATACTCGTGGGATGCGGTGGGAGGAAAGCTAGAAAAGATATATGAAAAATTTTTAATAGGTTAAAATTGAAATTTTCTTTTTATATTAAAAAATAGGTACACCAACCAATAAATTTCGATTAAATTATTTTTTTCCATTTTTTAAGAGGTCTGTTTAATGTATACTTTTTATAAGTTGTAAGAAATTTTAAAAATTAATTTAAAATTTTTAATAAATGATTTCTAATTAAGAAGTTTCGAAAAATTCAATCTCTTTTGGAAAAAAGGTTATAATAATGATTTTTATAACTAAATTTAGTTGGGGGATTTTCGAAGTTTTATATTTACTAATTATTTGTATTGCTGGTTTCTTTACAACTCGTATTATTATCCCTTATATTATAAGCCTAATGAAAAAAAAAAAGTATATTGGATATGATATCCATAAAAATGAACGACCAGAAATTGCGGAATCCGGCGGTCTTAGTATGGTTATTGGATTTACAATTGCTTCAATTTTATTAATGATATTCTTTTCTCAGTTTTTCAAACTAACTATTATTTTTCTTCTAACTGTATTATTAGCTGGATTAATTGGATTTATTGATGATAGAGTTAAATTCAAATCGCGTTATAAGATTATTTTATCTCTCTTTTCAGGTAGTGTTATCTTTTTAGCGAATTA
>Ga0209427_10001377_pt1 | contig 27924 bp, 30 predicted proteins | sample DeeMarSWOR136_30_FD_187465 | JGI IMG/M metagenome (GOLD analysis project Ga0209427, IMG submission 187465) | Marine sediment microbial communities from White Oak River estuary, North Carolina - WOR-1-36_30 (SPAdes) (version 2) | ecosystem: Environmental > Aquatic > Marine > Intertidal zone >...
ACTTCGGGCCGCTGTTTGGGCATCGATCTTCGATTTAAATCCAGCTTTTTGCGTTCTGGTTCAGCCATACTATACTTTCCTACACATCATAAAGCGAGTTAATCCCTAAGGATCTCATAAAAGGCTGCCGCTTAACTTTTTCTGAAGCTTGACCCTCTAATGGAAGGCTTAAGCCTTCCGCTACGTTTGACCAACATGCTCCTCACACCTGCTCGTCCTGAGAGGGATAACCTCCTCCGTCATATATGTTTTGCGGCGTTGCAAAAGCTCAGCCCAATTCACCTGGTGTCCATCAAAATCCGGACCATGCACGCAGGCGAATTTTGTGGTGGATCCGACGGTGACACGACACACCCCACACATTCCGGTGCCGTCGATCATGATTGGATTTAGGCTGACCACCGTATTTATGCCCAGAGGTCTGCTCACATCCGACCCTCTTTTCAAAAGGAAGGTGCAGCCGTTAATGATAATTCGGTTAATCGGTTCCTCCGATGATTTGATGATCTCGGTAAGTCTTCCCACATGTCCCCGAAGTCCCTTTGTTCCATCCCGGGTGATGAAGATAAGCTTGTCGGAAACTTCTTTGAGCTTCTCCTCCCAGAAAAAAAGATATGAGCTTCTGGCCTCGATAACTGTGATAACCTTGTTCTTTTTCTCCTTCAGTGCCCGGGCAATCGGGAAAATGCTTCCTATGCCATAACATCCGCCAAGACACATAACCGTGCCAAACTCCTCGATTTCCGTGGGATTACCAAGTGGTCCCACCACGGTGGGGATCCTCGTACCAGCTTCCAGTGACGCCAGTCTATTGGTGGTGCTGCCCACATTCTTCAGAATAAAGGTTAGCCTGCCCTTTTCAGCCTCCCAATCAGATATGGAGAGAGGTATTCTTTCTCCATCTTCCTCAGCTCGCAGAATCACGAACTGTCCCGGCTTTACCTCCCGGGCAACGGCCGGAGCCTCCACCGTTAACAGGTGAATATTAGGCACAATCATCTGGTTTTCTAAAATCTTAAACATCTTCGGTTTTCGTCTACCTCTCCCCCTTTTTTCCCCTCTCCTTGAAATGGAGAGGGGGATAGGGGTGAGGTTTTCAAAACATAAACTCCTTTAGGTCTTTAAGAATATTTTTCTTAATGCATGAGAGCCGTATCATTTTTTCCTTATTTTTACCCGATGGGGGTTAGGTCCAATGGATTCCCCCTGGCGCAATGTGACGTGCAGCGTTCCTTGTGGCTGCTCATTTAGAATTCGCGCAGGCCAGATTCTTTCGAAATGGGCTGAGGTCACCACCACCTCATCGCCTTCGCATAGTCCGGCTTTTCTGGCGTCCTCTGGATTTATGTCTACCAATCCCTCAGTAAATATCTTTCTTGCTCCCTCAACCCAGGTGGCAAGAGGAAAACCTCGATAGGTATGCTCAATGAGCGAGGTATTGAGTAATAAGGGAAACCTTTTATCTTTCTTCTTTTTTCTCCCCACGGATTTGATTTTGGGAATATTAAGCTTTCCTTCGCATATCAGAGGACTGGGTTTGCGTTTGGCCCCATCGAAGTCTCCAAATCCTTTTACCTGATGGGAGATCTCTTCATGAACCTTTTTCACATCTGGGAAATCAAAACCTCTGGTTCCCATCTTTTGGGCGATACGACAGAGTATTTCCCAATCGGGCAAGGCCTCACCTGGAGGAGCCACAGCTTTTCTTGTCCGCTGAACTCGACCTTCGCCGTTGATAAATGCTCCGTCCACTTCGGTAAAGGCTGCCGAGGGAAGGACCAGATCCGCTTCAATTAGAGACTCGGGGGGATAAATGTTCTGAAAAATCAAGAAATCGCAAGATGGTCTGCCGTTGGTAGGAACCTCTCCAACAAGGTAAAGCACTTTCATTCTCTTATCTGACAGAAGTGCCCTAAAGTCCCTTTGCGAAGAGAAATAAGGGACATCTGCGCCCCATCTTTTTCTGAGATCGTCTACTCTCTTCTTGTCGGCGGAAGGAAATCCGCCGGGAAGAAGCTCAGGATAAACGCCCATAAGGATGGAACCAAATAGATTGTTCTGGGCTGGCAAGGGCAGGACTCCGGCACCGATATTTCGTGCTAATTTCTCCAAAGCCTCAAGAATCTGCGGGCTTTCATCGTATTGCAGAAATTCAGATCCCACCAGTATAACAGGAGCGGAGGCTTCCTTGAGCATTTTAGCAACTGCGGAAAGCTCCTGCCTGAGACTTTCGTTCTTTCCTCCTGATTGGGACCTTGAAGTGACTGTTTTCTTCCTTTTGGTCAATTCCACAAGAGAACTGAGAAGATTAACCTCCTTACCGGGAACTGGTTGAATCCACTTGTGGGCGATCACCGAAAGACTATGATGCCGAGGATTTATGGTGATAATCTTTGCTCCTCTTGAAATCGCTTTCCGCAATTCCACACCCACCACTGATCGTCCGAACCTGGTGTCCAGCCCGATACACAAGATTGCTGAGGCTTTTCGTAAGTCGGAAAGAGGAACAGACATCCTCATAAGATTCAGGTAGGCGTTGAAACCGGATCCGTAGAACACCCTTGCTGTAGTATCGACGTTGTGCGAGCTCATTACCACTCGCGTGAATTTTTGCGCCACATACAGATCTTCAGTGCTGCAATTGGGCGAAACCAGCATGCCAAAGTCTTCAGGTGAACAGGTCGAGAGTTTTTCAGCGGTTAGCTCGACAGCTTCCTCCCAAGAGATTTCCACCTTGGTGCCGTCTTGAGTTGTGTACGGTCTCCTCAGACGTTGGTGGTTGCCCACCAGTTCGGCGACGCAGAATCTCCCCCTGACGCAAAGCTGTCCATTGTTCACCAGCGGGTCTTCTGCAGGGAGACTGCCAATGATTTTATCTCCTCTCACCTGAAGGCGCATCTGGCATCCTACTCCGCATAAGGGACAGGTTGTGATCTCTTCTCGTTCCGCTTCGCCTTCCCATTTCCGGACCTTTTCAGAGAGAGCTCCGGTTGGACAAACCGAAACACATGCTCCACAGAATTCACAGCCGGCTTCGAGGTGAGAGCGCTTGTAGGCTGGGCCAATTACCGTTTGGCGTCCCCTCTGCTTAAAAGCTAAGGTGTTAGCGGTGCGAATCTCCTGACACATGCGGATACATCTTCCACAGAGGATGCAAAGGTTATAGTCCCGATCGTAAAAAGGATCCTCTTTTTCTACCCGAAGCCCTCGGTAATAGATGGGGTAGGAGATCTCCTTTATCCCCAATTTCTCGACCACGTCCTGCAGCTCGCACTGCCCATCATTGGGGCAATACCGACACCCGGTGATCACGCCCGCCTTGCGGATGGTGCCCATGAATTCTTTGCATTCATCTTTTTCTTCGCAGATCAAACAGCTGGAGGTGTGCTCGCTTAGGATCAATTGCAAAATCTCTTTTCTTTCTGCCTGAACCTGAGCGGTATGGGTCCTTATCACCATTCCCTCCTCGACCGGAGTAGTACAGGCTGTGGGGAAGCCGCGCATCCCCTCCACCTCCACTATGCACATGCGACATCCACCAAAAGGAGTCAATTCTTTGTGCGCACAGAGCGTGGGGATGTAGATATTATTCTGTTCTGCCGCTTCAAGAATAGTCAGCCCTTTTTTAACCCGAAGAGTTTGATTATCTATATTTATTGTTACCGTCTTATTCTGTTTGCGCATCAGCGGTTCTCCGCTTGGATCTGATGATGATAGCATCGCCGGCTATGGCATCGAAACGGCAGATCTCATAGCAGGCTCTACATTTTATGCATTTGGAAGGATCAAGGTTGTGTGGTTCTGCTCTGGGCCCAGTGATGGCACCGGTGGGGCATACACTGACACATCGCTGGCATCCGGTGCACTTTTCCGGAATTACCCGGTATTCGATCAGCTCCCGGCAGACTGAGGCCGGGCAATGTTTCTCCGTCACATGCATGAGATACTCCGGTCGAAAGTAGCGCAGCGTGGTCAAAACCGGATTGGGAGCCGTCTGTCCCAGACCGCAGAGCGAGCCTCTTTTGACCGTCTCGCCTAAAGTCTGAAGTCTGGACAGATCATCGGGTTGGCTCTCTCCTTTGGTGATCCTTTCAAGAATCTCCACCATGTGTCTGGTTCCCACCCGGCAGGGGGAACATTTGCCGCAGGACTCCTTCTGGGTAAAATCCAAAAAATAGCGAGCTACATCCACCACGCAGGTGTCCTCGTCCATCACTATCAGGCCTCCTGAGCCCATTATCGATCCGGCCGCAGCCAAAGATTCATAATCTATGGGCGTGTCCAAAAACTCCTCAGAGAGGCATCCTCCGGAAGGTCCCCCGGTCTGAACTGCCTTAAATGGTTTCCTCGATCCACCCCCTATATCAAAGATGATCTGCCTGAGCGTCATTCCCAAAGGCACCTCGATCAGACCTGAGCGACGCACATTTCCCACCAGAGAAAACGTTTTGGTGCCATAGTTTCCCTGAGTACCGTACTGTTTATACCAAGTAGAACCATTCCTCAGAATGTTGGGCAAAGTTCCCAAGGTTTCCACATTGTTGATGATGGTGGGCATGCCATGAAGACCGGAGACTGCAGGGAAAGGGGGTCGTGACCTGGGCATACCCCTTTTTCCCTCGATGGAGCCAATAAGGGCGGTCTCCTCACCGCAGACAAAAGCCCCCGCCCCCTCTTTTATGGTGATGTCGAAATCAAAGCCTGAGTTCTGAATGTTCTTGCCCAAAAGGCCGTATTCTTTCATCTGATCTAAGGCTTTCTTTAAACGGGCGATGGCTAAGGGATATTCTGCCCTTATGTAAATGTATCCATGAGAAGCACCGATGGCATAAGCGGCTATCAGCATTCCCTCAAGAACTGAGTGAGGATCGCCTTCTATCAGGGATCGGTTCATGAACGCACCCGGGTCACCTTCGTCGGCATTACAGATCATATACTTCATTTTGCTGGTAGAACTTCTGCATATCTCCCACTTCCTGTAGGTTGGAAAACCTGCTCCTCCTCTTCCCCGCAGCCCAGCCTCCTTGACTTCCGCAATTACCTTTTCTGGTCCCATCCTGAAGGCGTTGATCACGCCTGAGTAACCTTCGTTAGCCAGGTAATGATCGATCTCCTCCGGATCTATGAAGCCGCAGTTTCTGAGCACCACTCTTACCTGGGGTTTTAACATAGGAAGATCGAAGAATCGAGGGATTCCATCCGTGAATTCAAAATTCTCATCTCCGAAGTGTCCCACCGCAAAATGAGCCTGAGGATCGTCCTTGATTAAATAGGACTCGATTATCTTTTTGGCTTTCTCCGGGGTGACGTTAGCATAGCTTATCCGGGGTCGACCCGGTAGAACAATGTCCATAAGCGGCTCCAGATAGCAGGGTCCCATGCATCCCACCCGGACGATCTTTGCTTTCAATCTGTTTTTCTTGAGAGTATTGGCAATCGATTTCAGCACCTCCAAAGCGCCAGCTGCCTTGCCGCAGGAGGCGGTGCCCACATAGATGATCGGGATTTTGCTGCTCTTCAGCAAATCCCATTTCTTTTTAGCTTCTTTTCTTTTTTTCTCGAAACTAATCATATTTATTCAAGCTTTCCTTTAAACGAACCACCGTCATCCGGCTATGGATCTCATCGTTGATCTGGACCACTGGTGCCAGAGCGCAACATCCCAAACAAGCCACCCGCTGAAAATCGAAGCGACCGTCTTTTGTCGTTTCTCCTGGAGAGATATCAAGTGCTCTCTCCACCTCTTCGCAGAGAATTTGTCCTCCTCTTACGTGGCATGCGGTTCCCATGCAGACTTTAATGGAGTTTCTTCCAGGTGGGCTAAATCTGAATTGGGAATAAAAAGAGGCCACTCCAAAGATTTGATTTTCAGAGATTTTCAAAAAATGGGAAATATGGTTGACGGCCTCCTCCGAAATATATCCAAGCTTCTCTTGAGTCCTCTGGAGGATAGGGATCAGATCTCCTTCCTCGCCTTTGAATGCAGAAAATATCTTGTTATAATATGTATGAGCCACGGACGTCATTCCTTTCGTCTTCAGAAGGGTCTATTTTTTCCATTAATCCTCTATTCCTCGCCTCCCTTTTGCGCAAGGAAGATGCAATCGGTGAGTTCCGCCTCTCCTCTGACGAAATCCTCTGCGAATGCCATACAGGTGGGTGCTCCGCAGCAGCCACAATCTATCTGTCGAAGCTTCTGATACACCCTCTCTCTTTCTTTCATTCTCTTGATGGACGTTTCCAGATCGGTGTCGAAGTATTTGGTGGGACGAGGCAAGATCGGGTTTTCTATGAAATAGTATCCCTCTTTTAGTTTTTGTTCGATCTCCTTGTCATTAACCTTTATCCTCTTTTCATATTTGCCCCTTTGCTTTATGCTATTGGTCCGGGCGACATAGGGGCTCTCCACGGTTAAGGTCCCCCCTATGCAGCCCAACATACACGCCATAGCTTCCACGAAATCGACGTTTCGCAGCCGTGAATTCTCGATGTCATCTAATATCTTCATCACATGATCCAATCCAGACACCGCCAGCCAGTTTTCCATGTCCACCGCGCGGGTTATGCCTCCAAGCGTGGCCCAACCCGCATTGAAGGAGAAATCATTTGGAACTTGGCTTTCATCAAATTTCTCATGTATGGCCACAATCTGAGGAAGTAATATAGAATAGACGTCGTTTATGGAGACTACTCCATCAAACCAGGACCTCGCTTTCTCAGCCGGCTGCTTGATGGAGACGATCTTTGCTGGACAGGGGGCGATGTAAACTATTCCAATCTCTTCTGGCTTCAGTCCCAACTCGCTCTGGAGATTCCTCCTGATCTCCCGGGCGGTTACCTCTCTGGGCACGTCCAGCGGCACTATCTGCTCCACCAGATCAGGATATTTCACCTGGATCAGCCTGAGCATAGAGGGGCAGTGAGAAGATATGAGGGGAAGTCGACCCCGATGTTTTTTCATGTATTTAACCAGCGCTCTGGCCAAGGCTGCCGAGGAGGTGCTGACATCTGCAACTTCGTCAAAACCGAGTTCCTTGAAAGCCACATGGATGATGTAAGGATGAATGCTGGGGTCGAATTGGGAGTAAAGGACCGGGGAAGGAACAACCACTTTGTATTTAAATTGAGAAATCTCCCCCACCGGATCGGTTATCGGAACAATGGCCCCTGCGGGGCATACGGATATGCAGGTGCCGCAGTCAATACACAGTTCTTCAGATATGACCGCTTTACCCTCTCTTATCCGAATGGCTAACGTAGGACAGTGACGCATACAAGTCATGTGCCCCCGACACTTGTCCAGGACTACCTTATGAGCGTGATAATACTGTGGCACTCTACTTCCTTCCTTCTGCTAAAAACTATTACGCAAAAAACCTCATTCGCAGTGTGGTTCCCTTTCCAACCTCGCTTTTGATCTCAAGATCGTCTGCATTTTTCTTTATGTTTGGCAGCCCCATCCCGGAGCCGAACCCCATGGCTCTCATCTCTTCGGTGGCAGTGGTAAATCCCTCCTGCATAGCTTGTTCCACATCGGGAATACCTTTCCCCTCATCATCAATCACCACCTCGATAAGTCTGGGCGTCACCGTGAGATTGACTTTTGCCCTCTGGGCATGCATCACCACATTCATCTCCCCCTCGTAGGTGGCGATGGCAACCCGGCGAACCAATTTGGGATCGAACCCTATTTTTTTTAGGATAGACTTCACCTCCGTGGATGCCATTCCTGCATTCGCAAAGTCGTTCCCTTGAACGAAGAACTGATGACCAAGTAATATCTCCTTTGTCCTTTGTGCAAGTGAGCTGGTTTTTGTCTCCGGGTATATCCCCTTCCTAACAGAATCTATCCTGATGCAAGCATCGTACATGTCCAAATTTGTGGAGAGTAAGACCAGATGGTTATCTCTTGCGAACTCTTCCGAGCCATCTTTGGGTTTCTTACCCCGAACGAACACCACCGCTTTGAATTCAGCCATGTGAGCAGAGATAACGGCCTGCTGAGTTGCAAGACCGGTAAGGAGAATCGATTCAGGTCTCCCAAATGCCAAAACGTCGCTCATCAAATCAGAGGCATATACATGTTCAACCTTCGTATCGAGGTCATCTTCTCCCTCGATTACGGAAGCCCCTAATGCCTCTTTTATCATTTTTATCTCCACAACAATCGCCTTGATTGCAATGTCAACCCAAACCAGGGGGTGGCTCTGGCAGCTCAAATTGCTTATGGGGACTTAGAATATTATCCAGGCCAGCTATTTGGTGGACAGACCCAACCCATAAAGCTTGCCCACCAGCTCAAAAGTAGGGAGCTGGCTGGAAAGGATTGCAATATCATATTTGCTGGCAAGATCCACAGTCTCTTGCGGAACCTCTTTGCCGCTGGTAATGACCACGGCTGAAACATCCACCAGATTAGCTGCCGGAACGATACTCTTATGAGTTTGAACCGTGAGCCAGAGGTTACCGGATTTGGCGCTGGCCATAACATCGCTTAACATATCCGAGACGAAAACACCGTCCACGTCCCGGTGTTCAAACTTGCTTAAGGGTTTGAGTCCGATCTTTTCAATCAAATCTTGAGTAGTCATGAAAACTCTCCCACGTAATTTTGTAGAATGAATTTGTGTTCAAATTAAAATAGAGGTTTTCTTTCCTTGGGTGGTTCTAAGGAAAGCATGCCCACATCGTGAATAAAATCACCTTTGCATAAAGAGAGATCTGCAATCAGATTAAACGGAACGATTTTGATCCTGGAGCGGGATGTGTCTCTCCTCTGGTTGAAATAATCGGTGAGGGTATCCAGCTTGTAGGTGGGAATGGGTTCTGTCTTTGCTTTAGGAAGAAAACCGAATGCCACTAAAATCCAAGTCCTCTCCGCTTCATACTTCTTTCGCAGAATTTCCACCTCACAATCGGGCAAACATCCGGTACAGTGCAAAAGCCCCATCAGGTCGTCGTACTTCTCCAGATGGTTGCACTTAGTGCACTGCAGATCAAATCTGAACGACTGGGCGTTTTCCACCCGGCTCCAGTAATGATCACCCTCACGGTATTTATCCCCGAGAATGGGAGTATCTTCCGTGGAGAAATATGTTCTCAGGCCATTGCAGTGAAAACATTTCTCGAAAACCACAAAGCCAAACTGGATATTTGCCATTTTCCACTGGTGTTGGCATTCAGACATTTTCATTTATTCCCCGTTCTGAAATGGTTAGAAAGGTACTTGATCATATTTCAGTTCTGCGATTTGACGCAAAAGCTACCATTATCATTTTACGTCTCATCTCTACCCACAGTCGTACTATCTCACCGGGCTGGCCTTCATTTGCACTTCTCCTGTTTCGCACTCACTGGCCCGGTCAAATAATATAATCAATCTTTGCCATAACTCAAGTGAATTTTCAATTTTCGATGTAGATACCAAATACAAATCATACACTTTTAAGAGAAAGAAAAAATTAGGCAACATCCAAAGGAGGAGATATTCGAAGAATGCTCCGCATATTTTTTCAAAAACTTGTAACCTTTCCGCCTGAGGTGGAAACTATAATCATTAAAGACCTCACGTAGGTGTCAATAAAATGACACCTATGCGAAAATTAAACTTGAAATCAAGCCCACCGTAACCATGTTATGAAAACCATTCTTAGGTGTCCCAGAGTGGTAGGGCATGGATGCGCCGAGACGGGCGGAACCGGTCTGGGTGGATACCATGTATCTGTGCCTGTCCACCCTCAAGCAAAATCTTCTTGACATCCTAAAAAAATTCATTATCAATTAATTAACCAGAAATCCTTTTTGCACAAAAAATATCTGAAATGAAATGCTCTCTTTTTCTCCAAATCCAAACCCCAGAGGTCCTATGCGCTATCTAACTATCATTTTCTGTTCTGTCCTTGTCCTCTTTTATTTCCACCAGGCAGAGGCAGGGATAATCCACGTACCAGGTGATGCGTCTACCATCCAGGCAGGGATCGACTCGGCGACCATGGGGGACACGGTTTTGCTTGCCGACGGGACATTCGCTGGTCCTGGGAACCGGGACATTGACTTTCGCGGCAAGGCCATCATCGTGCAGTCAGAGAGCGGAAACCCGGATGCTTGCATCATTGACTGTCAGGGAGCTGGACGTGGGTTCTACCTCCACTCTGGCGAAGGGCTAGAGTCAGTGCTTAGGAAAGTGACTATTACAAATGGTTCTGCTGGCCGGGGGGGCGGGATCGTCTGCTTTGAAAGCTCTCCCACCATTTCATACTGCACCATCGTAGGCAACTCCGCTGAGGGAGGCGGAGGGATTTTTTGCTCCCAGAGCTCTCCGACCATTTCAAACTGCACTATTATAAACAATACGTCTGTGGGCGGTGGAGGGATCGCTTGCTCCCTCAGCTCTCCCCACATCACCTCATGTGCCATAATGAGTAATACCGCTGAATGGTGGCTCTTCAATGATGGGAACAACACTGCTCCGGAATATGGAAGGCAGATCCCATATGGATCTGGCGGCGGAATCTTATGTATGGACTCCAGCAACGCCACGATCTTCGACTGCATCATAGCAAATAATCTGGCTGAAGCCATGATGACGGGTGGAGTTGGCGCAGGAATCTGTTGTGGTAATAGTGCCCCGACAATTGCTAACTGCACTATCGAATCCAATCGGGCTGGGGGGCCAGGCTTTGGCGGTGGAATCGCTTGTAGTGGAAACCCTCCAATCATCATGTACTGCACGATAGCGAACAATGCTGGTAGAAGCGGCGGAGGAATCGCTTGCTACCAAAACTTCCCTATGATTGCCAACTGCACTATAACCCGCAATATCGCTTATCAGGGCGGGGGCATCTATTGCTACGACTGCGACATTGCCGGGGACATCACCCATTGCATCCTATGGGCTGATAGTACCGAAGAGATCTATGTTTACTCTGGGGCACCGCCAAATGTAACCTATTGCGATGTTAAAGGTGGATGGCCTGACATCGGCAACATAGATTGTTGCCCCATGTTCTGTGATCCCTATAGCGGTAATTACCATTTGGCAGAAAACTCTTGCTGTGTGGGTGCAGGTCAAGGAGGTGTTGACATCGGTGCATTCGGGATTGGCTGTTTGGCTTACATCTGCGGCGACGCCAACGGAGATGGAGTGATCAATTCAGCCGATGTTGTGTATCTGATAAACTACCTCTTTAAAGGTGGCCCTGCCCCTGACCCTTTATGGTCCGGGGATGTCAACTGTGACGAGATCATCAATAGTGCTGATGTGGCTTATCTAATCGACTATCTGTTTAAGGGAGGACCACCGCCGGGGTATTAGTTTTTGGTTGGCAAAAACCCGGCGGGTCGCTTGAATGCGACCGCTACAACCCAACATGGAAAAGCCCCAGCTTTGCCATAGCTGGGGCTTTCTTTTTGAAGAGAATCCTCCAGTATCTGCTGAAAAAGAAGGTCAACAGATGCAGGTCAAGAAAATGGGGAAATCCGACTTGTCATGCTGAGCGAAGCCTCGCCATTGGCGGGCGAAGCGAAGCATCTCCAACGAATAGAAGTATCCTTTGTTTGAGATTCTTCTCCCGCCTGCGGCGGGATCACAATGACATTGTGACACAGCCTCCAAGGGGAGAGGGAACTTCTCACTCCGTCACGTGTGCACAGGCACGCCTGCGCAGGCATCCCACGGTCTTAGAGAGCAGATAGCAGTTTTACCACAACTTTAATGGTGAAAGGGATAGGTCACCTGTTATTGAGAGAGGACTGTATGAGAGAACACAATGTCCATTTTTTAAATGAGGATTTGATTAGTGAAGATGGAAAAAATTTTTAAAACAACCCTCAGAAAGGTCAGAAACGTCAGAAACCTCAGAAACACCAGTCAATGTCTTCTGTTTTCTGATCGGGCGGGGGCTCTCGCCCTGAAGGGTTGAACTCCCGCCCGTAAAAGGCAAGGGATAGGGGTGCACGGGCGTGCCCGTCTGGGCAACCCCTATCCCAACGTAAGGCAGGGCTGAATGCCCTGCCCTATTATTGATAAGCCTTGTTGCCCATAGGGGCGGGAATTTATCCCGCCCAACAATGGCTTTTTTCAACAACTCCTTAGAATGTCGCGGACAGAGACGTCCATTCAGGGTGAATCCGTAATGAACGAAATGAATTAAGGATGGAAATATTTGTAGATGTTTTCTGCCACCCTTTTGTTGATCCCTTCGGTCTGCAACAGTTCTTCTAAACTTGCACCTTTGATTCTTTTTACTGAGCCAAATTGTTTCAGCAGGATTTTTCTTCTGGTGGGACCAACTCCTGAAATCCGGTCCAGTTCGGATTTTATGGTTCTTTTCTTTCGCAATTTGCGGTGATAATCGATGGCAAAGCGATGAGCTTCATTTCTGATTCTCTGCAGAAGCTTGAGGGAAGCAGAACCTTTGGGGATCATCAAAGAGTGCGATTTTCCGGGTAAAAAAACCTCATCCAATCTTTTAGCTAAGGCGATCACATTTTGATTTTTGATGCTTAAGGTGTTCAAGGTTTGCACTGTTGCGGAAAGCTGTCCCTTTCCTCCATCCACCAAAACCAGATCCGGAAATTCCTTTTTTTCTTCAGTCAGTCGGGTGAAATATCGTTTCACCACCTCACCCATCATGGCGAAGTCATCCTGCCCTTGCACCGTCTTTATCTTGAATCTTCTGTATTGGCTTTTTTTGGGATGTCCATCCTCAAAGAAAACTAAAGATCCCACTGCATCCGAAGGACCTAAATTGGAGATGTCAAAAGCGGCTATCTTCCGAGGCGGAACTGAAAGATATAAATCCCTTTCCAAAGACTTGATCACCTGCGGTATTTTTCTCTTGGCCTCTGATTTTTGCAGCAAAAGTTCATCCAAAGAAAGTTGTGCGTTATAGGTTGCCATCTCCAGAAGCTTGACCTTTTCCCCCCTTTGGGGGATGAGAAATCTCACCTTCCCTTCTCTTTTGGAAGAAAGCCAATCCTGGATCATCTCTTGATAATCTATTTTGATGGGAATAATAATCTCAGGGGGGATAACTACCGAGTGCATGTAATATTGTCTCACAAAAGTGGATAAAATCTCCTTATCCTCACTCTCCTTAAAGGCGGTAAGATGGAAATTTTGTCTGCCGATAAGGACTCCCTCTCTTATCTGGAGGGCAACCACACAGACATCCTTTTTGTCCCGGGCGAAGGCGATTATGTCCTTGTCTACCTTTTCCAAATCTGCCACCTTCTGCTTTTCCATCACCGAATCCAACGCCTTTATCTGATCCCTGATCTGAGCGGCCATCTCGAAATTTTCCGTCTTGGCGTAATGCTCCATCCTCTCTTTCAAATGTGAAAGCAAGGCTTCGTTTCTGCCGGATAAGAAGAGACAAACATTATCAATGATTTCCCTATACTCTTTCTCACCTATCTTTCCTTCACAGGGACCCAAACATCTTTTTATATAAAAATCCAAGCAGAGCTTAATTTTCTTCTGTGAGGGCAAAGCCACATTACAACTTCTCAGCGGAAAGATCCTTCTTAGGATTCTCAAGGTTTGGCGCATGGCTTTAACGTTGGTATAAGGACCAAAATATTTGGCCTTGTCCTTTTTTACCCTTCGCACCACCAAAACTCTGGGGAAAGCCTCAAAGGTGACCTTCAGATATGGGTATCTTTTATCATCCTTCAAATTTACATTATATCTAGGTTTGTATTCCTTAACCAGGTTCGATTCCAAGATCAAAGCCTCCATCTCCGAATCAGTGGCCAAGACATCGAAATCTGAGATTTTGGAGATCAAAGCGGAGATTTTGGGATGATATGAGGGTGCATCTTGGAAATATGCTCGTACCCTGTTTCTCAAAGATTTCGCCTTGCCCACATAGATTATTCTGCCTGATCTATCCTTCATCAGGTATACCCCAGGTTTGGTGGGCAGATTTTCCAATTTAGTTTTTATCTCGCTGAGCACCATAAGAAGGTTTTTGGTGGTGGGTTGTGAGTGACAGGTTTAAGGTTTAAGGTTTAAGGTTTAAGATGTAAGGCAATGTTTGGGGCTTTTCTAACACCTTTGACCTTTTCTCAAGGCATCACTCTTCTTGCGCCGATATAGCTTTTTCGATAACGCTCTTCATTCAAGGATGATACGATTACGCCATATCCTTTTGTGGAATGGACGAACCTTCCCTCCCCGATATAAATACCCACATGAGAAGGCAAAAATCCGAAGTCTGAGAAGAAGACCAAATCACCGTACACTAACTTTTCCCTCTCCACCTTTCCTACCAGTTTGAAAAGCTTCTTGTTGCTATGGGGAAGATCAAATCCGGCATATTCCTTGTATACTTTCATCACAAGCCCAGAGCAATCCATTCCTTTCTTACTTGATCCACCTTTCTCGTACGGAGTTCCCAGATAAGACCGGATTATCCTTCCCATCTTAGCCTGGTCTATTTTGCCTTCACCTTCGCTAACAAATGGCTGAAGTTCCTTTTCCCTTTCGACTCTCTCTTCAGAAGGAGAAGAGCTTCTTCTTTCTATGGGATAGGAGGTGTATCTGGGTTGCGAAGCGCAACCGGCAAAGGTCATCAAAACCAAAAAGACTATGGAATTTTTATTTACAACCATAGCAAACCCGCAAAGGTGACTGCCCAGTCTATTTGGAGTAGCAGAGCTTGTCTTGGGATTGACACGCGACACAAGTGTCGCTACTCCGAACTTTTTTTCTCCAAGACTTTAATCACAATCATGGTCAGATCATCTGCTTGTGGCAGATTCCTGTTGAACTCTCTTACCGCTTCATAGATATTTTCTTGAATTTGGGCAGCACCCAGTTGGTATGAATCGTTTACAACCTGTTTTAGCCTTCTGGTCCCAAATTCTTCTTCCTTTTCGTTTTTCGCTTCAGTCACTCCATCGGTGTAGAGGACCAATATGTCTCCAGAACTAAGGCTTAAGGCTCTTTCCTCATATTGCGAATTCTCAAAAGTCCCCAAAGCCACCCCACCCTCAAGTAAGTATTCCATTTTTCCTTCCGCGTCTCTGAAGATGGGAGCGTTATGACCCCCATTAGTGAAAGTGAAGATTTTGTTCTTGGTATCCAGAACTCCATATACTGCCGTGACGAAAATATCCGAGTCTGTGCTCTCAAAAAGCAGATTGTTGACTTTGAACATGATGCTTCTGATGGCATAGTTGTTCCTTATCTCAGCAATCAAGCTGGCTCTGAAAGAGGCCATAATCAAGGCGGCGGGAATCCCCTTTCCCGAGACGTCGCCGATGGCAATTCCCACCTGGTTTTCGGTTATGGGGATGAAATCATAATAATCTCCACCCACCGTCTCCGAAGGGATATTGATTCCAGAAATGTCAAACCCTGGAATCTTAGGATGTTTGTCCGGCAAAAAGGTCTTTTGAATCCCTCGGGCAATGGAGAGCTCCTCCTCCAATTTTCTTTTCTCCAAAATTTCCTCGTGTTCTCTTGCTCTTTCAATGGAAATGGCCGCCAAGCTGGCGAAAGCATCCAAAAGCTCCAGATCATCTTCTTCATACGCATTCAGCTCATTGCTCTCCAAGCTGAAGACTCCGATCGTCCTTTGGTTTGATATGATAGGGACCGCCATCCCTGATCGGGTTTCCACCCTGGCTTCGATATAACGAGCATCCTCTTTCACATTCGGCACGATCAAGCTCTTCTGAGTCTGAGCTGCCCACCCTGCCAGTCCCTGTCCTATCTTCAGCTGCAAATCTGGCTCCAAGGCTGGATCAAATCCACGAGCCTTTATATGTTCGATCTGCTGTTTTCTTTTATCTATCAAAAAAATTGCAGCAGCGTCATATTTGACCACCTTCGAAAGCGAGTCCAAAATTAACTCCAAAAGCTCATTCAAATCCAAAGAGGAGCTTAAAGATTTTTCCACCTCAAGCAGAGTCTCCTTTTCTAAGCTCTCCTTCTTTGCCTTTCTATAGAGATAAGAGTTGTCCAGAGCTATGGCTATATGGTCGGCTAAAGATAAGAGAACATCCAAATCTGCTTTATCGAATTCTTTTTGGTTAAGCTTATTCGCCACACTCACCACTCCGATCAGGTTGTCCTTTCTCAAAAGAGGCACACAGATCAAGGAATCAACTGAAAAACCTACCTCCTCCTCCAATTTGGGCGAATAACGAGGATCCTTTCTGACCTCATTCAAGATTACCGGCTTTTTGTGTTCTGCCACCCATCCGGCAATTCCCTCCCCCACCTTAAGGCTTATCTTTTTTTTCTGTTTTGCCGGCCTGGATACATAAAGCTCTAACTCGTCCTTCTTTTTGTCTATCAGCAAGAGGGAACTTGACTGAGCCTCTGTTGCTCTGGCAGTCAACTCCAAGATTACATCCAAAAGCTCATCTATGTTCAATGTAGAATTCAGCAACTTGGAGGCTTCAATGAATATCGAATCTTTGGAATGGTGCAAAATTTTTTCAGTCATTTGTCTCTCCTCACAATTAGCAAAATAAACATATATCCTACGAATAACCCAGTCAACATGTTTTTGCCAAAAATAAAACCGCAGGTTTTTAAAACCCGCGGCCACTCGACTAATATCGGATTCAAATCTACGAATCTTTGATTTTCAGATTGTTCGCTTTTCTGGTCAGGCCTCTTTCTTTTCAGATTCTTCTGCGTCTCCGGCTTCTTCTTTCCTCTCTTCGGTCTCAAATTCTTCTGCCCGTTCTTCACCTTCTTTTGCTTTGGCTTCTATGTCCTTCTCCTTAGAAGCTTTGGCTTGGGCTTCTTTTTTGGGTTTGACCTTTTTCTTTGGTTTTCCCTTTTTCTCTTCCTTTTCTTCTGCCGGCGGTCTTTCCACCAAAAGTTTTATCACAGAAAGGGAAGCCCCATCACCCCTTCGTGTTCCTAACTTTAGAATTCTGGTGTAACCACCTTCCCTATCCATCAGTTTAGGAGCGATCTCATCAAATAATTTCTTGACCGATTTTCTATCCTTGATCACATCATATACCTGGCGATGGGCATGAAGATCACCCCTTTTGGCCAAGGTGATCAGCTTGTCTGCCAGTTTCTTCACCTCTTTGGCTTTGGTTTCTGTGGTTTTGATGACATGATACAAGAACAAGGAAGTAGTCATATTGGCCAGCATGGCTTTGCGATGGCTTTTGGTCCGACCTAATTTTTTTGTCTTTTTCCCATGTCTCATAAAAGGGAAACCAACCTTTCTCGGAAAATTTTAAATCTAAGATATCAGAGTCGCCAGACCGTAAAAGCTCTGCTGTAGGTGCAAATGGAAATCAACACACATCTTAAGTCCCAAATCTCAAGCCCCTAAGCTCATTTCTCCTTCTGGGGCTCCTTGTATTTGGATACGTCCATACCAAAAGAAAGCCCCAGATCCGCAAGTATGGTATTCAATTCGGTAAGCGATTTTCTTCCGAAGTTTCGATATTTAAGCATTTCCTGTTCAGTCTTCTGTACCAAATCTTCCAAGGTCTGTATATTGGCGGCTCTAAGACAATTTGAAGACCTGACCGAAAGCTCCAATTCATCTACTCTGGTCTTCAAAAGATTTCTTATTTTTAAAGTCTCCTCATCCACCTCCTCCTCTTCAGCCATCTCCAGCTCTTCATCCAATTTGATGAATAACTGAAGATGATCTCTTAAGATTCTTGAGGCATAGCAGAGGGCATCCTCCGGCGTCAAGCTTCCATCTGTCCAGATCTCCAAAATCAGCCTGTCATAGTCGGTGCGCTGACCCACCCTGGTGTTCTCCACCTCGAGGTTGACCTTCTGAACCGGAGAGAACAAGGAATCCAAAAATATGGTGCCCACCGGAGCATCCGATCTTTTGTTCTGTTCCGCAGGAACAAAGCTTCTCCCCACACCGGTATCTATCTCCATCTCTAACTTAGTATCCTCGGTCAGCTGGGCAATATGCAAATCTGGGTTCAGAATCTGAATATCTCCGTCGGTTTTTATATCTCCCGCAGTCAAATCACCTTTTCCGTTTGCCTCAATACGTAATTTCTTGGGTTCATCGCCTAATAGTTTCAATCTTATCTTCTTTACGTTCAGCACTATTTCTGTCACATCTTCATATACTCCGGGAATGGTGGAGAATTCGTGCAAAACACCATCGATTCTTAAAGCCACAGGTGCTACCCCTTGAATGGAGGACAAAAGTGTTCGGCGAAGGGCATTTCCCAGAGTGGTTCCGAATCCTCTCTCTAATGGTTCAATTGTAAATTTGGAGTATTTATCTGTCATGCTATCTTCTTCTATTTGTATTTCTTTGGGCATCTGCAGACTCTTCCATTTCATCCTTTGATTCCTCCTTTCAAGGAAACAAAGAGGTGATATCTTTCGAAATTTTTGTTCAATTTCTTTTTTTGACCAGCCAATGTCGATCATCCGCTATTTGGAGTAAAGCTCCACTACCAATTGTTCCTGTACCAGGACAGGAATATCAAGCCTTTTTGGAACTTCCAATAGCTCACCCTCCAAGCGGGCTTTATCTAACCGTAAATATGGAAGATCCGCGGATCTTCCTTCCCTCAGGGCTTGGTGGATCAGATCCAAGTTTCTGCTTTTCTCTTTGACAGCCACAATGTCTCCCGGTTTGAGCTGATATGAGGGTACATTCACCTTGCGGTCATTGACCAAAAAATGTCTATGTAAAACCAGCTGCCGGGCAGCCTTTCTGGACGGAGCAAAGCCCAATCGATATACCAAATTGTCCAGTCGACATTCCAACATCCTCAAAAGATTTTCTCCAGTTATACCTTTCTGTCCCGCTGCTCTTTGAAAATAATTTCTGAACTGTCTTTCCAGGATTCCATAGATTCTACGAAGTTTTTGTTTCTCCCTAAGTCTGAGAGCATATTCGGATCCTTTTCTTCTCATCGAGCGTCCATGCTCGCCAGGTGAATAAGCTCTCCGGTCAAATGCACATTTTTCACTATAGCAGCGAGCACCTTTTAGAAAAAGTTTCTCTCCTTCCCGTCTACAAAGCTTGCAATTTGCCTCTCTGTATCTTGCCATCTATTTTCTCCTTGGGTCGGATTTCTGATTCAAACAAATTTCATTATTCACCCTGTGGTTGCTCAAACCTCAATGCTCAAATCTCTAATCCCCTCTCTTTATACTCTTCTTCTTTTGGGAGGACGACAACCGTCATGAGGGATGGGAGTTACATCCCGTATAGCGGTAATCTCTAATCCCGCAGCTTGAAGAGACCGTATAGCCGCTTCCCTTCCCGACCCCGGACCTTTAACCCATACCTCTGCTTTTCTCATCCCTCGCTCCAAGGCCTCTTTGGCGGCGGCCTGAGCTGCTCGCTGAGCTGCAAAGGGTGTGCTCTTCTTAGAACCTTTAAATCCCATCCTCCCTGGAGTCGACCAGCAGACAAGGTCCCCCTTGGAGTCGCTTATGCTCACAATGGTATTGTTGAAGGTGGCCTGGATATGAGCAACTCCAATGGCCTCCACCTTGCTGTATTTCTTTTTTACTTTCTTCTTTGCAACCTTTGGCAATTTCCTCCTCCGCTTACTTAAGTTGAAGTTTGGAACTTACAAACATTCTTTATTTTTGAAATCTTTACTTTTTCCTCTAAACGGACTTTATTTGCCTCTTTTTGCTCCAATCGTCCTTCGGGGACCCTTTTTGGTTCGGGCATTGGTTTTAGTCCTTTGACCCCGTACTGGCAAACCCCTTCTGTGTCTCAAACCTCTATAACTACCAATGTCGATCAACCTTTTGATGTTCATGGAGGCTTCTCCACGTAAGGCTCCCTCCACCTTATAGTCCGATTCTATAACCGACCTCAGCCTTGCCACCTCTTCTTCGGTCAGTTTGTGCACACGTGTATCAGGACTCACGCCAGTCTTTTGCAATATCTTCTGGGAGGAGGAGCGCCCGATCCCAAAAATATAGGTGAGCCCGATCTCAACCCTTTTATCCTTGGGCAAATCTACGCCTGCAATTCTAGCCAAATTCTACCTCCTCTATTTTTAACCTTGTCTCTGTTTATGGCGGGGGTTTTTACATATAACCCGCAAGATTCCTTTTCTCTTTACGATCTTACACTTTTCACAGCGAACTTGTATAGAGGATCTTACTTTCACTTTGTTCTCACCTCTTAAGCTTCGAATATATTTCTCATCTTTCCAAACAGGAAAGAATCCGATTAGTCCCGATTATTTAGTCTCTGCCGGCTGCAACCAATCACCTACTTATATCTATAGACTATCCTTCCTCGGCTCAAATCGTAAGGAGAAAGCTCCACGGTCACCTTATCTCCGGGAAGGATTCGGATGAAATGCATCCTCATCTTGCCGGAGACATGAGCCAACACCTGATGTCCATTCTCCAACTCCACCCTGAACAAAGCATTGGGCAAAGGTTCTATGACTTTGCCTTCGACCTGGATAGTTTCCTCTTTGGCCATGAAAGTCACCTATCAGTATCTAAACCTTATCGTTCTCGGTCAATACCATCGCTCCATTCTCAGTTACTGCCACAGTGTGCTCAAAATGTGCAGAAAGAGAGCCGTCTTTGGTAACTATGGTCCAGTTATCATCTTTTGTCTGTATCTCAAAGGAACCCATATTCACCATGGGTTCAATGGCCAAGACCATTCCCATCTTTAGAATTGGTCCCTGTCCCGGAGGTCCAAAATTGGGGATTTGCGGTTCCTCATGCATATTCATTCCAATCCCATGTCCCACCAGATCTCGCACCACCGAAAATCCGCTCTTCTCCACGAAAGACTGGATAGTATAGGATATATCCGAAAGGAATCTCCCCTCCCTAATACACTCCAAGCCTTTTTTCAAGGCCTCCTGAGTAACCCCAAGTAACCTTTGGGCTTGATCGGAAATCTCTCCAACCCCAAAGGTGAAAGCTGCATCCGCATAGTAGTTATTCTTAAAAACTCCAATGTCCACAGAAACGATCTGTCCCTCTTCCAACCTTCTTTCTCCAGGTATACCATGCACCACCTCGTTGTCAATGGATACACAGACGGAGGCGGGAAATCCCCGATATCCTTTAAATGCTGGATAGGCACCCTGCTTTCTGATAAAATCCTCCGCCAGGCGGTCTAACTCCTTGGTCTTAACCTCCGGCTTGATATTCTTTCTCAGCAACTCCAAGGTTTTGGCCAATATCCTGCCATTTGTTTTTATTATCTTTATCTCTTCTTTCGTTTTTAAATTTATCATCTACACCAATTATTTCAATCAGAAATGTTTTTCCGATGCTCCGAAATCTCCAAAAAGAACAGTCATATAAATAACGGAGTTATTCCTTTTTTGATTGAAGTATATTCAAAACGTTCTTTAGAATCAAGCTGGGATCGAGTTCGGCGTTTATCCTTCTCAATTTACCTTGGTTGTTATAATATTTTTCAACAGGCATGGCCTGTTCCTTATATACTTTTAATCGGTTCAAAATCACCTCTTGAGCATCATCCGGCCTTTGATAAAGTTGGCTGCCACAAAAATCACACATCAGATCCTTCTGCGGAGGTTTGGTGTATCGGTTAAAATCAGCTCCGCATCCCGAACAGATCAAACGGCCGCCCAACCTTTTTAAAACACAATCATCAGATACATCAAATTTTATCACCATATCTATGCTCTTAGTTGAGTTTTTTAGCATATCATCCAATTCCAGAGCTTGATGGAAGTTCCGCGGGAACCCATCCAACAAAAAACCTTTCTGGCATTCTGAGCTTCTGATCCTTTCTTTCATCACCTCCAAAATGGTTTGATCTGGAACCAATTCTCCCTTTTCCATAAAAGGCTTTACTTTCTTTCCCAACGAAGTTCCTGATTCTGCCTCCTCCCTTAAAATATCTCCCGTGGAGATATGGGGAATATTCAATTGCGAAGACAAAAGCTTAGCCAAAGTTCCCTTTCCTGAGCCAGGAGGTCCCAAAAGCACCAAATTCATGGACTGATATTATCTTTTCATTATTGGTTTTTACTTTTTAATTTTTACATCCTACCTCTTATCTTCCCCTTTTTCATAAACCCATCATAATGTCTCATCAAAAGATGGGATTCGATCTGCTGCAGGGTATCCAAGGCTACCCCTACCACTATCAGAAGTCCGGTCCCTCCGAAGTAAAACTGCACGTTCATCCCTTTCATCATGAAATAGGGCAGTACTGCTATCATGGCGAAGAATATGGCTCCAGGGAGAGTTATGCGAGTCAGCACCCGATCGATATATTCGCTGGTTCTCTTACCCGGCCTTATTCCCGGAATGAAACCTCCGTATTTTCTCATATTATCCGCCAGATCCACCGGGTTGAAGACTATAGCGGTGTAAAAGTAAGCAAAGAATATGATCAGAAGAGCATAGATGAGCGAATACAAAACTGAACCAGGTTGAAACCAGAGTGAGAAGTTTTGCATAAACTCGTTATTGGGGAAGAAGGAAGCCAATGTGCTGGGAGCGAACATTATGGATTGGGCGAAGATTATGGGGATTATTCCCGCGGTGTTGACCGACAAAGGGATATGGGTGCTCTGTCCCCCATACATTTTCCTTCCGATCACCCTTTTGGCATACTGGACTGGAATCTTTCTCTGAGCCCGGGTAACCAAAACAATGGAAGCAATCACCGCCACCATCAAAGCAATCAAGAACACTTCAGCAAAGAAATTTCTCTGTCCCAAAAACAACATCCTTACTTCGTCCACCACCCCACTGGGGAAACGAGCAATGATCCCGATCATGATGATCAAGGAGATCCCATTGCCGATTCCCCTTTCGGTGATCTGCTCCCCCAGCCACATGATGAAGATGGTGCCGCAGGTGAAGGTGATCATGGTCAGGAGTTTGAAACTTATGCCGGGATTAGGCACCACATATCTTCCCGGAGAAGGCTGGAGGCTTTCCAAGAAGACTGAGGTTCCTAAAGCCTGCATGGCTGCAATCAGAACGGTTCCATAGCGTGTATATTGAGTGATCTTTCTTCTACCCTCTTCCCCTTCTTTCTGCAACTTCTGAAAATATGGTATCACCGCACCAAGAAGCTGCATAATGATGGAAGCAGAAATATAAGGCATTATGCCTAAGGAGAAGATGGTGGCTTTCTGAAAGGCTCCTCCCACGAACATATCATATAAGCCAAAGAGCGACCCGCGCATTTGTCTAAAAAACTCTCCCAAAGCTTGTGGATCAATCCCAGGAGTGGGCACGTGTCCTCCCACCCGGTATACCACCAAAATTGCTAAGGTAAATAAAATCCTTTTACGCAGCTCGGGTATCTTAAAGACATTTCCAAAAGTTTCCAGCATCAGATTACCTCAGCCTTTCCTCCCAAAGTCTCAATCTTCTCCTTTGCCTTTTTGCTGAAGGCATTAGCCTGAACGGTTACAGATCCAGATACCTCACCATCTGCCAATATCTTCACCGGTAAATCCACTTTTTTTATCAGACCAAACTCCTTCATGACCAAAGGAGAGATAACCTCCCGATCTTTACATTTGGATAAAGAAGCCAAATCCACTATCTGATATTCCTTTCTGAAGATGTTGGTAAATCCTCTTTTGGGAACTCTACGTTGAATGGGCATCTGTCCACCTTCAAACCAGGGTCGTCTTTTAGCTCCAGATCTGGCTTTCTGTCCTTTATGTCCCCGGGTAGAAGTCTTCCCATGCCCGGATCCGGGACCCCTACCAATCCTTTTTCTTTTCTTAACCGACCCTGAAGAAGACTTCAGATTCCTTAAATTGATCCTTTGCTTCATTTGATAACCAAATCTTAATATTCCTTGGAGTGCAACAATTTATTTATGGTGAGTTCATCGAACCATTGTTGCGGGTATCCAGTAAAGGCACCCAGACGGATGTCATTCAAAAGAAGATGGTCTTTTTAAATCTCCTCCACTTTAACCAAATGTTTGACCTTCTCTATCATGCCCCTTATCTGGGGACTATCTTTATGTATCACGCTCTGATAAAGTTTTCTTATCCCTAAAGCTTTGATGGTCTGCTTTTGCTTTTCAATGCGACCGATGGTGCTTCTAATTTGAGTTATCTTTAACTTTTCACCCAACTTGAAAAACCCTCTTGAAGCAGTTTGTCAGTTTGAAGTTTGTAAGTTCGGAAAAAACAAACTTACAAACCGATCCCCTGGATCCAGAATTCGAACAAACTCCAAACTTAATTTCACACACTTTCTTTTATCACCTGTGGCTGTTATCTTTTTCCTTTGTATATCAGGTGCCCTTCTTTTCTCTTTGCTTAGCTTTTTCCTCGGTTACTTTCAAATTTAAAAGTCCGTTGATGGTGGCATTCACCACATTATGAGGGTTGGCCGAGCCTAAAGATTTAGTCAAGACATCTTGAATTCCGGCAGATTCCAAGACTGCCCGCACCGGACCGCCGGCGATCACCCCGGTTCCGGGAGAAGCCGGTTTCAAAAGGACTATGGCGGCACCGAACTTTCCCATCACCTGATGAGGAATGGTTGCATTGACTATTGGGATTCTGATCATACTCTTCTTGGCTACCTCAGTCCCCTTGGTTATAGCCACGGAGACCTCCTTCGCCTTACCTAAGCCAATGCCCACTCTGCCGTTTCTGTCCCCGGCGGAGACCAAAGCGGTAAAGCTGAAACGTCTGCCTCCTTTAACCACCTTGGCCACGCGGTTAATATAGATCACTTTCTCCGTCAGCTCAAGTGATGGTTCTTCATCAAATTTTGCCAATTATCACCTCTTTCCTAAAACCAAAAATTCAGGTTGATCTCAACACATAAACAATTTGTACTCGAGCCCCAAGCTGTTCCTGATCTTAGGTTTAATCCTTGATCTTCTTTTTTAATCTTAAAAGGTTAATCCTCCTTCTCTTGCTCCTTCGGCTAAGGATTTCACTCTCCCATGATACGGATATTTGTTGCGATCGAAAGCCACCTTGGTTATGCCCAACTCTTTGGCTTTCTTGGCCAACAGAAGTCCCACTTTTCTGCTAATACTTGCTTTTTTTTCTTCCTCTGGGATTTGACTTCTTATCTCAGGAGAAAGACTAGAAACTGCAGAAAGGGTGCGGCAGGCTCTATCATCCACCAATTGGGCATAGGTGTGTCTCAGGCTTTTATAAACACATAACCTCGGTCTTTCTGAAGTTCCAATCACCTTCCTTCTCACTCTCTTTCTTCGCCTGACTGATCTTCTCTTTTCTAATCTCTCTCTGCGTAACATAAAATCACCGAAATCCACAGATTACGAGGCGTAAACCTTTAGACGGCGGCTTTACCTGCCTTCTTCCGAACGAACTCACCTTCGTATCTGATCCCTTTACCCTTATAGGGCTCCGGGGGGCGGAAAGACCTGATTTTAGCCGCCACCATTCCTACCAATTCCTTGTCTATTCCTGAAACCGCGATCCTGTTAGGACCGGACAGATCTATTTTTATTCCCTCCGGAGGAGCAAACAGAATGGGATGAGAAAAACCCAGGGACAAATTCAGCTTTTCCCCCTTAAGTTCGGCTTTGTATCCAATTCCTTGGATCTCCAAAGCTTTCCGGTATCCATTGGTCACTCCCTCAACCATATTGGCAATTAAGGCTCGAGCAAGACCATGCAAGGATCGGCGAAATTTACTATCCGAAGAACGAGAGACCACAATCTCATTTTCATTCATCTGTATCTTAAGAGAGGGATGAATCTCCTTTTTTAATTCCCCTTTGGGCCCGGACACACGGATTTCGTTCTGCTCTATCTTTACCTTTACCCCAGAAGGAATGGATATCGGCTTTTTCCCTACTCTGGACAATTCTTTCTTCCTTTTAATTTATCCTTACGTTTTTCTGTCGACCTTTATTCCTTGCCCTTGACTTTTTCCCATGAATCCAGACTTCGGACAAAATCACCAAACCCTCAGGAGCACCTCTCCACCCACCTTCGCCTCTTTGGCCTGATGGTGGGTCAGCACACCCTTGGAGGTGGAAAGAACGGTGATTCCTAACTCCCGTACCATTCGATCGACCTCTTCTTTGTCTGCATAAATTCTTAAACCCGGTCTGCTTACCCGCAAAAGCCCGGAGATCATGCTTTTGCTCTGGTGATCATACTTCAGGAAGAGGCGCAAAAGGTTCTGTTTGTTATCCTCCACCTCCACGAAGTTTTGAATGAATCCATTTTCCAAAAATATTTCAGCTACCCTTTTTTTCATCTTAGAAGAAGGTATGTCCACCTTCTTATGCTTGGCCTGGCCAGCATTTCTAATCCTGGTCAACATATCAGCCAAAGGATCGGTCATGCTCATCTAACATCCCTTTCTTAACGCCCTTAAGAAGGGTCCCATCACCAGCTCGCTTTTACCACTCCTGGGATTTCTCCTTTTAGGGCCAGCTCTCTGAAACAGATGCGGCAAAGTCCAAAATCTCGCATAAATCCCCGGGGTCTTCCACAGCGGTAACAACGATTTCGTTTACGCACCTTGAATTTAGGTTTCCTTTTAGACTTCTCTATGAGACACTTTTTGGCCATGAATTCAACTTACCTATTTTAGAATTTCATAAGGTTCACAAATTCATCTCAGAAGCATCATCCATTATATAACTTTCTACTATCACCTCTCACCTACCTTCTAAAAGGCATTCCCATGGCTTTCAGAAGCTCAAATCCCTCCTCATCCGTTTTGGCGGTGGTGCAGATGGTGATGTTCATTCCCCTGATTTTCTCCACCTTATCATAGTCAATCTCAGGGAAGATTATCTGCTCCTCCACCCCCAGATTGTAATTCCCCCTGCCATCGAAGGAGGTAGGGGAGGTTCCCCGAAAATCACGGACGCGAGGAATGGCTACGTTAACCAAGCGGTCGAAGAATTCATACATGTGATTTTTTCGCAGGGTGACCATGCAGCCGATGGGCATCCCAGCCTTAAGCTTGAAATTGGAGATGGCCTTCTTGGCTCTCTTTATAGCTGGTTTCTGTCCGGTTATGCTGGCAAGATCGGAGACGGCCGAATCCAGCAGCTTGACGTTTTGAATGGCATCCCCAACCCCCACATTCACCACTATCTTCTCCAGCATGGGCACCTGCATCACGTTTTTGTATCCGAACTTCTTCATCAAGCCCGCAACAATCTCCTTTTTGTATTTTTCCTTTAGTCGCGCCATGATTTCTCCAATTGAGTTGATGAGTCTAAATTATTTCGCCACACTTTCGGCAAATTCTTACTTTGCTGGATTTTTCTCCGGCTTCTCCTTCCAAAATCTTGAAGCTCACCCTGGTTGGGGAAGAACACTTAGGACAGAAGATCAAAAGATTGGAAAGATTCACTGCACCCTCCTTCTCAATTATGCCACCCTTCTGAGCTCTCCGAGTCTGCCGAGTATGCCTCTTAATGAAATTCACGCCTTCCACAATAGCCCTATTCCTATCAGGAAAAACCCTAAGCACTTTCGCTATCTTTCCTTTGTCATCTCCTGCTATGACCAAAACCGAATCGCCTTTTTTAATCCTCATTTTTTTTCACCAAATCAAAAAAATTGAAAACGTGAAATCTTCTACCCGGTACCCCCTTCAGATCACTTCGGGAGCCAAAGAGATGATTTTCATGAATTGTTTTTCCCTTAGTTCTCGGGCCACCGGCCCAAATATTCTGGTACCTCTGGGTTCATTCAGTTCATTGATGATCACCGCGGCGTTATCTGAAAATCTGATGTAGGAGCCATCCTTACGTTTAGTTTCACGGGTTGTTCGCACCACCACAGCTCGACAGATGTCGGATTTCTTCACCGTACCTCCTGGGATGGCATCCTTTACCGTAACTACAACTACATCTCCCACCCTCGCATATCTTCTCTTGGTGCCCCCCAAGACCCTGAAACACATAACCTTCTTGGCCCCGGAATTATCTGCCACTACCAAAGTGGAAAACTCTCTGATCATCTTACGTTACTCCACCACTTTGCCAA
>Ga0209427_10001378_pt1 | contig 27907 bp, 17 predicted proteins | sample DeeMarSWOR136_30_FD_187465 | JGI IMG/M metagenome (GOLD analysis project Ga0209427, IMG submission 187465) | Marine sediment microbial communities from White Oak River estuary, North Carolina - WOR-1-36_30 (SPAdes) (version 2) | ecosystem: Environmental > Aquatic > Marine > Intertidal zone >...
TATGGCATGACTTGGGATTACAGAGCAGCATTCGATAGTCAATGTCTTGGTGTAGATTCTTGTTCTGTGGTTGATCCTGAGGTTGAGAACACGTGTGCTGATGATGATTTTTATGATGGTGTAGATCCTGGTAATGGTCAGGGATGTACTGCTGATTGTGATCAGCCTGAAGACTGTCCTGGCGGAACAGATTACGGGATATGTGGACCAGCTGACCGTCCGACTGAGTGTATTTGTGCACACTGTCATTTCTGTGCTGGTGGATCAGGCGATACGAGTACTGTCTGCTATTTACCAGATGATACTGTGAAGGCTTTCTCAGGCGTTTACGATTATGAATATTATTGGTATGAGACTGATTCAAGAGAAAGTATGGACTATGAACTATTTGCTACTGGTAATCCTCCAGGAAATTATGAAATCTGTGCTACTAGATGGTCGTACACTTGTCCTACGGAGCTTGATCCCACCATGTGCGAGGATGCAGGTATCCCCTTTTCGATAGGAAATGTTGATCCAGTAGATGATCCCTTCTGGTTATTAGTTCATAGAAAAGACAACAGCGGTGAGCCAGGTTACACGATAAAAGTTATGCGTGGTCCGGTTCTTCCTAATCCTAATACCTGTGATGAGACGGATAATAGAAAATATCAACTAAGAGGGAAGGTGTATGGATATAAAGATGGCAGTGAATACGAATATTGGGATTCATGCCAAGATGGTAGACGCCTAGAAGAAACTTATTGTGATGGTCCGACTCCAAGATCTGAAATTTACGATTGTAAGAACCTTGGCTCTGATTATCGTTGTTCTCTTGGTGAATGTATAAGTGCTAAAGAAGAAAAAAAACCGAAGAAACTCGATTTACTCGATGTTTTAACACAAACCCTCAGAGGAATATTCGGCTTGGATAAATGGTTTTAGGGAATCTTGTCTTTAAAGGTTTTTAGGTATACTACAACAAGAGAAAGATATAAATCAAAAAAAATAAAAATAAAAAGAGAAGATGATAAAGAAGATTTTAATCATAGTATCATTCATCCTATTCACATACTCTTTTTTAGCTTGTGTTAAAGGAGCAGGTGAAATGGTTCTTGAATGGAATTACAGTTTCAACGTAAGTTCTGCTGAAATAGCTAATGGAGTCGCAGTAGACTCAGACAAAAACATCATAGTCGCAGGATATGATGCAGATACAACAAATTTTGACGACCAATGGAAGATAATGAAATTCGACCTTGATGGCGTCTCCCTCTGGAACTACACAGCTAATCCAATCACTACTGATGATGATTGGGCCCGTGGAGTCGCAGTAGACTCTGACAATAACATCATAGTAGTAGGATACGATGCAGATACAACAAATTTTGACGATCAATGGAGGATAATGAAATTCGACCCTGATGGCAAATCCCTCTGGAACTACACAGCCAATCCAAGCACTGCTCGCGATCAGGCTTATTCTGTCGCAGTAGACTCAGATAAAAACATCACAGTCGTTGGATATGATAGGGATACGCCTGAAGGCTATTATCAATGGAGGATAATGAAATTCGACCCTGATGGCAAATCCCTCTGGAACTACACAGCCAATCCAAGCACTAATCATGATCAGGCCTTTTCTGTCGCATTAGACTCAGATAAAAACATCATAGTCGTAGGAACTGATAGAAATACCTTTTCTCCAGGCGGAAGCTACCAATGGAGAATAATGAAGCTCGACCCTGATGGCAAATCCCTCTGGAACTACACAGTTGACCCAAACTCAAGTTCTGATCAGGCCAGTGGAGTCGCAGTGGACTCAGATAAAAACATCACAGTCGTTGGATATGATACAAATACAACAAATTTTGACGATCAATGGAGAATAATGAAATTCGACCCTGATGGCAAATCCCTCTGGAACTACACATTTAATCCAAGCCCAAGGTCTGATCAGGCTTATGCTGTCGCAGTAGACTCATTAAAAAACATCATAGTAGTAGGATACGATGACAATACAACAGTAAATAACGATTATCAATGGAGAATAATGAAATTCGACCCTGAAGGCAATTCCATATGGAACTATACTATTAACATAAGTGATAGGTATGACAGAGCTTATGGGGTCGCAGTAGACTCTGACGACAGCTTCACAGTCGTAGGTTATGACACCCCAACTGCTAGTATCTCAGAGACAGAATGGATAGTAATGAAATTCACCCTTTGTGGTAATGGTGTACGCGATATTGTGGAAAAATGCGATTATAGTGACCCAAATCCAGATGGCCCTTGTGAAAGTTACCAATATTGCAATAATGTGTGTCAATGTCATGATTTGTTCGATTTTTGGGTAGAACCTAATCAAATGTTGTTTACGATAGCCCAGAAAACCCCTGTAAATCTTTACATAAAGAATACTGGCTATTATACTGATAGTTATGATGTAGAAGCTATCAACCCAAACCCAGCCGTAATCGATATTGACATTAGCGGGTCTTCACCCACGAAGCCCATAGATATAGGAACGACTGAATTAGTCAGACCCTGGGTAACTGTACTAGCAACGACAACTAGTGATGAAATAATATTCAATGTCACTTCTTCAACAAATCCAGAAAAATACAGAACTGCAATTCTCAGTATCTCAGAGGGACTTCCCATAAGTTTATACGAGTTCAGTATCCTAAGTTTAATCATATTGATGGTTCTAGCAGGAATCGTCTATTTTTATGTAATGAAATTATAACATAGGTTTTATTTCCTCTCACATCTAAATTAATTTTAGTGGTGATTGATGGACCTAGAAAATCGAATTTCTCATAAATTCATATTTTTAGCTATCTTCAGTATTTCAGTCGGGATTTGCTTCTTTTCTGGAGAAGTCATGGTAAAAGCAGCATCAATCTCCCCAGAATGGAACTACACAGTTAATCCAAACTCAAGTTACGATCAGGCCTATGCTGTCGCAGTAGACTCTAACAAAAACATCATAGTAGTAGGACTTGATACAAATACAACAGGTTTTAAGACCCAATGGAGAATAATGAAATTCGACCCTAACGGTGTTTCCATCTGGAACTATACTATTAAAATAAGCGATAATTATAATAGGGCCCTTGGTGTCGCAGTAGATTCTAGCGACAGCTTCACAGTCGTAGGTTATTCCACCCCAACCGCTAGTATCTCAGAGACAGAATGGATAGTAATGAAATTCGACGAAAACAATAACCTTCTCTGGAACAAAACCATTAATACTAGTGCCTCTGCTGAAATAGCTAATGGAGTCGCAGTAGATTCAGACAAAAACATCATAGTAGTGGGATATGATACAGATACAACAAATGCCGACGACCAATGGAAGATAATGAAATTCGACCCTGATGGCACTTCCATCTGGAACTACACAGCCAATCCAATCACTACTGATGATGATTGGGCCCGTGGAGTCGCAGTAGATTCAGACAAAAACATCATAGTCGCAGGATATGATGCAGATACAACAAATTTTGACGACCAATGGAGAATAATGAAATTCGACCCTGACGGCAATTCCCTCTGGAACTACACAGTTAATCCAAGCACTGCTCGAGATCAGGCTTATTCTGTCGCAGTAGACTCAGACAAAAACATCATAGTCGTAGGATACGATACTGATACGCCTGAAGGCTATTATCAATGGAGAATAATGAAATTCGACCCTGACGGCAATTCCCTCTGGAACTACACAGCCAATCCAAGCACTAATCATGATCAGGCTTATTCTGTCGCAGTAGACTCAGACAAAAACATCATAGCCGTTGGAACTGATAGAAATACAACTTCTCCAGGCGGAGGCTACCAATGGAGAATAATGAAATTCGGCCCTGATGGCGTTTCCCTCTGGAACTATACCTACGATCCAACTAGTTCTACTGATCAGGCTAATGGAGTCGCAGTAGATTCATCCAAAAACATCATAGCCGTCGGATGGGATTATGAATCAGGCAATTATCAATGGGTTATAATGAAGTTCAAACCTAATATGCCTGATGGATACGCTTGTGATTCTGGATATGAATGTCAATCTGGTTTATGTATAGAAGGTTATTGTAGTAGCTGCAATTATCCTGATACAGGGAATTGGGTTATATCTGATACACGAATTTGTGTGAATGAAACTATAATTATGAATGGTAATGTCACTGTTCAAAGCGGGGGAAATCTTACTTTTATGAACATCACTTTGAAGTTTAACAATACTCATGATGAAGAAAACGGTATAAGTGTTCAGAGTGGTGGAAAAATGTTCATCTACGACCTAGACAACGATAAAGATACAACCAATGATGCCTCAAATATAACCGCTCTTAACACAAGTAATATTTTCTTCTTCATCGTTTCGGGCTCTCAATTTGAAATGAAAAATTCACATATGAGTTGGTATGGTCTTAGATTCATAGTATATACTTCTGGTGCTATAATTACTGGTAACACTTTCGACAATAACATTCGTGCACTTCAGATACGTGATACAACAAATTGTATAGTTGCTAACAATACGGTTCAAAATAGTACTTACTATGGTCAGGCATTCGGACTCCTTATAGTTAATTATCCTAATTATGATCAGAGAAATATTCTCGCAGATAATATTTTGATAAATAACGACCATAACATTCACACTTGCAACGGTGCGGAGAACAACACTATAACTAGGAATAGCATAACTGGAGGATATTATGGAATATACCTACATGCTGGTGCTGATGAACCTCCTTCATACAATAAATATACTTACAATAACATAAACTCGGTCAGTATCTGTGGAATCCACCTTGAGGATGGGCATAACAATACATTTGCGAATTCATCCGTTATAAACTCAGGTCAATGTGACTATAATTTGACTAATGCTGGAACGACGAACAACTTCATAAACATGAATTGGACAGCACCAAGAACCATTTGTTTTGCAGATACAACTTCTTGGTTCAATTATAATAACAGAACAGACATAGAGCTGTGGTTAAAGACAAATGTTTCTTCGGCTGCAAAAATTACTCGAAAACTAATCAATTGGAACCAAAATTTAATACAGTGGAATGCTTCTGCTGATTCATCTATAACAGCAAGATACAACATAACTGGCCTTAAAGAAAATACTGATTACGATGTGTACGACAATAACAATCCTATTTCTGGTTCACCATTTGATTCGGGCTCTGCTGGTGAAATAACTTTTACGATTGACTTGCCTCTAAATGAGGAGCATGAGATAAAAGTCGAAGAAGCCCCAGAGTATTATTTAATAATAGAATCTATAGAACTTGCTTATTGGGATATTGGACAAGAAGAATGGATTACTGATGATCCTTTGTATGTGCCTCCTTTGGCTGGAGATAATCGTCAAATGGCCACTACAGTGAACTTCACCAATTCCACCCCTGTTGATACTTGTTTGGTAAGAACATTCAATTCATCTGACAGTTATTCCAATCCATCTCTTGGACCTTTTCTTGGAACTATTCAGAAGGTTGATTCACAGATGCAATGCTATCGTGAAGAGGGTATGGAATACTGGAGGAATCCCGGTCCATGGAATGTAAGTGTTGATTTGAATGGGTTGGTTGTTGAAGAAAGCACTGTTGGTTATTGGAAGTTTGAAAATAATATGCTAGATTCTTCTATGTACAGTAATGACGGGAGTTGTACTGACTGTCCTTCTTCTACTACTGGTAAGTTTGGTAGTGCTTATGATTTTGATGGTATTAATGATTACGTGGACTTAAATGATGCCGTGAAAAGTCTGCTAGGGACTTCTTATACTGTAGAGGCATGGATAAATACTAACACAGTGACTGGCAATAAAGAAATAGCTGTCTATCGATCAACAACTGAAGCTAACCCTGTTTTGTTTCAACTCGATCAAAATAATGCAGATGCTCGTTTCATAGTAAGAGATGATTCAGGCAACATCGCCACAGCTTCTAAAACAAACGCTTTATCCACAGGAACTTGGTATCATGTGGTTGGTGTGAGAAATGGTAGTAATGTGTATGTTTATGTAAATGGTATTAAAGGTACTTCTGCTTCAAATACATTCGGTGTCATATCCCCCAACTCGCTCAATATAGGTGCTCTTACTGTTGGAACACTCACACGTCAAAATTTCTTCAATGGAATAATCGACGAAGTCCGTATATACAATTGGGCTTTAACATCAGAAGAAATCAACGCATCCTATCACTCTGGGATAGCCAGTAATTTCACGTCAAAGAATTTCACTTACACTGAATTATATTCTCTCGATATTAATGTATCATATGTCAACTTCACTGGCTTTCCAGGAGAAACAGTAAACTCAACTAGTGCTTATCCTTTGAGCATGAGTAACACTGGAAACGTTGAACTCAATGTTTCGATGAATGGAACTGATTTCAGGGGTGAAACATATACGAATATTTTTATAGATGTTGAAAACATCAGCTACAACGAAACTGAAATAGGAAAATTCGTGAATTTAACTGAAGATTATTCTTTAGTCTTTTCTTCCATTAAACCAACTGAAGAAAAATATCTCTACTTCAGAGATTACATTCCAATAGGTTTTATAGCTCAGTTTTACAATAACACTATAGGGGTAAAGAGGGAACCAATTTGAAATTCAACTTCGGGTTTTTAATCATCTTTTTGGTATTCTTACTAAATTTTCAAGAAGTCCACGCTTTAGCTATAACCCAACCGATGCCATCTAACTTGACTTTGAAAAGAGGAGATACCATTCCGTTTAAATTCAAGATACAAGCTATAACTTCTAGGGAAGATCAATTTTGTACTTATTCGATTAGTGATTTGAACCCTCTAAAAGTTGGATTCGATAAGGAAGAGTCTCTAGTGAAAGCTGGAAATGTTTTAGAAGTTCTTGGAACCTTAAAAGTTCCTTTCAACGCTCCCATAAAATATTATGAAGGAAAGCTTATAGTCAATTGTAAGCCGAATACAGTAGCTATTGGAGTTTCTTCAATAACTCAAACAACTGAAATTCCCTTTTTGGTAAAAGTTATAAAGTCGGAAGAAACTGAAACATCATATTTGAACTATTTTTTACCCTGTATTTTGGTTGGACTTATTATTTTTTTACTCATATGGTCAAAGTTCAGACTTGGGTCAAAAGAATACGCAAAAAAGAGGAGAAAAGCTGGTTAATTAGAAATTTAAATAAGAAAATTAAATAATAATTAATGAGAATTATAAACAAAGCTTTAGTTTTTTTAATTATAATTTTACTTGCTATAGGGAGTTCTCTGTTGGTTCCTGAGGTTAGAGAAGCTATAGTCGATTTAGCTGTCTATGGCCGTTTGACTATTGGTGATTCTGGTCCAACAGTTGAAAAGATATATATACAGGATGAAAGCGGAGTTTGGGTAGAATGCCCTGAACCCCCTGATTTTTTCAATTGTTATAGGGAAATTACTCCTAGTGGAACTGAAAGCGTCAATATAAGGGCGCAAATTTATGATTCGAATAACGATTGTGATATTAATTATAATGTGAATGCTTGGGTATGCATGAATCAGACAGGAAATACTATTTGTAATGCAAACTATTATGATACTGATGGAGGCTCTTTAAGTATGTCCTTTGTCGCCCCCATGATAAATAACCGTTGCAACTACTCTGCAACTTATACTACATTCGATTATTGGAAGAAATATGGAGTCTGGTACATCAACGTCAGCGCAATAGATACCAATATCCCTAATCAACCAGATAGCATAACAAGAAGATGGTATAGTACGATGAGAGGCTCACTATCTTATCCTTATCCAGGCGGGGATTCAATCTATTTGGGAGATGTAAACCTTGGCACTTGGACCGATAATAGAGGGGAAAACGTTACAAGAAACACTGGAAACGTTAGACTTAACATATCTTGGCAATCTACTAACTTCACTTGTCCAATCTGTAGCCCTCAAACAAACATAGTTATAGATAATACTAACGAATTTTACTGTGTAGATAATGATGCGAATCGAGGAAATGGGTGTAGGTATTTTGATGCTGTCCCACTGACCACAGTATGGTGGTATCCAAATAATGGAATGCGTAGATGTGGTAATGATCCTTGCTCAACAGATGAGGATGGTGGGCTCAACCAAGCAAATTATACTTTATGGCATCATATTTATGTCGAAACAGGAAAAACATCGGGTGACTACAATAACACACTGGATATAACAAGTTATACGTGTGACTTACCAACTATATGCGGAACAGGAGGATTTTAATGAGAATCAAAACGCTTTATAAGTTTGGATTTTTTGTAGTGTTAATGTTATTGATTAGTTTAAAATCTGTGAAACCTATAAGCGTCGGACAACCACTACCGCCTTTCATAAAACTACTGAGGAATGATGTAGGGAGATTCTTCTTCCATGTATCTGCTTTTGATTCATCATCTAATTTGGTCTGTACTTATTCTGTATCGGGTCTTGAACCCTTGGACATAACTTTTGATAATGAACAAGTCATTGTTGAACTAGGTAAAGAAAGCTCAGTTTATGGTAGTATATCAGTCCCAGCAGAAGCTCCCATAAAAACTTATAGAGGAAGTTTAGAAGTAAACTGTGAACCTGTAGTCAAGGAAGGAATATCTGGTTCGATGATAAAACAATCGATGACTACAGTTTTCGAATTAAGTGTCGTGGAGAAAATAGAAGAGAGAAGATCTCCTTCAATAATTGAAGAAAAGCCAACGATATCTACTTCAGTCGTGTTAACAATAATTATTATAATAGTACTAGTGATTGGTGTTGGCTATTGGTTTAGTAAAAAGAGTAAGGAGAAAAAATGAGATAATTTTCTTATCTGTATTTCCACTCTTTCTAATCCTTTTCCTTCAATTTTTTTTTGTTGATGCTGTGGAAGCTATAACAATTGGGGCAAAGCTAACAATCCCAGCGCCCGTCTATGTGAACCTAAGCATCTTCGTAGACGATCAAATATGTCCCTCTCCACCAAAAGCTTACTGTCAAGGAGAAACAATAAATATATCAAATGAGCTGATGAATCTTGGGGGTTTTGACATTTCTGGTAATTTGACTACTAAAATTATAAATTCGAGTTATGATATAGCCTTCCAAACTAACTGGTCTGATATTAATATTCCAGCTGGAGAGACTGTATATAAAAATACCTCTTATACAATCAGGGAAGAGGATGAGATTGATATTTATAATATAACAAGCAACTACACCTATGATAGCAACTATTCATTTGCAAGCTGTAGCTTCTGGGTCCATAAAGGTATTGGTGACTTATTGACTTCTGAAGATGAGTTTCTTTTTTTCGTACCACCTGGCAAATCTAGAGTTTCTGATCCTCCTCTAAAACTACGATTATATCGTGCATGTGATAATACTACTGTTCAACTGAATTCGTCTTATGGTGCTCCAGGAAACTGGACTTCTTTCAATCCACAGGAAATATTTCTATTGCCTACAGGAGAAGAAAATTCTACAAATATTACAGTAACTGTGCCAATGGATACGGACTTAGGTCCATACTATGGTTGGGTATATGCTAATGCTGATGGTCAACTAATACCCATAAACTTGACTGTTGTCGTTACCATTCTTGACTTCTACATTAAAACAAGGATACCTGAAGACAAGAAAGAAGTATGTTTAGGTAGTGATGTTTACGCAGAAGTGAACATAACTAAAGTATCCCCAGCAGGACAAGTCGATTTTAACATGACTTATCAGCTTTTACATGATGGAAATGTTATAGCTGAAATGAGAGAGCCTCTGACTCTAAACGATACTTTTAACAGCACGATCAGAATACCGATACTGCAAGTCCCTTCCAATGCTCCAACAGGTGATTACACCTTCCTATCCCATCTTGAGCATGAACAGGTTTTTTATGAATCAGCAGATGAGTTTAAAGTGAAGGCTTGTATAGTACCACAACCACCTGAAGAAGAAGGTGGGGGAATATCCCCGCCAGCTGGGCCATCAACCAAAAAACAATTAATACTAAACTTATCAACAAACTTAATTTCAGTAACGACTGGTAACAGAACGAGTTTCGTAGCTACAGTAGAAAACACAGGAAATACAGCAGTTAAAGACGTAAAGATATCGATCGAAGGAATTACATCAGACTGGATTGAAACCATCCCACCAGTCATGACTATTCCTGATAAAGGAACACAAGGATACTTGGTTATGATAAACATTCCAAGTAATGCTAAAACAGGAGTTTACAAGTTAAAGGTTCAAGCTACTGATAGTGTGCAAAGTAACAGCGAAAACTTAACTTTAATCATTGGTAAAAACATCAAAGAAATAGCAGATTTGATGCTGATTGAATACCAAAGACTCTTGAAAGAGGCTACTCAATCCTTGTTAGTCGAAGACTGTATGGATGTTACTTTCATGAAGATTATGCATGATGATGCTCAGCTTGCTTTTGAGAAAGGTTTAGAACAATATGAAAAAAAGAATTACGCTCAGGCAATAAATTGGTTCGAGTATGCCATACCATTGGAGCAGAAAGTGATTGCAAGAGTAGACATAAGCATAGAGATGGAATTGTTGGCATCTAACTCCTCGAAAATAATAATTCCTCCATTCTATGAACCAGAAGAACAGTTCATCCGAGCTCAAGCATACCTTGAGGAAAAGGACTATGAAGATATATGCGACCCAATAGAGGAGATAAGGAAGTTCATACTGGTTGGTCTAGTCTTCTGGCCTGGGATAGTGCTATTAATAGTGTTGGTGGTAATAGTTGTAGTCTTTTACTACAGGTATAAAAGAAGAAGACAAAAGTATAGGATTCTAGAAGAAGTTCGAGAGAGGCTAATTCCAGAAACGTAAGTTTTAAATTCTCGTATGCGATAATTATTATCATTAGTAGTTATCACTAGTGATTATTATTAATGGAAAAGATGTAAAGCGGGAGATAATTAGAATTCTAGAAACTCATCCAGAGGGATTAACACTCCAGGCTTTATCGGACAAGATAGGCGTCAGCAGGCAAACTATCATCAAGTATGTCTTTGAGTTGAAAGGTTCTGGGATCGTCTACAGGAGAAGGGTTGGTTCTGCGACTTTGCATTACTTGAGGAGTATTCTGGCAAAGTTTAATAAAGAATTTGAAGAGGTGGATTATGAAGTTCCATCCTAAAAAAATTAACCTGTCTGTAATTACGATGATTTTCTTAATGTTTACTGTATTCTTTAGTCTAGGTCATTCAACAAATCAATTAAGTTTCATCTTGGATCTAGATAATCCTGTTTTTACATATGAAGAAAATCTATTCAACGATAGTACTAGTTTTCAACTCTTACAGTACACTGATAATGGTAATAAAACAGTTTGGGTTAATATTCCCAAAAATTCCATGATTTTATATTCAAAAATTACATTGAAGGGTGAGAGTAAACCAACCCAAACTTATGTAACAGATGATGTTTTCAGTATTGCAGTTGGTGATGTTATTACATCCACATCAGAAAATGAAATAGCAGTAGGTGCTAGAGAAGCCGTTAATCTACTGAATTTTACTGGTGTTGAGTTGTGGTCACATGGATTCCCGGGTTATAACATTTTAGGTGTGGATATAGGAAATGTTAATACTACTACTGAAGGTAATGAAATTGCAGCGGCCTGTAATGATAAAAATGTATATCTAATGAGAGCATCTGATGGTTCTACGATATGGAATTATCCAGGTACTCACGTTTTTAATGATGTAGCCGTCGGAGAAGTTAACACATCAATATCAGGGGAAGAAATTGCAGCTGCGTCTAGTGATAATAATGTATATTTACTGGATAGCAATGGTCAAAAAATATGGAATTATTCAAATCTTGGAGAGATGTTGTCCGTTGCTATAGGGGATGTTAATACTACTATTGATGGTAATGAAATCGTTGTTGGTGATGACGATCATAGAATTTATTTATTGGACTCAAATGGTAAAGAACTCTTAGTTCATTATTTCGGTTCAGGATATTTCACAGAAACAAACGATATAGCAATCGGAGACGTTATACCAGGTGGAGACAATGAAATTGCAATAGCAACAGATAATAAACAGGTCTATTTGTTAGATCCTGATTTGAATATACTATGGAATTTTTCAACTACTCTTCCTGTAGTTTCTGTGGCAATCGGTAATGTTACTGCCGATCCTGGAAATGAAGTCGTTGCCGGATCGACTGACAATAGAGTTTATGTTTTGACTTCTACAGGACAATTGATTTTAAGTTATAATACCGAAGGTTGGGTTCAAGGTGTCGATGTCGGTGATATAACTGCCGATCCTGGAAATGAAGTCGTTGCCGGATCAACAAAAGGGAATATTCACATTTTAAATTTTGAGTATTACCCAACAAACGTATACCTTGATATTGGAGGAGATGGCGATAAAGATTGGCAGCATTCATCCTCAAAATTAAGAGAACCTGTGAGCGTTTCAGATCCAAGCATTAATCAAGGAATCCAAGATTATCTTGATAGTAGTGATTGTGCCTCTCAAGTTTGCAATGTTCCATTAGTCTTCCATTCTGATTCAGGGGGAGCTTTAAACGTAACATCTATAAACATCACTTATGACTATAACGCATCAGAAGCGATTTTCTCTTCAGGTCCGATAGATGCTTGGTCGAGAACGTATAACATAGTTGTTAATGAAACTGTTGGTAATCAATCAAAGAGCATATCTTATGCTTACCCTGCTAATGATATAGAGATTAGGTATATTAAAATAGATAGTTTTGCAACAGAATGTAACTTCGCCGGTAAACAATGTTTTGATACAACTATTGATGGTCTAAATGTTTGCGATTTAGATGTCGATATTGTTAATCTTAACAAACAGGGAACTTTACCATCTTCAAGTCTCCTATGGGACAATACTATGACCTCTGGCACACCTGTATTTGGCACTAAATCTAATAATTTTACAACTCCAACTGGGGAATGGTTGATGAATTACACGATATGGAATGAAACACCTACTATTTCTACAACTTTCTATAATGTCACAGCAAAAATAGCAATTGACCCACAAGTTAAATCAAACGAAGGATTGTTTGTTTATTGGGAAAGTAGTCTTTACGATATAACGCCGTCCCTTGATTGTACAAATTATGAATATGAAAAAATAACAATTGGGGCTGATGACTTTTATGCCTGTAAGTGTCTAGAAGACTTTGATGGAGGTGGTGCTTCAGATTGCTTCAAACTAAAACAACCTCATACGTCGATCGTTAATTATAAGTTAAATGGCTCAACGAATTCAAGACCTGTTTTGGGTCCCGTGTTTGTTATGGGACCAGATTCTGATATTTGGGGCAACAACTTTACTTTTTCTGTTGATGTTTATGACTATGAAGAGGATAACGTTACAGTTAATCTATGGATTCATCATATTGATTCGGATGTTTGGGAAAAAGTCGATTCTAAGAATACGACAGGTAATACGAGTGAAACAGATACTTTAATTTTCGAAATACCTTCGGATAAATCATGGATCGGTAATAATTGGTACAAATACGAATATGCAGACTTTGACGGAACAACTAATGAATACATCCACTATTTTGAAAACATAACACCTTCTATGATAGACCCATTTGTGGTTCTAAAACATAGCACATCAGGTACAGTGATTGAAGGGGATGGCGCATCTGTTACTAGAACGGGATCAGATTCTGCTATTTTTACAGTCGTCATAACTGATACTGATTGGAATCAAAATGTGAGTGATGGAGTTAACTGTGGTTTATGGGCCACAAAAGATGGGACCAATTTCATCTTTGTAAACTCTACTACAACCAATTCTTCAGGATTTTGCAATTTCATTTTTGATCCAGATGAATCCTATGGCACAGGGCAACAATGGTGGAAGGCTGGAGTATACCAAGACTTATACTATAACGATAGTAATTCAACGAATGCCACTGTAAACATTTACGGTGAATTAGGCATCAACTTAACAATAATAGGTCAAAATTTCACTAGAGGAATGGACTCAACTTTAGAAGCTAAATTAGTAGATGAAAACCTTAATGACGTGGCTTTGCCTGGATACAATTGTACATGGTACATTAATAATCAATATAACGGAAGCTCTGTTACAGATAATGCAGGGCATTGCAATCATACCTGGAAAACAGATTGTTCTTCCTATCTAGGCAGTTATCTAATCAACGTAACATTGAGCGATGGCGCCTCGAGTTATTATACAATAACGAATAATGAAAGTAGCGGATACGTAATCTTAAAAGGGACTTTAAATATGACAATAATTCTACCTGTAGATAATTCAATAGTTTACGAAAAACAGGACGTTGCTTTGAATTCAACTGTAACTGATGAATGTCTTACTCAAGGTAGTTATTCCCATGCTGTAACTTGGCATAGTCCACGTACTGATGTATTTGGTTCTAATTTCTTTTGGTGCCCATCAGATGATGATATCAAAGAAATAGCACAAGGAATGGATACTACTTGGGTCACATCTGGTTATAGTTGGTGGTTTTGTACCCCCCGTTACCCTCAAGTCATTATCGCTAATGCCACTGGTGATTTGTACAACTTTGATGAAAAAAATGTCTCAATCTATATCTGGGGATTTGCTGATGTAGAAGTCACAACACCTAATGAAGGTGAAGTTGTTTGGAGGAATCAGTCTTACGACGGAGGAGCTATAGGAGAAGTTAAAGTAATTTGTGGAGTCACAAGTAATGTCACTGATCATGGAGAATATCTGACCGGCTATCCAGTTGATTTTTGGGAAAAATATATTATGGGTTCATTTAATTATCTTGGTTCAGATACAGTTGATGACAGTGAAGCAGTATATTGGTGGAACATCAGCTCTAACACCACTGTACCCGAAGGAGACCACACTATTAGATGTAATATTGCAGACCAACCAAACCTCTATTTCAACACTTCTGTTGCTGAAGATAATATAACTGTGACAGTCAAAGGTCCTGAAGATTGGCTACCCCCTGTGTTTCTAAGAATTAGTGCGAATTCAGTTGAACAATACAAAGAAAATGTTATTATAGAAGCAGATGTTTATGATGCTTGGGAAGTTGATAACGTCTGGGTTATTATAACATATCCAAACGGAACTAATTCTGTACCTCATGATATGAACAATGTTTTATTGGACACTTGGAGATATTCTGAGAACTTTACTGATTTGGGAGATTATGATTTCGCAATATTTGCAAACGATACAACAGGAAATGAAGCTCAAACTTCAAGTTGGTTCGAAGTTTATCTACCACTAATACTGACTGGGAATATTACTGACTGGAATGGGAATAATAACATTACAGCAGAATTAAACTTCTACAGGAATGGAACCAGTTATTTGATTCATCAAGTCAACACCAACTCTTCGTACGGATACTATAATCTTTCAGTTCATAAAAGACTCTATGACTTGGAGGTTAAAGTATTCAATCACACGATTTTATTCCACGACTTTAACACAACTGCTACAGCAGAGCAACAATTCAACACAACAGAAATTACAAATATTACAAACCCATTGAATTTCACAGAGATAGATGTAACTTGGATAAGACCAGCAAGATATATAACCAGACTTACTGCGTTCGATATAAATTCTATTCTGGTTAACGGAATGAAGACTCTTATTATGAACTATTCCTCTGCCACTGATAAGATCGAATATGAGCCGGCCGTGAGAATATCTAGATGCCCGAGTTGGTCATACACAGATACAATTTGCTCAAGTTGGGATGATCCTGCTGGAATTCCTGATTTGGGATCTGATACAGTTTCAATTAATGTAACATCTCTATCTGTTTATGCTGCTATCGAAGCCGCTATATGTGGAGATGGTTATTGCCATCCGGGCGAAGGATGTGCTGAAGCATATTACTGTCCTGATGATTGTCCGAAATGTCCTACGGGTGAAACCGGCGGTCCAAGTGACGGAGGCGGTGGCGGTGGAGTAAGTAGAGCTGTTTGCGGCAATGGTATATGTGAAGCAGGAGAAAATTCACAGAATTGTCCAAAAGATTGTGGTCCACCAGAAACATTATTCAGTGTGAGAACCAATTTAACTGAACCCCAACTAAACCCAGGGACAGAAGAAACCTATGCCATATGGATTACAAACAATGTCAATTATCCGATCAATACATCCTTTTCCGTAACTGGTTCTGTCGCTGAATTCATTAGTTTTGAAAAAGATTCTATAAAAATTGATGCAAACAAACAGGAGATAAATAATATCTATGTTACAATACCCAGCAATGCTGACACTGGAACATACACAGGCCACATATCTGTTACAGGAGATGGAAAAACAATAACTTTGCCAGTTTCACTAACAGTTTCGATAAAAGGAGCTGTTTATCTGGATGTATTAGTCGAAGCCAGGAATAAAGTTGTAGGTATCAATGAAACAGCCAGATTCCGTGTGATGTTGTATAATTATGGTCTATGGAAGATGTTGGATCTAAACTTAACGTATTTCATAGTAGACCCTGAAACTCAAGAAGTTTTCTACGAAGAGAATGAACAACTAGAAATCACACAATCAAAAACACTGGATAAAAGAATTCCTCTATCTGAATTAGACATATCAGTGGGCAGATACTTGTTTAACGTCACTGTACAGTATGACAGTAAGGTTGCTTCAGCATATGATGATTTTGAAATCACAGAGTCTTTCTGGACAACTGATAGGATAAATCAAGCAATAATAGTCATCGTCGTTGTTTCTGTACCCATTGCTCTGTATTTTGTAAGAAAGCGTTATATATCTTGGAGACTCTCTAAAGCAAGATACATATTCCCACTCGATTTCCGTAAACTTCCGGAAGGTAGAATATGGCTTGGAAAAATCGCTGAAACAAATAGGAAAGCTTTCTTCAACATGAAGGAATTGAGGACTCACGTATTGACTGCTGGTGCAACTGGTTCAGGGAAATCAGTTTCAGCTATGATTTTTGTAGAGGAACTGTTGAGAGAGAACGTACCTGTCATAGTCTTCGACCCGACCGCACAATGGTCTGGGTTTGTCAGACCCTGCAAAGATCCTAACTTACTCAAATTCTACAAAGAGTTTGGCATGGATAAGAGGGAAGTTAAACCTTACAGAGGGATGATATACGAAGTAACTGACCCGAACGTGAAGATAGATTTTGACAAGTACATGAATCCTGGAGAAATAACAGTCTTCATGCTAAACAAACTGAAACCAGGACAGTACGATGATGCTGTCAGAAATATAATCGATACTATATTCGCTCATGGATGGGAAGAGTCAACCAAACTTAGAATGGTCGTAGTATTTGACGAAGTTCATCGTTTACTTGAAAAGTATGGTGGTAAGGGTGGATATGTTTCCTTAGAAAAAGCATGCAGAGAATTTAGGAAGTGGGGCATCGGGTTAATCATGGCTTCACAGGTTTTGTCAGACTTTAAAGAAGCAATCAAGGGTAATGTTTTAACTGAAATCCAACTGCACACAAAATCTTTGGGTGATTTGGGGAGAGTCGAGAAGAAGTATGGAATAGAGTATGCCAAGAGAGTTACGAGATTAGAAGTCGGTGTGGGCATGATGCAGAACCCAAGCTACAATAAAGGTAGACCATGGTTCGTTGCTTTCAGGCCAACTCTACATGAACCACATAAGATTCCTGACAGAGATCTTGAAACTTACAAAGAGTATGCAGGTATACTGGCTAAGATTGAAGCCAAGATCGAGAGCATGGAAAAGGCAGGACAGGATGTCTTCGATTTAAAGACTGAGTTTAAGTTGGCTCAAGATAAACTTAAGAAAGGAAGATTCAGGATGGCTAAGATATATATCGACTCGTTAAAAAAACATGTATTAGGAGGGTGATTTAAATCTGGAATATGTTTAAAAAGAAAAATGATTCCAAACCTACTGAAGAGGAAGAAGAGAAAAAGGAACAGACTCCTAAAGAAACAGAAATAATCGAGCGAGCAAAAGAAGAGAAAGTCAAAGAAGCCAAAGAACAAGAGATATCCGAAGAGAAAGAAGAAGGAGAAGAAACAGTTGAACCAAAAAAACAGGTTTCAGAAGAAGAACTTGTAGAGAGATATGGGGTAACGAAAGGTATACCCAAAAGAAAAGCCGCCGAAGAAATTCCTGAAGAAACTGGAACAGAAGAATTTGAAGGAGAAGTAAAGATGTCAGATCTTGTTCTAAGATTGGAAAAGTTAAACGGAAAGATGGACTTACTGGATAGGTCTAGGAATGACATGAACGAGAGGTTAACGCACCTGGCTGAAGAGATAGGTGAATTAAGGACGATGATGATGGAAAGGGAAAGAACTTTTGATAAAGTAAAATCCCAGTTCGAGATAGTAAAAGAAACTGTTACTGATTTAAGGCCACAAAGATTGAGAAAAATCTTTGAGAAGACCGAGGGAGACATTCTTGAGAACAAAGCTAAAATTGAAACCCTTCAAACACTCCTCAAAGCTTTAGCAGAAGAGAGTAAGAAAGTTCGTGGATTGATGAATAAAATAAAAAGTTTTGAGAACTTGGTCGATATTTCTTATGAAATGGAAAGAAAAATCGCAAGAATAAGCGAAGTGAAGAATTATGCCGATATCGTAGTTGCTAAGATTGAGAACATATTTTCTGAGTTGAACGAAAAAGTTAGTCAACTCGAGAGTCAAAGAGAGAGAATTGAAAGACTGGATGAGTTAACGATTGAAATTACCAAAATGCTCGACGAAGTCAGCGTTAAAATGACGAAGTTCGTCACAGAAAAAGACTTGAAGGATTTCAAGAAGAGTTTGGAAGAGGATTTGGCTAAACTCCCCAAAGGTGGGGTACAAACAGTTCAAGTTACTGGATCTAAATGGGTCCAAGACAGTATAACAGAGTTATCAAATAAAATATCAAAACTCAAATCAGTGGTTGAGAGCCAAAATGCAGTTATCAACAGCATAATAGACAGGATAGAAGGCAAGGCAGAAGTGATGGGGACCTAAGAATGGTTTATATCAAAGAGCAGAAACCTCAAGTTGAGAAAAAAATTAAATTCCTTGATTTATTGATGTTAGGTATCGGTTCTACTATCGGGGCAGGTATCTTTGTCCTTTTAGGGTTAGGAGCAAGCATCGCTGGTTCTGGTCTCATCGTTTCATTCATAATCGCCAGTATAATAGCCATAATCATTGCCTTCAATTATGCAGAGATGGGATCATCAATACCAACATTTGGTGGAAGTTATACTTTTGTTAAAGAAGGTCTTGGTGGTATCATCGCCTTCTATATCGGTTGGTTGATATGGTTCGGTAGTATAGTTTTTGCAGCTTTGTCTGCCATAGGTTTTGTGCAGTACATCAACCATATACTACCGATTGTCTTTCCGGATTTATTCGGTGCTTTGATCGTTATGCTATTCGTTGTATACAATTTGAAAGGTGCAAAAAATGCGATGAGACTTCAAACGATAATTACGATAGCAGTGATGTTAATTCTAATCTTGTACATTGGTTTTGGGTACACAAAGATAAACCCGAGCAACATCACACCGTTGTTCGAAAAAGGAATATCCCCGATTTTTATAGCGGCAGCATTGATTTTTGTTTGCTTCATGGGGTTTGAACCCATAGCAACTATATCAGAGGAAGTGGAAAATCCAAAACATGTAGCTTGGACTTTGATAATCTCAATCATAGTCGTGAGTCTATTCTACATCCTCATAACTTATGTTACGATCGGTTCTTTACCATTGGATGTTATAACCAAATCTTCTCTACCTCTTTTTGATCTAGCAAAAAGAAATACTGTAGTGCTCAGTCTATTGGTTATAGGAGCGATTCTAGCTACGTTATCATCATTGAATACGGCTTTGTTCGCAGCTTCTAGAAAATTATTCGCTCTGAGTCGTGACGGTTACATGCCAAAAATATTTTCAAGGGTCCATAAGGAACATAATATCCCACATGTAGCGCTATTATTCAGTGCTTTCATGGCAATCCTATTCATAGCAACTAGAGTGATTGAATTCGTAGCTTTTGTATCGGGTTTTGGTTTCATACTAGCTTTTTCATTAGTTGCTCTATCATTACTGATACTGAGAGAAAAAAGGAAACATTTGACCAGGCCTTTCAAGTTACCGGTATACACACTCTTTACTTTTTTAGGAATCGTACTCCCATTGGTTCTATTACCGTTTCTTGAGAGCAGTGCTGTTTTCGTAGGTTTTATCTGGATAGTGTTTGGTTTCTTCGTTTATTGTTTGCATACTCTTGGCATTGATAGGTTCAGGATCGCGTTTGTTGGCATAAACATATTAGTATCACTTCTGTCATTCGGTCTATGGTACTCGCTCCTAGTAAGTTTTCATTCTGTTAAACCCTTGACAAAAGTAATCATAGCCAATACTTCTATGATAATATCTTCAGTGAGTATGATAGTGGCTATTCTATTCCTCTTTAAGATTCCAACGCGACTAAAAAGATTCCAGACAAAGTGAGGACAGATCCGAAGACTATGAAGATGAATGGTATAAAAGTTCTGAATGGTTCTAAAGGTAAAAAATCTGCTAAATAGGCAGTGTTTGTGTAGAGATATGCAGATAGGACGAACAAAATTCCTATGAATAGTTCTATCGAGCCAAATACTGTGTTCATGCGTATTTTTATCTTATTGGCAAGGTTTTCATTCGACAATTAAAGCAATTCCTCCCAATACATGTAAAGAGCCCAGTAATATCAGAAAAACACTCACAAGTATTCTATAATCTGCAGGAATGATAGTTGGCAACTGACCCATCATGATTAGACCGGTTATGGCGAAGAATAGGAAACCGAAGAAAAGCAACGCCCCACCAATAGCTATTCCAAATTGTTTTATCTTAGAAACGAACATGATTTTTTCTGCGGCTTTTTCGGCCCTTTTAGCCTCCTTCGCTATAGTATCAACCACTTCTTTCGTATCTTTTGATATCTTAACTTTTTTTCGTGCCATTAGTAAATAATGCGAAAACCTGGCATATAAATTTTACTCAAAGAAAAACCACTATTTTTTACTGTATTTTTTTGCTAATTTTGCTACTGTATCTTTTAGTCCTAAACCCAGAGCTATTGCGATGCCTAGACCGATCGAACCAACCAAAATTAGTATTATACCATCGATGACAAAGGGTTCTAAACCTATTGCATGTAATGCCAAGTCTATTGCAATAATAATAGTGAAAAAGAATATTACCTGTCCAATTATTTCTGAATATGTCAATTTGCTAGCAACTATCTGTCCTTGAACATACTTGGCAACTAGATAACCGACTAGTATGATTATTATCCCTTCGACTAAGAGTGGAATGAACTTTAAAACATCAAGCAGGATTGTTGATAAAATTTCCATTTCTAATACATCAACTGCTAATATTATGAAAAGAAGATAGATCGCCCAAGTTGCTATTACTGAGAATACGTTGCTTACTTCAAAACCCCGCCCAAATTTAAAATACCTGTCAGCTTTTATTTTTTTAAGAATGCTTCGTACTATTTTTCCGAATATTTTTCCTACTAGCCAGCCTATTAGAAGAATTAGAAGGGCTGGTAAGACTTTGTAGATTGTGAAAGTTCCTAAATCTTGGAATATGTTTTCTATGTTTAAAAATTGTTCTAGTAGGGTCATGCTACCGAATATAATTATAAAGAATGAACTTATAAAAGTATTACTGAATTATGTGTATTTTGATAAATTAAAGAATAGTTTTATTTTATGACATCTTAACATCGATTTCTTGAAATTGATTTTAGGATTTTAATGTTTTCATCTCAACATTACTCTTTCGAAATCAGTTAATATGTTGAAGCAGAATTATTGTTGGGTGTTCATCTATGCTTTGTAAAACTTGTCATAGTCATTTGATGTATAATTTTGATCACGGTTTGGTATCGACTAAAATATGTTTGATCTGCGGACAAGTTATTAACCACAACAGGATAATCAAGATTCTTCTTTGAGTTCTACGCCGAGAGAGGGATTTGAACCCACACGTCCCGAAGGACACTAGCTTTCCAGGCTAGCGCACTACCTGATTATGCGATCTCGGCTTAGTATAGCTATTCTAAAATATGTTAAACACTTATAATTATCTTTCTACACATTTCTATTTTAGTGATTTTATGTCAGATGTTTATTTGATTCAAAAAATGATTATAAAAAATCTGGATAAAGCATTGAAAAAAATTGACATAAACAAAATTAAAAAAGGCGATTCTGTAGCAGTAAAATTGCACATGGGAGAATACGGTAATTTAAACTATGTTAGACCCCCTATTGTTGCAAGGATTGTTGAGATCGTTAAAGATGTCGGCGGGAAGCCGTTTCTATTTGACACTCCCACTCTGTATCGCGCTCATAGATATACAATCGAAGAATATATAAAAACCGCTAAGATGAATGGTTTTTCCAAAGGGACGATGGGATGCCCAGTAGTAATTTCAGACAAAGGGGTAAATGTTAAGACAAAAGGGTCCATGAAAGAAATAGGAGTTGCAAAACACTTGTACGATGCCGATGCTGTCGTTGTCCTATCTCATGTTAAAGGACATGAAATGACAGGATTTGGAGGAGCAATAAAAAATCTCGGAATGGGCGGTGTAACAAAATCAGGCAAAGCAAAAGTCCACAGTAAAAATCTTCTTTTTTCTCTTGCTGAAGCTGCAGAAGCAGTTGTTGAAAAATTTGAATCCGATAAAAAAATTTACGTTAATGTTCTACTGAATATAGCACCAAGATGCGACTGTTTTCCGATCGGTAGCATGGATGCGGGCTTTCCTATTTGTGATGATATCGGTATTCTACTATCAAAAGACCCTGTTGCGGTAGACATGGCTTCAATAGATTTAATAAACAAAAAAACTGGGAAAAACATCTTTCTTGAATTGACTGAAATTGAGCCCAAAGAAGTCATAGAGAATGCCTTTAAGTTAGGAATGGGAGAGAAAGAATACGTTCTAAAAGAGATATGATCATTTTCTAATTTTTTTCTTGAGTTTTCCAAGAATCCCTTTAATCTTTGATGAAGATTCTTGTTCGTATTGAATTCCTGCTAAGTTCGCTGCTACTTTCATGAAATCATTTACAGTAGGGGATCCAGGCATGTAGTTTAGGAATGGGATACCTTGAGCAGTACTATCCATTATACATTCATCGAATGGTATTGCACCAAGAACAGGGGCTTCAAAGAAACTTTCAGCATCCTTAAACTTTAATTCAAAATGTTTTTCCCTAACCTTATTGAATACTATGCTTACTTTCTTAGTTCTGACCATATTCAAATATTCATAACATCTCACGATATCAGTTATGTTCGGTATTGTGGGATCAGTTACAAACAATATCTCATCAGCTGCTCTTAGTACTGAGCACCCCTCTTTACCTAAACCAGGGGCCGAGTCGAGTATGATAAAATCAAAAACCCCGCTTTTTGATATTTTATTAACATGTCTAACGAGTCTATCAAAATCAATTTTTATTATATCTCTTAATTCTTCAGAAGCAGGTATGAAAGCTATGCCAGAATGAGCCGAAGGTGCAAATTTTTCGTCCACTTCCCCCCTAAAAATATTGTTTAGGGTTATAAAATAATCTTCTGCCCCCAAATAATAGGCTAAATGCGGTGTGGTGATGTTACAATCGATAAGTAAGACTTTTTTATTGAGACGACCTAGAGCAATACCTAAATTAACCGAGAACGTGGTTTTACCAACACCCCCCTTTCCAGAAACTATACCTATAACCCTCGTCATGTTATCTGCCATCACTTTAATCTTCCAGTGATAACAATTTATACCTTTCTATAGACTGTTTTTTTAGCTTTGGAGTATTAAACTTTTCTATTTGCCTTCCATATAAAAATGTACTTCATAGGCATAAAAGCTTCTAAATCTGTCGTATAACCACATCTTTCACAAATATAACCGATGTGGATTTTCTTATTTAACAAGTTTTTTCCGTGTATTCTACTGACTTTTTTAACACAGACAGGACATCTTTCAAGTTTAGTCATTCTCGGTATTCTTTTAGTCTTTGCCTTTATCTCAATGTTGGGTATTTTAATAACGAGGTTTTTGGTCCTTCTCGGCGAAAGCACATAGGTTTTATCGTATTTTCTCAATTTTTCCAAGACTATAGCACATAAATCTTCTTGAGATTGTACTACCCCCCTCCTCTTCATCACTTCCTTTATGATGTTGATGACAAAATGTTCTCTAGGAAGCTTCTTCGACGCCATACAATAAAAATATTGTGTTTAATATTATTAACCCTTTTTGATAATTTTTAAATAAACTACTCCCGAATTCTTATTGAGGATATGAGAAAAATCATAGTAGGCTTGGTCGAGCCAGTGAGAATTACTGGTAGAAAAAAGAAAATCGAAGTCATGGCTAAATTCGACACTGGAGCTGAGAGAACGAGCATAGACAAACAGATTGTTTCAAAAATTGGTTTAAACCCAGTCGGGAAAACTACTACTGTTAATATTCATGGCAGGACCGTCAGGCCACTTGTTGACGTCAAATTAAAGATAAAGGGAAAAAAGTTGAATGTTAAAGCAAACGTCTCAGATAGAAGTTCTAGAAAGTATAAAGTTCTCATCGGTAGAGATATAATGTTTTCAAACTTTATTGTCGACATTTCCAAATCACATAAATCTCATAAATTAGGGGAATTGAAATGAAAGCATGCGTCATTGGCAGCAAAAAACGCTCACCTTCAACGATGAAGATATACGAAGCCATGAAAGAGTCTGATAGATTTTCGTCAGTATTGTTCGTTCCAACCGAAGGAATTAGAATTGGTGTTAAAAAAAGAAAGTTCCCGATTTTCTACAGGGAAATTGACTTGACGGGTTTCGATGCTGTCGTCCCTAGAATTGGGGCATCAAAAGCGATGTTTGGTTATTTGATAACTAAATACTTGATTGAAGCTGGAGTTTATATGCCGGTGAGACCAGAGTCGATTCTTATAGCTCATGACAAGTATCTAACTTTAGAAATCCTAAACCGAGCAAAGGTTCCTGTTCCAGAAACTTACTTAACCATGTCTCCTCCATGTGCAAAGAGGGTTATTTCAGAATTAAAACCACCGATCGTCATGAAGCTTCTGGGCGGATCGGGTGGGAAAGGAGTGATGTTCTCCAATGATGAAGAAAATGCTTTCTCGTTGATAGATACTCTGAATGTCTTGCATCAACCATTGTTCATTGAAAAATACGTTCAGAACCCAGGAGAGGATATAAGAGTCTTAGTGGTTGGTAAGAGTGCTGTGGCTTCAATGAAAAGAATAGCAAAGAAAGGGAGCAAAAGATCTAATCTCGCTTCTGGCGGGAAGGGTGTTTCGTATAAGATAGATAGTACTTTAGAAAGGATTGCTGTCAAATCTGCTAAAGCTATTGGGGCAGAAATATGTGGTGTCGATGTCATAGAAGGTCCTAAAGGTAACCCTTTAGTCATAGAGATGAACATTTCTCCTGGGATGAAGATAGCTGATATAACTAACAAAAACATTCCTAGGATGATCGCAGATTATGTTGCTGATAGAGCAGAAGTCTACAGACCGAAAGAAGGCATCAAAAAAGTGAGCTATTACATCGAGAAAGAATTGGCCAAGATACCGAAATGGTTTTTGGAAGCATTAGAGGAGTAATTCTAATTCTAAAGTAATTTTATTGATGCGCTAATCTTATAAATACTGAACTAATAAATATTATTATATATCGACGTTAATGAAGAATAGTGTTAATCAATGTTGATAAAAAATAGAATCTTGAAACTACTTCAACAACAAAAAAAGGACTTAACTATAACTGATGTTAGCAAAATCCTTCAAATCAACTATTCCACATCGTCTAAGTATTTAGCTGTTCTTGAGGCCGAAGGAAAAGTCGTTCATAGGGACATAGGCATGGCCAAATTGTTCAAATTAAGGGATGATTATGGGTTTTAAGATAAGAACAGGGAAGAAATCTGTAGCAGGTATAAGTTTAAGCTCATTTCTAATTTGCCTTCTAGTAATACTGGTAACAATCTCAGAGGTAATCGCAGCAGGGTATACTATCGAAGGAGATACAGTTAAATGGGAAAATGACTTCGGAATTTTATCTGTTCATCCTCATACCTGCAATGATTTTAATTGTGTCCAATATGCTAATGCGACTTCAAAAATAGATCAAGACATAGATTTAAATTTCTCTTTCATATTTCCAGAGGCGATTAAAGGTGATGTTTGGCTTTGGGAAAATTACTCTCATATGGTTCAAGTTCCTTATCAAGATACTTGTTCAGAATCGGAAGAATGTCTGACACAGTTTGATGGGATGTGTGAGATAGAAGATTTTAACCCAGAAATGACTTACAACCAAACTTGCGATTATATTGAAAACAACATCTGTTATTGGAGTTATAACTGTATAAAATATCAGGAAGAAGAAAAGTGGTTCTACGATTGGAAGGATAAGACTCATCTCATTAACCATCTGGAATATCAGAACGAACATTATTATTATATCCTGAATGTTCCTTTCAAAGCCCTTGAATCCAAACAAATAAAATGGGAGTACAAAGTTCCGATAAGAAGAACAGATAAGGGGTTTGGCTCGTTTGGTAAATGGAAACTGTATCTATGGAGAGGGGATTATAAAAATCCATCTCAATCTGTCGTATTAGATCCTTGGTGGGATTCAAACTGGGGCTACAGGAAATATCACAACATCACAGGGAGCACGGCGGGAGCGGTAGTGAACTATAGTGTTGAAATAAAAGTTTACAACACAACTGGAACGGATAATGGAAATATTGTTTACATAGGTGATAAGGCAAAGGAAGATTTTAGTGATGTAAGATTTACTAATGACACTAACTATGAATTGTTCTACTGGATAGAAGAAACAGGAAGCGACTATGCTGTTTTTTGGGTTAAAGTTCCAGATATTCCTGCTTCGCCCAACAATGAAACGATATGGATTTACTATGACAATAGTGAGGCAACGAGTAAGAGCAATATAAACGACACTTTTATTTTCGGTGACGATTTTGAATCCGATACAGTTGGAGAAGACCCCACAAAATGGAATGTTACGGAAACTGGTGCTAATGTTATTGACGTTTCTTCAACCCAAGCATGTAACAGTTCGCAGTCCGTATATTTGTACGATAATACAGGAACTGGATACCCGATATATATTAACAGGACTTTTGAGCCACAAGAGAAGTTACTTTTGACTTACTATTTCTATCATGTCAATTTCGGCGACCAAGGAACGAGCACTGCTTTTTACCTGTATTCTGGGGAAACTCAAGCAATCTGGATGGCAGTGACAGGGAATTATTTAAAATATTATGACACCAAATACAATAATATAACCGATGTGGAAACAGGAAAATGGTATAAGATTGAAGTTTTGCCTAAAGCAGATACGGACAAGTTCGACTGTTGGGTCAATGGGACTAAATTTGTAACAAATGGAAATTTCAGGAATACCGTTACTGAAATAGATTGGATAGTATCGTCAGCATGGAGTACTCCAACATGGGACGCATATTACGACACAGTTACTATTAGGAAATATATCGATCCCGAACCATTCCATGCGGATTGGGGTGGGGAAGAGGAAGTAATCCCACCAACCTATTCTGACAATTCAACTAATAATACAGTAGCTGGTTCAGCTGTAGAATTCAGACTGAGATGGACTGATAATGTCAATTTGAGCAGTTATATCTTTAGTCTGGATAATTGCACTGGTAGTTTTAGTAATGTAACAGAATCTAGCTTTCCTGGCGCTCCTATCAATGAAAGTTGGAGTAATGAGACTTACGTTATAAATGATACTGTTGGTTGTACGATAAGATGGAAAGTATATGCTAA
>Ga0209427_10001380_pt1 | contig 27881 bp, 17 predicted proteins | sample DeeMarSWOR136_30_FD_187465 | JGI IMG/M metagenome (GOLD analysis project Ga0209427, IMG submission 187465) | Marine sediment microbial communities from White Oak River estuary, North Carolina - WOR-1-36_30 (SPAdes) (version 2) | ecosystem: Environmental > Aquatic > Marine > Intertidal zone >...
GTCGTTAGTGTCTTGTGGATGATACATAAGCTCAGTGATACGCAGGTTCTCTGCGACTGGGCCTATGGCAAAGATGGCGTCGTTAAGGGCACTCCACGTACCTCCGCTCAATGCACGTGCCTTAACCTGGGTCGTCTCGGTCAAGATAATCGGAGCAGTATACTCTGTTGCCGTTGGTGAGATCTCACTGTCGCTGGGCGAACTAGTCTCGCCGGCGACAAGCTTAAGCGAGATGAGAAGGTCGGAGCTGGTTAGATTGTAGTTCAATGCGTGAATGGCCAAGATATTTGAACCTGGCTGCAAGGCGCCGATGTCGTCCGAGACACCTACACTCTCGAACATAACGGCAGCAGAGTCATCGTTCAGGGCACTTGCGTTGGAATTCCAGGCTGGCGTACCAGTAAAGTTGCGTCTGCCCACCTCTACGCCGTTCAGATAAGCGACGAAGCCATCGTCATAGCGTATCTCTAGTGTCATGAAGTTGAAGCCGGCCAGGTCGTCGGCATCAACGGTAAACGGAATACGGATGTAGCATGATGCATTCTTGTCGTACATCTGATCGCCAAGGTCAATACTGATGAGCGACTGATAGCCGGAGTCTCTTTCGTAGCCGACTCCACCGGGGCTGCCGGCGGAAAGCGCCCAGGTCGAATCGTCAAATGGCTTACTGCCTTTCCAGTCATTACTTATTGTCTCAGTCGGAACGAGCACCCGCTTGTCCGCGTCCTCTGCAATGAGCGTAATGCTGCTGATAGTTCCGCCTGATGGCATGCCAGGCACGCGCGGATCAGAGCCGTCAAGCGTGTAGTAAATAGTACCCGGCAGCGCAGTTATTGTCAGACTGAATCCTTCGTTAACATGGCCACCTTGTTCGTTGAAGACAGGCGGCACAGGAGCAAACTCGCGTGCGATCTCGCCATCCATCCACACCAGCCGAGCCACGAGCCAATTTCTCATCCAGTTGATTTCCTGCTGGTAAGTGTTAGCGATATACCAATTTGGCCAGACATAGCGGCCAAGGATGGGCCAGCGCTGAAAGTTGCGGACCTGCGCCTCGTCGAGCAGCTGGGCGGCATCGTCGACGTTCTGCATCAACCGGTCCGTAGCGAATAGGTTCATCCGGAGCCCAAACCACCGATCTGCGTAGCGCAGGCGAAACTCAGGGTCTTCGAACAGACGTTGCCACCATGGGTAATCGCCGCCGCCCAGTAGGTCGTTATACCAGCCATCAGGTTTCCATCCGTTAAGGTAGTTGGCGTTGCCGAGCGACAAGTTATAATCCCAGACGGGCCCCATGTTGAGCTTGCCGCCTCGGTCCTTAAACATGTAGGTGCTCAGCCGAAAGCCGTCTATATTCTTGGTAAGCTCAACAATGATATGGTGGTCGACGAACGAATCCACGTCGATATACTTAGCGTATCCGCCTATGGGATCGGTGAAGTTTGATCCGTAAAGGGCGGACTCGAATTCAATGAGATAGCTCCTGATCCAGTTCTTCTGAGCCTGTGTGATCTCGTCCCCCGCCGGCTCAACGTAGATCAACTGCAGACCCGTGCTGGTGTAGAATGTCGGCTCAGGATCCCAGGGATCGAACTTGTCTTTCTTGACAATGTACCCGCCGGTTATCTCCGGCTCAGCATTATCGGAGGGTTCGAGTTTCGCAATGTCGACGCGGTCTTCACCTTGACTGATCTTCTCCATGAACACGTACACGCCCACATAATCACTCAGCGAGATTCCTTGGCTGTCTGTGCTGAGAAACACTTCGATGAATCGGCTACGGACAGCATATCGACCGATGTCGTTGCTCCACTGGTAGGATAGGAAGTTTCGCATCAGTGACTTGTCGGAATAGGGACCCTGCAAAATCCAGTCCGATCCGGGAGGGAAACCCAGGATGGAGACATCCTTGTCCTGGTTATGTTCGTCTAATGTCTCGAAGTGGTACTGCTTTTTGGGAAAACCCCTCGAGCTTTGGCCCCGAATATTGATGCCGGACCTTTCGCTGAAAGTGGGCGTGTCGGCAAGCCTTGCCCTGTCCCCAGTATCGGTGTCGATGAACCAGGCAAACGACAACGTCTGCGTTTGCGTCGTTTCCCCGACGCTTTGGCCGAGCGTATCTATAACAGCGATCGGCAGATTAGAGCTGAAGCTCTTTGCGTCAGGCTCGAGAAAAACGTACCTTTGTGTCTTGACGGTACTGGACTTCCAACCCGGCTTCCAGGCTACAGCCCGCAGGGTCGTGGTTCTGACGATAGGAATTGGGCCACTATAGACTATACCTCTTGGCAAACCACGCGCATCATTGAAAGGGCTACTGCCGTCGACGGTATAGTATATTGTTGCTCCTTCAGTATCAGTTGTGATTGCGACGGAAAACAGCTTATCGCAAACACGACTGTCATGGCTAAATTCTGGATCAGCAGCAAAGCCTTCGTAGATTCCAATGTTCTGCACGGCGGGAGTGGGAAACACCATAAACCGCCAATTATCGCTGGCATCAGGGTAGCGACCATAGGAGATATTGACTTCCTGGTCACCAAACGTCACGCTGTCGATCAAGGTGCTGCCATCAACGTCGAACAGACCAAGCTCCTCGCCCCCCACATTAATCCTGAAGTTCGCATGTAGGCCGGGGTCCGTAGTGTCATTGTCTGCCCATATCAATATGTAACCTTGAGGCGGAATAGTGGTGACAGATGGATTATCGTCAGGAATCCGCCAAGTGGTTGGATAGTCCAAATCATCTGTCAGATACATCCCGCCCATGTCGATGGGTTCGCTACCGGCATTATAGATTTCGATCCAGTCCTCATATTCGCCTTGTGGGTCTTGGATAATAGTGTTAGAGGCCATGAACTCATTGATTACCAGAGGAATGCCGGCCTGATACCAACCCTTGGCTAACAAAGCGAAGTCAACCATATCAATATCGTCGTCGCCGCTCAGGTCTGCGGGACTTTCTGGCGAAGCCAGCCACTGCTCGGCGAGAACTCGCAGGTCTGCCAAACTGACTGTACAGTCTCCGGTCAGGTCGCCTACCGGACAATCACCCCCCGCAGGGGCGACTAAGAATGCCGCCAACACCAGTGATAAGAACCGTATTCTCATAGCTTAGATCGTCTTCTACCCTGCTTCTTACGAATGTGTTAGGTCCTTGGCTACGGATTCCAATTTTACGATCCTTCTACATAGATGGGTCTCTGTGATCTGCAGGCCTCAAAAAAAAAAGGTCACGTCCATATAGCTCACCTTCCTAATTTTAACATGTAGACCGTAGTTGAATCAATGCTTTTTTGCACAAAACTGCTTCGTTTAGGGTTGTAGGCCAAAGCCATATTTGAAGATTTGCTAAGTTTTGGTGCTGAAACGGGCAGGAAGTCTCCCCGGGTAATTTTTGGGCAACTTTCAGATGACTCGACCTGCCCGCGAGAATAGGCAAAGGATTATTAACTTAGGGCAAACGTGGTTATCGGGTATATTATGCTTGCATACTGGCCGCTCTTTTGGCTTGTGCCTACCGTCATGGCACGTACAATCACCAACAAAAGAACGGATGAGCAATTTGAGCTGACACTGTGGGCCGCATAAGAGATGTTCGTGATAATAAAGAAACCAGTGGCGGTCTGAGAGCAAGATTATGAGAGCTGACGAGTATTGCAGGTAGACTCTGTCGGAAGCTCTTGCAAGGCTTGCCACGGGCTGGTATCATTCATAGTTGGATTGCTTAACCGAGTGTTCTGGGTGCTGTTGATATAAATTCCGACATTGTTCGAGTTACAGAGTGTTAGTATTTCGCTGCTCTTACAATCCCATAATTGAGCCGGAGGATGTTAAACCTTCAAGCGATGGCTTTGAGGTTGTTGGTGTCTTTAATGCTGGCGTTGCTCGTTTTGGGGACGAGGTGATTTTACTTGTTAGAGTTGCTGAGAGGCCGATTAGCAAAGACCCGGATGTTGTCTTGACTGCCGTTTATGATGTTGCCCAAGGCCTCGTTGTCACAAAAGAGTTTTCGAGAAATGACCCAAAGTGCAGTTTTTCAGACCCCAGACTGATAGTGACTCCAAGTGAGACATACCTGACCTCAATCTCTCATTTGAGGCTGGCACGCAGCAAGGATGGCATCGAGTTCGAGATTGAAGACAACCCTGCCATTGCGCCGGCAAATATCTATGAGACCTTTGGCATCGAGGATCCCAGGATTAGCCTTATTGACGGAACATACCATATAGACTACGTTGCAGTTTCGCCTCTCGGTGTGACAACGTGGTTGGCATCTACAAAAGACTTTGAGTCTTTCGAGCGCCGTGGGGTTATCTTCTGTCCAGAAAACAAAGATGTCGTGCTTTTCCCTGGGCGAATTGACGACAATTATTATGCCCTGCATCGGCCTGCTTCGCCTTTGTTTAGGAGAAATGAGATATGGCTTGCAGAATCTGGCGACCTGATGTGTTGGGGAAATCATCGCTATCTGATGGGAGTTCGCCAAGGCTACTGGGACGAGAGCAAGATTGGCGGCAGTGCAGTACCCTTCAGAATCGAGCAGGGTTGGCTGGAGATTTATCACGGAGCAGACCGACACAACCGTTATTGTCTTGGGGCAGTACTGCTGGATAGTCGCGAGCCATGGAAGGTCCTCGCGAGGTCAGCAAAGCCAATTCTTGAGCCGGAGACTGACTACGAAGTCGAGGGCTTCTTCGGGAACGTGGTGTTTAGCTGCGGCTTGCTCTACGAAGATGGCAGGCTCAAAATCTATTATGGCGTGGCGGATACTGCTATTTGCTATGCAGAGGTGCCGTTGGAAGATGTGCTCGAGAGCTTGAGTTGATTGCACAGTTTTTTAGAAGCCGCCCTGCAATGCCTATTTTCAGTATTTGCTTCGACTTTTCTCAGTCGTGGGATTTGGCCGGAGGGTCTTGTGCTTTTCCAGAGTTTTTGCGTTGCTGCTCGACCGACTATGAAGCCGAAGTAAGCTATCTCGATAGCATTTTCGTAGCCCTTTAAGAGCGGTTAAGCGAGGCTTTGAATCCTCTAATTTATTGTTGTTAAAGAGTTTATGTCCTTTGACTCGACGAGTTTAGTGTGATTGGAGTTTAAGATTAGCCCACGTGCTCGCCGCCGCGGCAGTCTATCTCTATTTTTTCATAAGCCGAAAAAAAATCTTGCAGTAGCACGCCAGGCAGTTGTATACTATTCGATAAAGGATATATAGGACTTTGCCGGTCGATACAGTACTCGGAATTCGGCCAGGCGTAAGTATTATTGAATCACCTTCGAGTTGGCTGCTCAGGTCATCGCTGATAATTGAACACAGCTAAACAATTCTGAAGTAAGGACGCAGAAAATGAAGAACGAACGATTAGCAAGAGTTCTCAAAGGGGTTGTGCTCGTAGTGGCTACTGTCTTTCTCGTATGTGGACCCGGCTACGCGGCACCGACTGGACGTCCTTCCGCTGAAAGCAATTCAGGGAATCAGCCCAAAGAGGATCAGAATCACTTGAGCGGGATTACTGCCCATCCTTCGGCCTTTACACCTGAGATGTCTTTTGGCGAGGCAGTCAATATTCTGCGGAATTCGACTCAACCTCCACTCAACATAGTAGTGCTCTGGAGGGACTTGGCCGAGAACGCAGATGTTCATGAGGATACTCCTATTGGCATAGATGGTGTTTCGGGAATTCCACTGAGGAAGCACCTGGAGCTTTTGTTGCTGTCAGTTTCAGCAGGGAGCACTGCGGAGGTAGGCTACGCGGTTGAGAACGGCGTTGTTCTTGTTGCAACAAAGGATTCTCTGCCTAATAAAATGAAAACGCGGGTCTATGACATTAGTGACTTGGTAAGTGAGCCCGCCAATTATCGCGGCATTGGTGCTTTTGGAGGAATGTATGGAGGCGGGGGCTACGGCATGGGAGGCATGGGAGGTATGTATGGCGGATATGGTATGGGCGGTATGGGCGGATATGGTATGGGCGGTATGGGCGGATATGGCATGGGCGGATACGGTGGGATGGGCGGCTATGGCACGGGAGGCTACGGGGGGGCGGGCCTTTATGGAGGAGGTTACGGAGGAGGATACGGTCAGCCTTATGGAGGCGGATACTATGGGGGACGGTCCGGATATGGTGGCTACTCTGCGTACCCCTACAGTACAGGCGGCTCTTACGGATTTAGCAGAGGTGGTGAGCTGGCAAATCTGATAGGGAGCATTTATCGACCCAGAAGGGCAGCGCCTCAGAGGTACAACAGGAGGGCGGCGCCTCAGAGGCGCAACAGCAGGACAAGACAGAGAAGTAGGTAGAAAGTCGAATGCTCACGCCCCATTGTATTGTCTGAAATTTGGCGTGTGATATTCAGCTATTCAATTCGTTCCCGCCAATGGAAAGCCATGATCTGAAAGTCTGCGAAGTCCACCTTGCAATCCCCGTTTATGTCGCCAGCGACAATAGTCTCGCAAAGCGGCTCGCCAAAGTATGATTTGCTTGCTTCGGTTGTACCACCGTAGGCGCCGATATTTACGATGCCTCCGTTTGGGAAAGGCTCGTCTCCGATGGGCGCTGATGGATCTCCTGCGTCGATGCAGGGGCTCGTCACATCATCTTTAACCCAATCTCGAATCTCGCGATCCCACCGACCAGCTTGGGATTTGAGATGATAGTCACCTTGTACCCAGAAATAATCAATCAGACCGGGGGGTGCAGAATTTGGCTCGTATGGCTCCCACGAGCCTGGCTGAACGAAAAGTGGGTCTAGTGATATCCATTCGTCCTCAATGCGGTGCATTGGATCGTCGATAGCGTTGGGACTGTTCTCCAGTACGCAATAGAGTAGCTCCAGACGCATCTCTCCCAGTATTCCGCCAGTCATGTATCCTATTTGCTCGCCCACCCAGGCTGCATTTGCCCACAGGATGCAGTTCAGTAGGGTTCCTTTGTTCGAATCACCGGCACCAGGAGCTATACCGCCCCCGCTCCCATATCTGCCTGTACGATTTCCACAGATAGTGCAATTGGTAATAATAGGGTTGCCCGCGCAACTAATGCCGCCCCCGTACCTGCTGGCGCGATTGCCAACAATGAGGCAGTTAGCCAATATAGGGGTGTTACCGTTCTTGTGGCCATGAACGGCTACGCCGCCGCCGGCACCATCCGTTTGTGAAAACCAACTCGATGGCCAGATTGAGGCCAGATTATTGTAAATGATACACCCCACGATGACCGAATTTGAATCGAAACACACAATTCCCCCCCCGTCACGGGCCGTATTTCCTGTTATTATGCAGTCCACGATACGTGGGCTGGCCGTGGAGCAGTACAAGCCACCGCCTCGCCCACCACGAATGTAGCCATTGGCTATGGTGAACCCTTGTACGATTGAGTTGGCGTCCTCGCCGCTGTGGAAATAGAAACCTCGATGAGACTCGTCCCATGACCCTTGGCAGTCGATAAGACAGGTTTCAGGCCCACCTTCGCTCCTGACCGTAATGGCGTTGCCTCTAAAATCGACATCGCGGTTGCCGACACCAGTATAGGTGCCGGGAGCCACAACAACCGTGTCGCCACCGGTACAAGCGTCAATCGCTGCCTGGATCTTGCTGAAATCCGCGGGACCATCATCGTCAACGGTAATTATCCTTGCCTGACAGGCAACGGCTAAAACCAGGCACATATAGGGGAGAATAAGCTTTTTCATTTAGGTTCCCTCCCGAAAACCGAACTTACTGGCGATTTGTATTATACAGTCTTTTCGGCTGACGTCAAAGCAAAATGTTAGTCGATAACCGTCCGGCAGTCTTTGGGACGGTCGTTCCGGCCAAAAGGTATTGCAAATGAGCGAACACCTATGCTATATTATTTAACGTTGATAAGAAGCAAGAAGGCAAGCTTAGTGCCGTGATATTGAGAAAGCGTGGCTCAGATCTGATCCGTCCCATGATTCAAGAAAAACAATCTTGCCAGGATACCAAAGGGTTCGTATTCGATATAAAAAAGTACGCCATCCATGATGGTCCGGGTATACGCACGACGGTATTCTTCAAAGGGTGTCCGCTGCAGTGTCAGTGGTGCCACAATCCGGAGAGCTGGAGGCAACATCCAGAACAGGGTTGGCGCAGGGGCCGCTGTATCGCGTGCCATCAATGCATTGAGGTCTGCACTGCTAAGGCAATTTCGTTTGTCGATAACGTGCCTGTGACGGACGCGAGCAAATGTGTTCTCTGTGGCCGATGCGTGGACGCTTGCGTGACCGGTGCGAGGGAGGTCATCGGGCAGGAGATGACCGTCAGTGAGGTCATGATCGAAATTGAAAAGGATGTCATTTTCTATGACCAGTCCGGTGGCGGCGTTACATTTTCCGGTGGAGAGCCGCTGATGCAGCCAGAGTTTTTGCTTGAACTGTTGAATCGGTGCCAAGAGCAGCAAATACACAGGGCAGTGGACACGAGCTGTTACGCGGAACCTGAGATTGTGGAAATGATCAGTGAAACAGCCGACTTGTTTCTTTGCGACCTCAAACACATGGACAGCGATGTACACGAACGTTTTACCGGCGTGGCAAATGACCTAATATTGAATAACATCAAGCGTCTTTCAGAGGCGCGTAAGGAAATTGTGATCCGAATTCCAATTGTCCCCGGCTTCAACGACGACCAAGCGAACATCGAAGCGACAGGCAAATTCATAGCGTCATTGCCAAACGTCAGTAGAATAGACATCCTGCCCTATAATCTGGGTGGAAAAGAGAAGTCGACTCGGTTGGCAGGTGGGATCGAACTCATGCAAGCCGAGACTCCCGCCGAGGAAGTAATCGGCTTGATTGCAGACAATTTAAACAATTATGGACTTGACGTGAAGATAGGTGGTTGACGATATGAACGAACGAGTTGCAAGACTGCGTAAACAAAGTGTTGAGACCGAGCCGTACATCTCGACTGAGCGAGCGGAATTGATGACGGAGTTTTACAAGAGTGACATTCCGATGCGCGAATCTGTTCCGGTCTGCCGTGCCCTATCGTTCAAATACCTCATGGAGAACAAGACAATTTGCATCAACGATGGTGAGCTGATCGTAGGTGAACGTGGGCCGGCGCCGAAGGCTACACCGACTTACCCGGAGTTATGCTGCCATAGCCTGGAGGACCTGCACGTACTCAACAGCCGGGAAAAGACTCGCTTTGTCGTCCCAGATGAGGTTAGGAAAACGTACAAGGAGAAGATCATTCCCTTCTGGTCCGGCAAGACTATGCGGGAGAAACTATTTAATGCTATGGACCAGAAGTGGCATCGGGCATTCAATGCGGGGGTGTTTACCGAATTTATGGAGCAGCGTGCTCCTGGCCATGCGATACTGGATGATAAGATTTATCGCAAGGGTATGCTCGACTTCAAACGTGAAATCGCGGCGAACCGAGAGGAACTTGATTATCTTAATGATCCGCGCGCCTACGAGAAAGAGCAGGAATACCGGGCCATGGACATTTGTGCTGACGCGGCAATTACCTTCGCCCGGCGACACGCCGATAAGGCGATGGAACTGGCGCAACGGGAGACTGACCCCGTTCGTCGAAGTGAGCTAGAGCAAATCTCTGAGGTTTGTACTCATGTACCAGCCCATGCGCCACGCAATTTTTGGGAGGCGTTGCAGTCGTATTGGTTCGTACATTTGTCCGTCATCACAGAGTTGAATACGTGGGACTCCTTCAACCCGGGCCGGCTTGACCAGCACCTGCTGCCATTCTACGAGAAGGGTCTGCAAGAGCGAACCTTGACACCCGAAAGCGCCAAAGAATTGCTGGAATGCTTCTGGATCAAGTTCAATAATCAGCCGGCACCGCCCAAAGTTGGCGTCACGGAAGAACAGAGTGGGACCTACACGGACTTTGCGCTGATCAATGTTGGTGGAGTAACGCCTACCGATGGAAGTGACGCCGTCAACGATGTTTCGTTCATGATATTGGATGTAGTCGAAGAAATGCGTTTGACCCAGCCGAGCTCCTGCATCCAACTGAGCAAGAAGAATCCGGACCGGTTCCTTAGACGAGCCTGTGAGGTCATTCGGACCGGATTCGGTCAGCCTTCTGTGTTCAATACAGACGTTATCATCAAAGAAATGCTTCAGGACGGCAAGAGCATGACAGACGCCCGCACGGGTGGTCCCAGTGGTTGCGTCACGGTCAGTTCGTTTGGTAAGGAAAGCTGCACCTTGACCGGTTACATCAACTGGCCGAAGATTTTCGAGCTGGCTTGCAATAATGGTGTTGATCCGAATATGAGTGGGCAACTGAGCCCTCAGACCGGCGATGCCCGTGAATTCTCTTCTTACGAACAGTTGATGGACGCCTACAAAAAGCAGCTTGCATATTTCATCGGCCTAAAAATACGGGGCAATAACATTATCGAACGCCTTTTTGCCAGTTATATGCCTGCTCCTTTTATGTCAATTCTGATGGACGACTGCATTGCCCGCGGACTTGACTACCACAACGGCGGCCCACGGTACAATCCGACGTATATCCAAGGCGTTGGTATTGGAACAGTGACTGATTCGCTGGCAGCAGTGAAATATCATGTTTTTGAGCAGCAAGACGTAACCATCGATGAGTTGTTGGCCGCGATGAGGGCTGATTTTGAGGGATACGAACACTTGCAGCACATGCTACTCTATCATACACCCAAGTATGGCAACGATGACGATTATGCAGATACCATCACCGAAGAGGTATTCAATGCCTACTATGATTTGCTCAACGGCCGTCCCAACACCAAAGGTGGGAAGTATCGTGTCAACCTCTTGCCGACAACCGTACACATCTATTTTGGCTCTGTAGTTGGTGGGTTGCCCAATGGCAGAAGAGCTGGCGAGCCGGTCTCAGAAGGTATTTCGCCCACTCAGGGTTCCGATACAAAAGGGCCGACCGCAGTAATCAAATCAGCGGCCAGAGTTGACCACGCACGTACCGGTGGGACTCTGCTGAATATGAAGTTCAATCCACAGGTACTTGCTGGGGACGGCATTGATAAGCTTGCTCATCTGATCAGGTCCTACTTCAAGCTCGATGGCCACCATATCCAGTTCAACGTCATCGGTGCGGAGACACTGCGTAAAGCTCAGCAGAGTCCTGAACGGTACCGCGACTTGATCGTAAGGGTGGCCGGCTATAGCGATTACTTCGTGGATGTCGGCCGGGACCTGCAAAATGAAATTATCGCCCGCACTGAGCAGCAGTCATTTTAGCGGATTAAAGACATCGGTCTTGAAAGTTCCCACAGAGTGTGTGCGTTCATGACGACTCTGTGTTATTATATTTTAACGTGAATTGATGTTGCCGTCTCGCGTATAATGTGGAGGCTTGTTATGAGAGAAACGACAGTCACAGTGACATTGGTTGTTTCGCTTGTCCTTGCAGGTTGCGGGTCTGCTGCGAAGGAGGCACAGTTGGAGCGGTTCATTACGAATCATGTCGCGAAGGTGGAACCTCTGACAACGGAGGCAAATCTTGCTTATTGGGATGCATCCACAACGGGCAAAGGCGAGGATTATGATAGGGTCAAGCAGCTACAGCTTGAGATTCGGCGCATATACAGCGATCCCGACGAATTTGCGTTCCTCAAACGTGTCAGAGATTCCAGGCGGATCATGGATGCCAGGCTAACGAGACAACTTGATAAATTGTACTACGCCTACCTGCAGAATCAGATTGAGCCGGAGCTGTTGGAACGAATTGTTGAGCTGGACAGCAAGATCCAGGAAAAGTATAGCACTTTTCGTGGCACGATAGACGGCAAAAAGGTCACGATGAGTGACATCTATACGATCATGACGACGGAGAAGGATTGCTGGCGAAGGGAACTGGCCTGGCGGGCGAGCAAGCAGGTTGGAAATGCGATTGTAGATGATCTTATTTGGCTGGTCAAACTGCGCAACCAGGCGGCTCGAAAGGTTGCCTTTGACAATTATCATACTATGTCGGTAGTTGTGGGAGAGCAGGATGTGGAAGAACTGGACCACATCTTCGATGAGCTTTACGAATTGACCAACAAACCATTCGCCCAATTGAAGAATGAGCTGGATCGCATCTTAGCGGACAGTTACGGCATCGCGCCGGCGGATTTGATGCCATGGCACTATCATGACCCGTTCTTTCAAAGGACCCCTCTGGTATACGATCTGGATTTGGATATGTACTACAGAGATGAGAATGTCGAGGCGTTGTCCGAGAAGTATTACGCGAGTATTGGCCTGCCTGTTGACGATATTCTCTCCAGGAGCGACCTGTATGATCGCGAAGGCAAATATCCCCACGCTTTTAGCCACGATGTGGACCGCCGGGGGGACGTTCGTGTTCTGTGTAACCTTCAGAATACCGAACGCTGGATGGAGACCATATTACACGAGTTGGGTCATGCACTTTACAGCAAATACCATGATGGGAAAGAACCTTGGTTGCTGCGAGAGCCAGCTCATAGTTTTGCCACGGAAGCCGTCGCAATGTTCTTTGGCAGATTGAGCCGCAATGCTGCCTGGATGCAGCAAATGTTGGCTCTGTCGGAGGCAGAGCGGGTCAGAATTGAAAAGGTCAGCAGGAAATATCTCCAGTTTCAACAAGTGCTCTTTGCTCGTTGGGCTCTGGTTATGTACAACTTTGAAAAGCAGCTTTATTCTGACCCTGATCGGGATTTGAATAATCTGTGGTGGGACCTGGTTGAGAAATATCAGTTGGTCAAGAGGCCGCCGGGGCCTGCTGATGCGGGGTGGGCGTCCAAACTTCATTTCACTTCTGCGCCTTGCTATTATCACAACTACATGTTGGGCGAGTTGCTGGCCTCTCAACTGCATCACCACCTGGTTCACAAAGTCCTGATGCTTGAATCAGATGAAAATGTCAGCTATGTTGGGCAAAAAGAGATCGGCCATTTTCTGCGAAGGAAGGTCTTGGGCCCCGGAGCTCTCTATCACTGGAACGAGATGATTGCACGTGCAACCGGCGAACCATTGACGCCGAAGTATTTCGTCGGTCAGTTTGTCAAATGACGCTTAAACCTGTGTCACGATATCCAATGAGTCTGAGCATACACTCACTCGCGGAATGGTCGTGTGCACTGCTTGTATTTTGGTCTTGCATGTATAAGTGAGGAAGCAATGACTTACTTAGTCGCCATATTCGCGTACTTATTTGTCCTGGCTGGCATTGGAGTCTACAAGTCCCGGCAGGTCAAAAGCCAGCTTGATTTTTCCGTGGCGGGCAGGACTCTTTCGCCCTGGATTATGGTCTGTACCATGTTGGCGGTGTGGATCGGGACAGGGTCTATTGTGGGTAATGCCGGAAAGACTTATGAAGTCGGCATGGCGGCCTTTTTCCTGCCCATGGGAACTTTTGTCGGCATGATTCTGCTTTCTTTTATCGCCGCGCGGGCCCGGAATATTGAGGCTCTTTCCGTGCCGGAGATTATCGGCAGACGATACGGCAATATTGCTCGGCTGCTGGCGGTGGTCGCGCTGGTGATCGCCTATATGGTGATTGTCAGCTATCAGTTTAACGCGGGCGGAATGGTGTTAGAGGTGATAACAGGTAAGAAAGAAAAGGTGGCCGTGAAGTTGGGTGACATCCTCACCAAGAATCAGGTTCATAAAGGGTATTTCCATTATGAGCCTCCGCAAGACTGGGCTGGAACCGCAGAGATCAAGTTTCACGTGAAAAGAAGAAGCTCGGACGAATGGTCTGAGACGCCGGAAATGTTTGCCGTCAAAGTTGTGCCCGCCACAGAGATTATCGAGCTAAATGAGAATCTCAAAAGCAGTATTGGAGAACTGCAGAAGAAAGTCCAAGAAAAGGGCGATGTCTTTAAAGAAAATGAGGCCAAGCTTCAGCGTCTGAAAAACACGAACGCGATTAAAGAAAATACTTTCACGCGACTTGTGCTAAAAGGATATGATGGCGGCTTTAAGAAACATGACGGAATATACCGGATAGCTGAAGCACCGAAAGAGGGCCAAATCTATCTACATGAGCCGAAACTCACTGCGGAAAGGGCGACGATTATCGCCGCGGTTTTCATCATTGCTTTTACAATGTTAGCGGGGCTGTTGAGCCTAGCGTTTGCGGATGTTGTTACCGGGACGATTATTACGGTCACCCTGTTGATTGCCTTTCCCGTGCTGCTGATTAAGGCGGGACGTTTCAGCGGCATGCTAACAGCGTTTAACGCCATGGGAGATCGGCCGGACCACATGAGGCTGGTAGGAGTGTTTACTGCTGCCGATTATATTAATTTTTTATTGCCTGTTTTTCTGCTTGTGATGGGTGATGCCAACCAGTACCAGCGGATTTTCGCCAGCAAGAACGCCAAGGGCGCGCGCACCGCCGTGATCGTGATGATCTTCTTGGCGCTGCTGATCGAGGAATTGATCATCGCGGAGGCATGGTTCGCCGGGAGTATGACTCCCGATCCAGAAAACGGGCGCTACATTCTGATTTACGCTGCCCGACATTTTATGCCCCTAGGGCTGGGGATTATTTTCATGATCATGGTAGTGGGTATTATCATCTCTACGGCGGATTCATTCCTATTGGTTCCTTCGACTACGTTTATTAAGGATATCTACCTGAGCTATATCAACCCCAAGGCTTCCGAGAAACGAATCGTTTTCACGAGCCGCTTAATGGTGCTGACCTTTGGAATCATCGCTTGGCTCGTTTCGCTGGCATTTGCAGAAAGCACGACAGTATTTGAAAAAGCGTTGTATGCCTTTACCGTTTATGGCTCGGCGATTACTCCCTGTCTGGTGGCGGCTCTGTTCTGGAAAAGGGCAACGAAGGCGGGCGCAATTTCTTCGATTTTGGCAGGAACGGGGACTACACTATTGTGGGAAGAAGTAATAAAGGTCCATTTGCCACAAGAACTGGCAAAGCTGGACGCAGTATTGCCGGCGATAACCCTGTCGGTGATATGTCTAATAGTGGTCAGTCTGTGTACCACGAATGAGGAACGCGCGGCCGAGGGACAACATCATTGATAAGGGAAAAAAGTGTTTGCGGAAAGAGTATATGTGCAAAGACGTAAGCGGTTGAAGGATCGGGTGCGTTCCGGAATACTCTTGTTTTTGGGGAATGATGATAGCCCAATGAATTATCCTGACAATCCCTATAATTTCAGACAGGATAGCTCATTTCTGTATTTCTTTGGGCTCGATTGTCCCGGCCTGATTGCAGTCATCGACATTGACCAGGGCAAAGAGTGCGTATTTGGCAATGACTCGACAGTTGATGATATAATCTGGATGGGGCCGCAGCCGGGGCTGCATGAGAAGTGCGAGAAGGTCGGTGTTTACGAAACCGCTCCATCAGACCAAGTGCGGCCGGTATTGAGAAAAGCTGTCGAACAAGGCAGAAAAATCCATTTTCTGCCCCAATATCGGCCGAAAAATGTTCTGAGAATTGAGCAGTTGTTGGGGATACATGCTACCTTAGTCCAGGAGCATGTTTCGGAGATATTGATAAGGGCAGTGGTGGCACAAAGGTCTTTCAAGACACATGAAGAAATCGAGCAAGTCGAGGCTGCTCTCGAGATCTCCTACGAAATGCAGACGACGGCCATGAAAATGTCAAGACCTGGCATGTATGAAATGGAGATTGCCGGTGCAATGGAGGGTATCGCAATATCCAGGGGCGGGCGTCTTTCTTTTCCCACCATTTTCTCAGTTCACGGCGAGACGCTGCACAACCACTACTACGGAAATGTGATGAAAGAAGGTGATATTGCTGTTAACGATTCAGGTGCTGAATCTGCACTTCATTATGCCAGTGACATCACCAGGACAATCCCCGTGAGTGGGAAGTTTTCGCAAAGGCAGAAGGAAATTTACACTATTGTCCTGGACGCACAAGAAAAGGCAATTGAAGCGGTAAAGCCCGGCGTTGAGTTTCGCAAGGTCCATGGTCTTGCCTGCACCATTCTTGCATCGGGTTTGAAGGATTTGGGCCTGATGAAGGGTAACATTGAAGAGGCTGTTGATGCCGGAGCACACACGTTGTTCTTTCAATGTGGGTTAGGCCACATGTTAGGGCTTGATGTCCATGATATGGAAGGGCTGGGTGAAGATTATGTCGGTTACACGGACACCATCAAAAGGAACCCTGCGTTTGGCTGGCGTTCTTTGAGACTCGCCAAGGCACTTGAACCAGGCTTCGTAATAACGGTGGAGCCAGGGCTTTATTTTATCCCAGAGTTGATTGATCGTTGGAAAGCCGAGCAAAAACACGCACAATATATCAACTACGTTACTGTCGAAGAGTACAGAAATTTTGGTGGCGTCAGAATAGAGGACGATGTCTTAGTGACAGAAAACGGCAACAGGGTATTGGGTAAGCAAATACCCAAAACGATAGACGAAGTCGAGGCGATGTCTTCATGTTCCTGACGTCACGCTGTACAAGCAGGCTTAAAAAACATCCGTCTCGATGACGGAAAACGGGCAAGCCGAAGAGTCAAATCGTCAGGTACCGTTCGAATAGTCCCCAATACGGCTTGCTATGGAATTCATTGCAAGTGACTGTGAGTGGCGTTGATGTCGGTATCTGATGTGGGGATAAAACTGCACCCACCACTTCGTATGATATGATAACTGGGTGGCTTGATTACCGGCGCGGGAGCTGTTCAGCCCGCCACAGCTTCTTCAGCAGCCGGTACATGTGCGGATCATGCTGCAGCAATTCAGAGCGGACAAAAGGATAGAAGTCGTTAGTGCCGAAGAATGCCTCTGTAGACTCGGCAAAATACTCCTGGTCGTTGTTTAGCGCATACGAGCGTCTCGACTTTCCAGCGATATGTAGAACAGAATCGTATCCTTTGCTCTTTATGGCTTTCTCGTAGGCCTCACGGATTTCAGTGTTTTCGTAACTCAGAACACGATGATGGTAAGAGTGGGCCAGTTCGTGCAGTACCATCCAGGGTTGGTCAATGGTCCACGTTAGGAAATTCTTAGCGTTGGCTATCTCCACGCTGCGTTCCTTTTCGGGATTGAAGTCATGGTTCTTCAGCCAATCCTTGCTCGGATGGTAGCACATACAGCGATGCCGCGGGGCCTTGTACTCCACCCAGATCGGGACCTGGCGCAGCTCTTGTAGAGCCTCATGCGGTACCACTCGCGTGATTTGATAAAGTTGGTGCCCCAGCAGCTTCAACACGTCCTCAGCAAGTTGGTCATGATCGAACAATAGCTCGTTATTGACGAGCACCTTCCAGCCTTCGATTTCTTGGACCGTATAGTCCGACGTCGGAGTGTAGCGGACCGCTCCCAGACACAACAGAGATAGTACAAGGAAAATCGGGATAGTTTTCTTCATCGAGAGTTGTCTCCTGATATGTATGAACGCCTGACTCAGATAAAAGGTGCCACGGCAACATCTTCTGACCGAGTGTTCAATCCGGAAGAGACTGTAATCTCTTACGAGCTATACACATAGCCGATTGTCATCTTTTTAATGCAAGCAGCGTTAAATCATTTGCTCTAACGTTTCTTAAGCGTCACGCTGACACCGCCGCCCTGCTGGTAGAAGACCGTCTCCAGGGCCGGATTCATCGTGATGGCCTCGATGTATCGCGGGTCTCCCCGTCGTGGGTTTATGTTATGAGCCACTATCAATCCACCAGTGCGCACCAAATGCAAGAGCTTATTCAGATAGTCGATATAGCCTTCTTTGTCAGCGTCAAGAAACAGAATATCGATTGGCTCTTTGAGTTTGGCGACCGTCTCGTGGGCATTGCCCTCAACGAGCGTCACGAGCTTGTCGACACCAGCTCGTTCGAAGTTCTCACGGGCCAGCGAAGCTCGGCGGGCGTCAATTTCATGAGTAGTCAACTTTCCACCTATCTTTTGAAGAGCAAGGCAAAACCAGATGCCAGAATATCCATTGGATGTGCCGATCTCAACAACGTGCTTGGCGCCGGTCGTCTCCGTTAGCAATCGCAGCAGTCTGCCGTCCTCAACCGGAACGTTCATCATTCCTCTACGCTGATTTCTATCCATATCATCAAGTACGCTGAGGATTTTCTTCTCGGCTTCACTCTTGGGCATCGGGGTATTTGTAGTGGACGATGTATCGGCTCCACCGGGAGCAAACCGGCCTTGCCTAGGCCGCATTCCCTGGCCAGTTCTGTTGATATCGTCTGGTGGGCCACCAGGCCCTGGTCTGCCCATACCTCTTTGAAATCTTTGCCTTCTCTGTTTCATCTCCTCGATCAGTTGCCTCATTTTCTCTCTATCATTCTTCTCATAGGCCTGTGTGAGCTGGTTCAGCCAGCTATCAAGTTGGCCTTGCATGGATCGAAACCGATCCCTGCCAGGTTGCACACCTTGGGCCCCACTGCCTGTACCTGCACGTTGCCTTTGCACTTGCTGTGCGGGGGGCTCGCTGTTAGTATCCTGAGCTATCAGGTTTTCAACTCCTGCGAGCAAAACCGCTACTGTCACAGCCAACTTAATCTTCTTCAACATTTCCTGCTCCTTTCGTAACTCTTCTTTACCGTGTTGATTTTATGGTTACGCCGGTGATGATTTATGCATTGGTTTTCTACGGTCGTTTCATTTTTCCCCTTTGTGCCGCTATTCGTACTGTTCTGGGGGAACTGTAGGCCTATTCGGCGACGCCCCTGGGCCGAACCGTTGCGGTCCTCGGCCCGTGCGCTCCTGCTGGCCTCTGCGATGGCGGAGTCCTTCACCCGGACGAGGGCCACGAGGACGAAGCTGTCGTTGGAGAGGACGGAAGCGTCGCTGCCAAACCTGCTTTTGCTCTTCTGTGAGCACGGTGGAGACCTCCTCATTCATGAGCTGTAGGTCCTCGACAATCTGCGGCCGAGCCTTCATCCGGATCTCATCAAGCTTTTGCATATGCTTTTGCAGGATAGCCCCAATCTTTTTCGTCTGCTCCGCCGAAAGGTGCAAGTCACGCTGCAGGCGGTGGATCATTCCCTTGCTGATAAATTCTGGGCCCTGTGGACGGACCTTTTGCCCGGGCCAGGCCAGCATTAGCGTCGAGGTAACCCCGATCACGATCCCTGCCAGCAGAATGGCTAGGCCGAAAAAGGCCATACGCCAGCGGTGCAGTTTTCGAACGTAGTTTATGGTCGACCTATCAATTGTTTCTGTCTCGTTCATTGCGTCACCCACGCAATTGCTTGTGATATTTCGAACAGGGGATCGGCCCATACGTCGTAAACGACGACTGTGAACAGCGCGGCACAGGCTGCTGCTGTGGACAGCGCTGCCAGCCAAATCCAGGGCCTTTCCGAAACGAACATTGCTTGCTTATCATCGGACAGAATTTCCAAGACCCGGGCCGAAACGTCCACATGAGGGGGCGTCTCAGCACGGGCCAGACTACTAAGTCTCCTGAGTCTTTGCTCTAAATTCATCGTATCGTTTCCCTTCCGCCCTGAGCGAAAAGCTTCTTCAGCTTCTTTCTGGCCCGCCAACTCTGGACTTTGACCATGGCAGTGGTCCAGCCGGTCCGGCGGGCGGTTTCGGCTACATCGCATTCCTCCAGGTAGCGTAGGGTCAGAACCAGCCGGTCACGTGGCGGCAGTTGTGCCAGCAGATGGTGCACAAGCATGGCTGCTTGGCTGGGGTCCGACTTATTGGCCGACTCGTCAGCTACCTGCTCCCACTCTTGGAACCTGAACGTTTCCATCTTGTGTCGATTGGCAGTCTGCTTCCAGTAGCGATACCCAACGCGGGTGGCGATGCGCGAAAGCCAGTGCACAAAAGGCGCCTTTCCGCGAAAGCTGTCCAGGCTCAGGTACGCCTCGACGAAGACGTCCTGGACCAATTCCTCATGGACCTGACGGTCGCGGCTGAATCGCCACAGGATCCGACCGACGTGTGCCTGGTGTCTTTCGATCAGTCGTCGATAGGCCTCGGGATCTCCATTACGGCTTTGGCGGACGTCTTGAAGATCTGTAACGGTGGACAAAGGTGTCTTCCTGCTGTTTTCTGAGGCGGAGAGGCGGTCGGCAAGGCCGCAAACCGGGCCGGCCCAAAGCCTCTCCAGTTGCAGAGCCAGAGTTTTGCTCCCACAAGTACAGATAACCATATCTCCAAAATATACCGCCATGTGCGATTAATCAACCCAATTTCCGCACGCTATTCGGTCCAGTTGCGGCCTTCTCGCCTGCATGAATGCCCCGCCGACGAATAGTCCGCCGGCGAGGCATAACCTGTTGCTCTATCTACGTGAACGTAGACGGCTACAAGGGCATTCTTGGCACGCACAGTCTTGCAAAGAGCCATCCGTCTCCGGTAAGGTGAGATCGTGTCTGGAAGAATTCCGAAAACACCATAACTGGAGAGCATACGGCTTCATGGCAAGCTTGCTTTTTGATAAAGAGCATTGGCATCATTCTTTCGGTGCTGTTAGCTGGTAGCAAAAATCTTGCCATGGTTCTAATCCGTCAGCGGGGGGCTCGGCCTTGGCTCTCCAGCGCCGGGCCTCGTTACAGCCCTACCTCGACGCCGGCCAATACCAGGCGGTGCATCAACGTCTTCAGGCGGTCCACGACGACCGCGTCTCTCCACACCTGGCGTGGGGCCGCGGCGACCTGGTCTTTCCATATCTGCTGGTGGTTCCCCGCGGCCTCGCCTCTCGATGCCTTCGGGTGGCCTATCTGGGCCCGGCTTCTCTGGCATGGGTGGTGCTGGCATAAGACCCGGGCCAGGTCTGGCCCAGTTCCTGCGCCGAAGGGCTTTGCCTAACCTGTCCCACATAGCTCGACGTTGCATCATCATACATCTGGGTCCAAGACACCCGCTCCACCTGCCCATGTTTGGCATACGCGCGCCCCATCTGTACATCATGCCTCCATATGGTGCCATCATACACCTTCCTGCCATGCCCCAGCCGCGTCTGCCGCCGCCTCGGCCCCTTCCAGCTCGGTCACCCCGGAACTGGCCCGGTCGACCTACGGCTGCAGCGAACCGTCTTTGGCCTATGTCAGGGCGTGGTCTGGCTGCGCCTAGTCGTCCCCACTGCATAGGCCCAGGCGTAAATTCTTGTCGTCGGCTGCGTCCGCTGAACTGTTGTGCAGGACCTTCTTGCCTCGGCTGGACTCTCGGCCTACGCATTCGCCTTTGTTCTTGCGATGCCTCGGGCCTGGCTTGTCGTCCTCGGGCCATAATATTTTCGGCTTCCAACAGTACAACCGCCGCCACGACGCCCAACACAATTTTGCTTTTCATTTTCAGCTCCTTTCTTTACAGATGCCGTTTCGTTGGGTTTCCATGTCGATTACAGGGCCCTTCTAACAAGATAGTGGATACTTTGCCGGAAAGGTTACACCCATCGGACAACTTTTTTTTGCAGAAAGCACGACGATGGGCTTGTCAGCCGGGCATGTACCACAAGCCGTTGGTTTCCTTCAAGGGCCGCGCGGGCTATGTCGTGGTGTCATTATGGATGAGATGGCGCTACTGTCAGCTAAGCAAATTTCGGCTGGAGATTCAGGTTTCCACCAACAGATGTTTGCAAGGTCGCGCAAATGAGTGACAGAAGGACACTCAAGCCAGTTACTGCTTTCAATGGTTTCGTCATCTACTTGGCATCTCTTGTTAGCAGAACATAAAGCGAATGAGTGTGTTCTAACAGCTCTGTTCGTAACCGCCTGATGGCGATTTGGACGCAAAGTCCTATCGGAGCGGTTTCGCAGTCCTCGACAATCCAATCGTTTGTTCTGGTCATTTATAACGGCGTAATCCGGATGTTACGGAACCATACCTTGATACCGTGGTCTTGCAAGCCGATATGACCTTCGCGTTTCAAATCCTTCAGAGCCGTGCGAAACTTGTTCTTTGTCTCATCAGGATTTTGGTTAGGGTGTTTCCACCGGTTCAGGTCCATATCGATGACTTGCTTGCCGTTGATTATGACGTTGATCTTGTTATGCAGGGCAAGGATAATCACGTGGTTCCACTGCCCGTCTTTGCTCATTTCCTTACTTGGCGCCAGTGCGTCATAGATTGCTCCGCAGCTATGCTTATTCGGCTTTTTGGCAGGCTTGTCTATCTGCATTTCGATGCCGGTCTGAACATAATCTTTGAGGTCGTCGGTCCGGAAAAAGACTCCGCTGTTGCCTTCCGTCTTGAATTCGAGGGTAAGCACGAAGTCGTTGAATCGCTTCTTAGTCCAAATCGTTCCCGCTCCCTTCTCTTGGGTCAGCGCGCCATCTTGAATCAGCCAGTGAACACTGGGTTGGCGGCCGTCGGTGCTCATCCAGTTGCTGAGGTCTGTGCCGTCGAATAGTAGCTGCCATCCAGGAGCTTGAGTCTTGGGGCCTGTTGTCCGTGAGCCGGAATTCAGCAGAACATCTATGCGGGGTGTCTTGTGGTTGTAAGGCTTCATTAAAATATCGAAGTCACCGTCGCCGTCCAAGTCACCAAGCTTTCCCTCGTGGATGCCTTGGCCGTGGGAGGCGGTGGTCTCGCGGAACTTTCCTTTTCCGTCGCCGTACCAGATATAAGTTTTGGCGTCATCCCCGGCACCTGGCGTGCCCATTTCACCGATGAGGATATCGAGGTTCCCGTCCCCGTCTATGTCCCTTATCTCGCACGTGTGGCCGTGCACAACGTAGCGTAGCCTATGAGCTATCCATTTGTCGCCACTCCATTCGTACCACTTTGCATCTCCGTTCATATCACCGGGAGAGAAGACCACTTCGGGCCGGCCGCCCTGAACTAACTGCCCAGCGGCACACTGAGTGAATGCCATTTGAGCATCGATCACATTCTCTGTATATTTCGTGCCCTCCACATGCTTGAACCACCGGCCTCCACCTACAATGTCAAGCTTGCCATCCAGGTCGATGTCCTCGGGAATGGATGGGAAGCCCTCACGCTCACGTCCGGATGACCAGGAGTAGATCGTGCTTGATGGCCAAGGTTCGGTTGATTTAGGGTCTGGTGGGATCTCGAAAAGCAGCAGTTTCTTGGCTATCTGGTTCCAGGAAATAAATTCTGCTTGGCCGTCACCGTCGAAGTCTCCAACGGTCTGATCGTGGTGCTTATTAGCACCTGAGTTTTTGATGTAACGACATGTCCAGGGTTTGGAGAAATCTGGATAGGGATTTTCCCACCACCAGATAGCATTGCCGCTGGCATCTTGGCCGAGGATGATGTCCAGGTCGCCGTCACGGTCGATGTCATAAGAATCACCGCCCGCCTCAGGATTTTTCCTTGTGTTGTCAATGACGAACTTGTCCCAACCTGTGCCATTGTACTTGTACCATACCACAGATGGCGTGCGGGTCCGTTCCCCGACGACAAAGTCATCGATTCCATCCTTGTCAATGTCTAGGATCAGGCAGCATGTCTGCTGTTTGCCATCATTTGGTGTCGTCATATCAGAAGATGAACTGCTTTTGCGTGTCCAACTTACGGCGGCATCTGCCGCCAAAGGCGACAACGTGCTGGCAAGCAGCAAAACTGCTGCGAGTACCGAAACATTTTGAAGCAATCGCGTACTTGCTGCGTCAACTATGCGTCCTCCTATCTCTTTCATGACCAACGACCTCCACAAAAAGATTTTCCTACGGTTCTGGTTACTGTCTTCTTTCACTCTCGCTCTGTACCGGTTCCATTGTTGATGGGCCAGGGTGTGTCACCGCTCCATCGAGCCATGGCCGGATGGTAGAGTTTCCATAAAGCAAAATCCTTCCTTGTTCGCTACCATCGAGGTCCCCAAAGCCATATTTGTTCATACTTGCCCAGTGATGCTTCTTATCCCGCTGGCTATCTCTATACATCTTCGGCGCCCCATTGCGCGGATCGGATGGATAGTCGATCCTGAATAAGCCCGAGGCCGTATCGGGCCGAGCAAGTCTCACAGCTGTAAAGGTTCGCGCACGATATTCTCCTTTACTTGTGCTTTATGTTAACCGAAAAGATCCAAGTCTGCAAATTTAATCGCCCGTGGTCTCCCATCACACATATCGCGTGCCATGATGTTTGTTCTGCTGCTTGGGCGATCTCAGCGATTGGCTTGCTTGCAAAGGTATTCACGATAGTGGTATGCTTTTGCAGTTCCGGTGGCTGCGCGAAACGTCGTCACCGACGCACTGTCAATTCGCCATAGGTGCCAATTGATCTTGGCTTCCCGGTCGAGAGGAACTTGCAGTGCTTGACAATACGGTTGAAGATTCCGTGATTCGGTTGTGGCGATCTGTTCGTGCAAAACTGACTCGATCGACGTTGATTGCTCATTTGTAGATTCATGTCGGTTCATGATGCCAGCCTTCTGGTATGCTCCAGGAAGAATCGGCAAAACCAACAGTCTCCAGGTAGAACTTGGTGATTGTGCCGGAGGGAGCGGTATCAAGCTTGTGCAAGCGCAAGAGAATTCATGTCAGAATGAGGTAGAACTGAGGGTCCATCAGGGTCCTACAGTGGTATGGACTAAAGCTAATTTTTGGATATAATCTCCTTATGAAAGATACCGGGGACACAGGACTTTGGACAACAGGATGTATTTGAGAGAACCTGGTAATTCGGTGGTATAGAAAGGCTTGCTATCGAAGCTGAGTGTATTATGGGAGATTCTGAATGAAAAGACGAAGGCAGGTCGTGACGACAAGTAAGCGAATATCAGAACATCTTTTGGCGGCATGTGTTACTTTGCTTGCGTCCGTGTCACAGGGGCAGGAGTGGACACGGTTCCGCGGCCCGAACGGACAGGGTATCAGTCATGGTCAGACGATATCAGTCAAATGGACGGAAGAGAATTACAAGTGGAAGGTCGAGTTGCCAGGGGGCGGGCATTCATCACCTGTGGTCTGGAAAGACACGATTTTCGTTACGAGTGGGGACGATAAGGCCGGTTGCGGTATCATTCTTGCCTTGGGTGTCTCGGATGGTCAGATTCTGTGGCAGAAGGAATATGTGTTGGGCTCATATCGCAGGAATAGTCTCAATAGCTACGCGGCTACTACACCAACTGTGGATGCCGACCGCGTTTATGTGCTCTGGCCCGCTTCTGACGAGACTATTCTGGTGGCGCTCGACCACGCTGGCAACGAGGTCTGGAAGCGTACATTTGAGGGAGTGCACTCCAGGCATGGGGCAGGAAGTTCACCTGTTGTCTTCGAGGACATTGTGGTCTCTACCCACGAACATGAGGAAGGGGGTCATGGTGCCAGCAGCGCATGGATCGCTGTGGATTGCAAAACGGGCCAGACGCAGTGGTGCCTGGAGCGCGAAAGAAGCTCGAACATGTCTTATTCGACGCCTTGTATCTACAGCGCAGGTTCGGACAAGCCACAATTAGTCTTCACCAGTTACGCGCACGGTATAACAGGTGTAGATTTGCGTACGGGAGAGGTGGTTTGGGAAGCGAAGTCGGCCTTTGGGGACCGTGTTGTCAGTTCGCCGGTCATCGCCGGTGAGCTAATCATAGGGACTTGCGGCCAGGGTTCGAGCGGAAAGCGGTTAATTGCAATTGAGCCCGGCAGAGCAGATCAGCCCACCGAACCGAAGGAGGCTTACAGGATTGAAGACAGCTCTGCGCCGTATGTACCTACTTCGTTGGCCGTAGGAGAGCTGCTGTTCACATTTCACGACCGGGGGTATATCTCTTGCCTGCGGCGCGCTACGGGTCAACAACTCTGGCGGGAGAAGCCTGCCGGGAGATTCTATGGTTCCCCAGTGTATGCAGGTGGAAATCTGTATTGTATCACGACTGCAGGGGAGGTCGTGGTGGTGAAGGCGGCTGCATCGTATGAGCTGCTGGCAGTGAACCCCTTAGGTGAAAAAAGCCACGCTACACCTGCGGTCGCTGGCGGAAGAATGTACCTGCGAACCTATTCGCATTTGATTTCCGTTGGGCCGAAGAAATAGCAGCTTCTTCGCAGGCATCGAGCGGTACGCATGACAATTTTCGTAGCTTAATGCTGAGATACAACTAAATTAAAATATCAGAAGTATTGACTTTTGAATGGAAATTCTTGACTGAGAAAGGACTCTTACATGGTTTCTAAATCTATCATAAAGGCGATCTTGGCAGTTCTTATTTGTGCTGCCTATGGCTGTCACAGTGGCGTTTCAGGTGGGCCTTATCAAGCCACCGGCATAAAGATCGGTGAAGTGACAGATCACTCAGCTATTGTCTGGACACGTCTGACACGGCATCCGGAAAGGGTCGGATCGCAAGCACCCATGCCTGAGATTCTATATCGTGACCCTAAGACGCGCGCACCAATCAAGAAAACCAAGGCAAGGCCTAACCTAAAACCTGTCGTCAATTTTCCCGAGGGCTCGACAATCCACACCATTGAGGGTGCTGTGCCCGGTGCGCCGGGAAAAGTCAGGGTTCTGTACAAGATGCAGGATTCTTCCGATTGGAAAGCCACGAAATGGTTGGCCGTCGATCCAAAACGCGATTACACTCATCAGTTCAGATTGACGGACCTCAAGTCCAATGCCAAGTATCAGGTACGTGTGCAGGCCAGGGCGAGCACAGGGCAGAAGGAAGGGCAGGTCGTACACGGCGTGTTCCGAACGGCACCAGGTGCTGATCAACCTGCACGAGTTGTCTTTACGGTCTCAACAGGTCAAGCTTATCCCGATCAAGATTCTCCTGGTGGTGGTTTTAAGATATATCCCGCCATGCTTGACCTTGATCCCAGCTTCTTTGTCCATACTGGCGATATCGTCTATTATGACAGGATGGCCAAGACTTTATCGCTGGCCCGATGGCATTGGCAAAGAATGTACAGCCTGTCCACAAACGTTGAATTTCATTGTCAGGTTGCCAGCTATTTCATCAAGGATGACCATGACACTTGGATGAACGATTGCTGGCCCGACATGGAAACCAACTTCATGGGCGATTTCACGTTTGATCAAGGGCAGGCGGTATTCCTGGAGCAGGTACCAATGAGCGACCGAACTTGGCGAACCTTTCGATGGGGCAAGGATCTACAGATATGGCTGGTTGAAGGACGTGACTTTCGCAGTCCCAATACAATGCCCGATGGCCCTGATAAGACGATCTGGGGCGAAGAGCAAAAAGCTTGGTTCAAGCGGACTGTCCGGCGGTCAGGCGCCACATTTCGTATTCTGATCAGTCCGACACCTCTTGTGGGACCTGACCGAACGAATAAACACGACAACCACTCGAACGTAGATTTTGCATACGAAGGCAACGAGCTGAGGCAGTTTATCGCAAAACAGCAAAACATGTTCGTTATCTGTGGAGATCGTCACTGGCAATACATATCGGTGGACGCAAAAACAGGCGTGCGGGAATACTCATGTGGGCCGGCGAGCAACGAACATGCCGGCGGCTGGAGCAATGACAAGAGACTTCCTGAGCATCGGTACCTAAACGTGATTGGGGGGTTCCTCACAGTCATCGTTGATCGCTCAGAGGCAAAGCCCACATTGACCTTTCGGCATTATGGGGTTGATGGTGACCTTCTCAATGAGGACCATTTTCTGGATCAATAGAATAGTCGTGCGTGTGGCATCTATTGTTTGGCGTTGCCAGGTCATCTGTTTTAGCACTTACGTAAAGACATTGTCTTATTTCATCGCTCGATTGGAGCCCGGCTTGCCGCTTTGTCATATTTCACCCAGTGCTCTATGCTTTCTTGGAGTCTTCCACGGGCCCATTGAGTCACGGAACACGTGCAAATTTTTGTGCCAGCGGCTTCATACAAACGAGAAAACCGCTTCGACGTGCACCAGACGGCCAAATCATTGCAGGCGGTCATTTCAATAATGACCTCATGATTTTCAGTCACTTACCTTTAGTCAAGTTTCGCACTTTTTTGAAATGTAAACATAGGTAAAATGGCCTGTGGTTCGCTTTTACGTTTTTTTGTCGCTTTCGAGGTTTTCTCCGAAAG
>Ga0209427_10001384_pt1 | contig 27862 bp, 23 predicted proteins | sample DeeMarSWOR136_30_FD_187465 | JGI IMG/M metagenome (GOLD analysis project Ga0209427, IMG submission 187465) | Marine sediment microbial communities from White Oak River estuary, North Carolina - WOR-1-36_30 (SPAdes) (version 2) | ecosystem: Environmental > Aquatic > Marine > Intertidal zone >...
GGCGAATTCTATTCGGGGCACGATAGGATTGACCCAACCAACGATCCGCATCTTAGCTTGCTCCTGAGGATAGGTGTATTGTGTAATAATGCCAGCTATAATATGACGGACATCATTGGAGATCCAACTGAAGGAGCGTTGATTGTAGTTGCAGCCAAAGCTGGAATGCAGGAAGACGAACTGGAGAGTCTATATCCACGCAAAACTGAGATTCCGTTTAGCTCAGAAAGAAGACGCATGACAACAATAAATGTCACGCCGGAAGGGCAGCAATTCGCTTGTGTCAAGGGTTCTCCTGAGACAGTTCTACGGTTATGCAAATACATCTACCAGAACGAAGACGAAGTTAAGCTTGAGGGAGCCCAAAGAAAAGAGATACTCAAGAAAGGTGAGGAGATGGCCGGACAAGCTTTGAGGGTTTTGGGGATTGCATACAAGACTATGGCTCAGACCCCTACTGCTCTGGATGGAGACCGCGTGGAGAGAGAACTTGTTTTTGTGGGCCTTGTAGGAATGATTGACCCTCCGCGTAGCGAGGCGGAAGAAGCAGTCAAATTATGTGTACAGGGCGGGATAAAAGTGGTGATGATTACGGGCGACCACAAATTAACAGCAATCACAATCGCAAGAGAACTTGGAATACTAGGAAATGGGACGAGCCTTACGGGTGACGAACTCGATGGAATTGATGAGGAGGATCTTCACCAAGTTGTTGACAATGTCTCTGTTTACGCAAGGGTATCTCCAGAACACAAGCTCCGCATTGTCAGAGCTCTGAAAAGCAGAGGAAATATTGTAGCCATGACGGGTGATGGGGTCAATGATGCCCCTGCGCTCAAGTATGCAGACATCGGTGTGGCTATGGGCATCACGGGAACCGATGTTACTAAGGAAGCATCAGACATGATTCTTGCAGACGACAACTTTGCCTCGATTGTAGATGCTGTTAAAGGCGGTAGAATCATCTATAATAACATTCGCAAGTTCATTAGATTTCTGTTAGCCATGAACTTTACTGAACTTATTTTGATAGGAGCTTTCGCCATAATCGGCTTGCCGATTCCTTTGCTTCCAGCGATGATTTTATGGCTAAACTTGGTCACCGATGGTCCACCTGCTGTGGCTTTAAGTATGGATCCGCCTGCTGAGGACGTTATGCAAGAGCCACCTCGCAACCCGAAGGAAAGCATAATGCATGGAATGGTCTTCTTCATCCTTGCTTCCTCACTTATCCAATTAGTTGCCGAAATAGGAGTCTTCTGGTATGGATGGGGATTTGTAGGTTCGGTGGAGAAGGCGAGAACCATGGTGTTTCTAGTTGCGTGTCTCTTCGAACTAATCGTCGTGTGGAATTGCCGGTCCGAAAGACGAAACGCCTTCAGAGTAGGGTTTCTAACCAACAAATCCCTAGTCATAGCCGTTATTATCTCTGTTTTGTCAACCATAGCTGTGGTCTACATTCCGCCATTGCCGGCTATATTTCAGACCGTGCCATTGGACCTGTTTGAATGGACCCTTGTCATATCACTCTCCTCTTTGGGATTCCTCGTGCTTCCAGAGATATTCATGCAAAGAAGTCGGAAACAGTAAGCACGCAATGTATACCATGCGCCCAAAAATGAGGTTGAGGGAGACATCTCTACCTTGGACTAAACTACCTCACCCCGACCATTTCGTGCGATATTCCCTGCAAAAAAGGGCGCGCGCGCGATAGTTAGCGGCTTTACTCGTCACCCTAGGACTTAACACAACCTTGTGCAGTAAAACTTATTAGATGCCAAGAAGGTTCTGCAATCTATCGTCGGAATCCCATGGTTTACTACGTAGTATACAATGCCTCTAAGGATTATAGTAATCGAAGTTTAATTCCTGCTCGTTTAAGAGTTCTTGGGTGTAGACAGATAAACAAAGCTTTTTGGGAATTTGATAGGGAGAAAACGCACAAAGTCTTGAAGTTGTTGGAAAAGAACCATCCACTTACATTAAGAAGAAGTAAGGAAATCAACAAGCGCTTAATTGCAAGCAGCAAAGTCTTAGATCTTGGAAGTCTAATCATAGTTACGTTTAAGGCTCCGAAAGATAAGAAAGAGAGAATACGGAGCTTTATCAGAAGGACTCCATGCATCCGTCTATGCAGACTTGTTTACGCTTTCTATCAGCGACACACACAATTTGATCCAGAAAAGAAGTTAATTGACGCTCAAGGTTTAGCAACTATAATAAGAGAACTTGATGGAGAAGTCAAACTCATTCCAAAAATCGTTGTTCTGAATGAACGTTCAATTCACAGACTTGTTGATGAAACGAAAGAGCACGTAGAAAAGGAGATTCATGCAATAACCTCAAAATGTAAGCGGATACATGACAAGTGCATAAGAAACGAGTGTGATCATAAAAGAATGAGAGAGGTTTTAAGGGGACTTAGAAGGCGATATGTCAGAACTAGAAGAAGAGCACGTTTTTACAGTGCATGGATGGCCCTCGACTTTTCTAAGGATATGATGAAAGCGTACAAGGCTTTATTGAGGCTAAGGAACTATTCTCGTAAGGAAAAAATAGGTGTGTGAATGTTGGCAGAAGCACTCACTTTTTTAACATGCAGTAGCTCATCAAATCATAAAAAAGTTTTATAAACATCGCTAACAATATTATTATGTCTGAGATTTTCATTAGGGAGTAAAATTCTCCTCTAATGTTTTAGTTGAAGCGCTGAAATGAGAAGAGGCGCAAATAAGTGCTGTCAAAGAAAATCAGAATAACCGTTAATCCTAAAAAAATCGTGAAAGTTTCTAAAAATAACTGGAGTTTTTATAAGGAATATGCTTCTTCAGTCTTGAAGACTTTGAGAAAGCCCATGTTCCAAAGATTTCTCAGGTGGGTATTGACAAGGGAGAATGTACACGAAGAAAAAGTCGAGAATATTCATGTTATGTTTTCCCCATTTCGAAAAGAAAGTGGAAAGAGCATTGCAGGAAGATGTAACAGTGAAGGTGAAATATACATCTATCCCAAAAAACGGGAGCTATACCGCAAACTGAAGTTGAAACTAGGAAAAGAAGAAGCCCACTCTTACATTAAAGACAGAGCAAAAGCAACTTTAATTCATGAACTTCTCCACTTGAAATACAAAAGTGATGAAAAGAAGGTTAGAAAACTAACAAGGAAATACTTGAGTGTATTCAAACATACTGCTTAGTATCCAAATGTGAATGTGACATTGTAGAAAGCATGATTAGAGTGTTAAGTTTCATAAACCTGCCTGTTCCATAGCGAAAATCTGAGAGAAAAACAGTGAATAAGCGCTGAGAAGAGTTAATAGTCAATTATAGTTCAGAATTATCGTTATTTTCAAATATTGATGGCATTTTTACATTTTTAACATGGAAGAACTCCAGTTTGTGTTTTTTATATCTTTCGGAATGTTTATTTTCATGTTGATTGTGGACGTCTTTTTAATTGATACGGAGGTGAAAAAGCATGATTTTGGAAGAAGAGGAAGAAGAATGGGAAGAGAAATGGGAAGAAGATGAAGATGACGAAGACTGGTAAACAACCTACACATTATACCTAATGAAAAGGTGAAAGCAATGGCAAAGAAGAAGAAACAACCTAAGAAGAAAAAAGAAGGATAAGTGGACCAAAGCCTCCCCAATATAATATTTAATCTTCTTCATTTTTTATGACTTACTATATTCTTTGGTCGGAGCGAATAGGAAAGGAGGGAGATGGAAGATATCTCTTTTGGAGGGATTCAAATCTCACCTCCCTACCCAAACTCAAAAAAAAACACTAGTATGTTTGTGCTTTCACGCAATTACAATATCATGTGCAAGCGAAAGACTGGGTGCAAACTGTCGCCGAAATGCTTTCTGAATAGTGTCAGTCTTTTCAGTGTGCACTTTGTGTACTGACAAGTTAGACAGTTTTGTTGCGTAAGGTCTGCGCTAGCAGTTTTATTTATACAAAATCTTGAGTTTCCTAGTTAATTTTGTGTTGCATCGTACGTCGGTTGAATCAGAAAATTGGTTTACTGATCCTATATTGACTTTGATATTCTTGATAGCTCTACTTTTTATCTTCTTCTTGATTTCTGTCACAAATAGGTCTCCGTGAATTATTAAGTATGGTCTACTATGAAAACGTGAGACTTTTGTTGGAAGTGGTTTGGTAATATCAAGCTTATTGTGCATTTTGGCGATTTCTTCATATGCAGAAGATAAGTGTTTTTCTCGAATTTTCCAATTCTGTGCAGATAACACTTTATTGAATAATGGAGTCAACTTCTTTGCGCATTTTAGGCGAGAAAATGCTGTGCCAAACCATTTACTATACGGCGCATACTCTTTTTCTATTAAGAAACAAAGCCTCATGACATCTCCAACCAATCTTGCAGCAATGATTTTTGAGCCAAGTTCGTCGCCTACGTCACCACACCTACCTACAAAAGCTTCTTCCTGAGATATTCTTCGCCATTGTGATGCAAGTAGGTACAACCATACATCTTTTGGATAATAATCAAATCTCTTTCTTATCCTGTTGAGTCCAAGATCATCATGAAAAATCTTGCCACTCTTTATGGTTCTGAGTTTCTGCTCTGAAAAGGTTAACCAGTCCAATGCATTCATTTCATCATCGGTGTCAATATCAAGATACTGTTTGAAAAATGATTTCAATGAAAAAATCTCAATCTTATGATTTACGGGGCCCTCTTCGATTTCCTCTAACCACTGATCTCCTTCATCATCCTGTTCACTGAAATTAGTAGAATAGCCACGAAATTTATAGGGTAACCTTTCACTCAGAACATTTGAAATCTTCTCTCGGTTCTTCCTATAATCAGTTTCACACAGAAACAATAACAAACGAAGACCCCAACAGTGATCCGTTGACTGCGGAGTATCAAATCCAAGAACCTCAGAACCAGACCCAATAAGTCCAACCGAATATTTAAGCTCAGGAAATTCTGATTCCAAGATGTGTTTCACAACCTCTTTGTAAAATAATTCGCTTAACTGCAACCCAGAAATAAAATCTGTCATATAATCAACTTCAAACTCTTACGAATAAAAGCTTAACACTAAAAACTATTGGCGCGCAAAAATCCATCACGAAATCTTTGTCTAGAAAGGTGCGCGATCATTCCATTTCATTCCTCGACATCCTTTCTATATTTCTTCCACAAGAGTTCGAATACAAAGTAGAACGGAGTAGTCAATACAATGTCCGAGAATATCACTACAGCATTGAACTCCATTTTACGAAAGACACCCCAAGTCCCTAATTGGATGAACATGAAAGATAGTATTCTATAGACTAGAGTCTTGGTAGCTGTTCTCTTAATCAAACGATTCATACTTTCACCTTCTGATATGTTTACCAAATATAACGCAAATGCGCGGCAAGTCTGCACAAGCAAAGACGACTACATCAATAATAAAAGTTTAGTTTCTTTATATCATAAGCTACTACGTTTACAGCAACGTTTTTTGTCGCGGAGGACATACTCTGGATTACCAGTTGCTTTCTTTCCTTTGCGTATGCAGCTTTCAAGTGTTCTTGATTGAACGTGTTATCCAACTAAAATTATTTCACGGAGCTATGATGCTATGCGTTATTTGATGAAGACAAACATTTATTCTATAGCAGCGGAATAATCTTGAAAAAATCTATCACTAACTTGGAAGAGGTTGCAAAATCTGCAAGGCGATTAAAATAGGTTTGTACCATTTTGAAGTATGTTGGCGGAAGGGTAGATGAAGAGAGTTGTTGCAGTAACATTTCTTAATTATTTCATAACAGGAGGACTTGGATTGATAATTCCATTGTTGCTTTTGGAGAGAAACGTCAATTTGGCGGAGATTGGCCTCGTAATATCCATTATGCCTCTAGTATTTCTTTTTGTTCGGTTATTGTTTGCCGCACTTGCAGATCAGTTGGGATGGACTCCTTTTTTTGTCTTGTTGAATTGGCCTGGGACATTTTTTTCGACTGTAATATATTTTCTTGCAAACTCCACTTTTGGATTTTTTCTAGGAAAGATCGTTGAAGCGGTGAAGGAATCTTCCTATTGGGCGGTGAACAGAACTGCTATTTTCTCATTGTCACCTAAACAAAAAGGAAAAGAAGCAACAAGAATATCTGCTGTTATATCACTATCTTTTGCTATTGGCAGCGCGGTATCAGGCTTGGGGATTACTTATATGGGATTTTCATTTACGTTGGGCATTTTGATTGTAGCGTCATCGATTATGGGGATTCCTGCTGCGTTGCTTTGGCGTACAGATAAGAGAGATTCAAAACTGAAGATTTCAAGTGTAATTGCCTTACTTGACCCGAGAGGTAGAAGTAAAACATTCTGGATCGTTTCATTTGCTATGCTGTTCTATAGCCTTGCGCTATATCCTCTTGGAGCGTTGCTTCTGCCAGTTTTTATGGCTCAACAATTAGAATATGGTTACGTTTCGATAGGGATGGCCTTTATGTTCTACAATGTAATTTCTTTCTTGGTGGCAATCTACGCTTTAAAGATACCATTAGAAATTGAGCGAGTTTTCGTTCAGAGTATGCTCGCATTGTCTGCAACATTTTTACTGGCAAACTCAGGCATCTACTTCCCTGCACTTTTCTTATTACTTGCTGTCGCAAACGGCCTTGGATTAGGCTTCTTCGAATCCATAATTGCCAAAGCCACGGAAAACAGAATGACGGTTTCTGTTGATATCGGATTACTACATATACCTGTAAGACTTGCTGAGTTCTCCTCAGTGCTGGGTGCAGGATTCATCGCCCAAACCATAGGATATTCACCTATGTTCGGAGCTTCAGGAATCTTCTTCGTAGCATTCTCGATACTCTCATTATATGTTTTAAAAACGAGAAAGAAATCAAGATGACATCAAAACATTTGACAGGACAAATCTGAGAGAACCAAATCAGCTGCAAAGGTCTTCTTCTACGTCTCAAGAACACCCAATGCTTTTAACTTATCCACTGATTGCGCATGTAGTTCCAATATCTTTCTTCTGTAGACCCCTGTTATGTGAGAGATTAGAGTACTTGTTGCGTTTAGAATCAGCCTAACAATCATACGATTGATCAGTCGATTATTCCAGTCTCTTAATTATATGGTATCCATACTTGGTTTTCGTGATGGGTGAGATTTGTTGTTTCTGAAGAGCAAAGGCAGCTTTCTCGAATTCTTTGACCATTTTCCCTCTGCTGAAGCTACCGAGGTCTCCGCCACGTTTTCCTGATGGGCAGATTGAGACTTCTTTAGCGATTTTTGCAAATTTTTCTCCTTTCTTCAACCGTTCTAGAACTGTTTTTGCCTCTTTTTCTGTTTTTACAAGAATATGAGCACAGTGAACTTTGTTTGGCATGAAGAAATAATCGTTGGAAACTGTTTATAAAGTTTTGACAGACCGTTTATGTGTACAGTACTATATGTCCTAAGTAGTGTCTATTAGTACTCTCGTTCAAGGTCAATAATGCTTCCGAGTCCGTTGCCTCTGGAAAATCTCTCGATGTTCTCTACAACTTCAGTCCAGCGGTGTAGATCATCGAATGGTGACGCGGCGCGATGAGGAGACAAAACCACGTTTTGAAGTGTATGAAAGGGATGTGAAAAAGGGTATTTCCGTCCCTTACTGTCTGAGCATGGTTTGTAGTTGTACCAAACATCGATAGCAGCTCCGGCAATCACATTGTTTTTCAGTGCCATGAATAAGCTCTCTTCGTCGATCACATTTCCCCGAGCAACATTCGCTAAAAGTCCAGTGGGTCCTAGAAGTGTAAGTTCCTCAATGTGAATCAAGCCTTGTGTAAGAGATGTTAAAGGAACTGCTACTATGAGAGTGTCTACTTCATCTAGAAACTGGTGAAGTTCAGGATAACTATACTTACTTGCTGGAGTTGGCAACTCGCTAGATTGTTTGCTCCAGTCTCGCCGGAATATTGAAAATCTCAACTTGAAACCTGAGAGAAATTGATGAACTTTCTGGTTGATTGCACCATAACCTAGAAGGCCTATCACTCTATCTCTCAAAGGCAGAGATTTAGCGTTATCATCACCTTTTCTCCATTCTCCAGCAACCATCCAATTATGGTGTGTAACTATTTTATTAGTTAACGCAAACAGCAAAGCAACAGCGTGTTGAGCAACAAAGTATGAGTTTCCGTGACAATTAGCCAGAAGAACACTTCTGGAACGATTGAGTTCTCTGAAAAGATCTATTAAATGTTGAACGCCTGCTCCCGGATTGATGAAAAGCCGAAGTCTGCTGGCTGCTAGCAGAAGTTCTTTTGTTGGGCGCCAACCCACAATTATGTCTGCTTCAGGAGCCAATTTGACAAGGTTTTCTTGAGAAGTATCAGAAGGAAAAACCAATTCAACATTCGTACGTGCTAATCTACTATTCAGATGATTTCTAAGATTCTTATTCATATCTCGTATGAAAAGCACATTTGTTTTTCGTGACATGAGAATTGTTCACTCATTGGATAAAATAAGCTTTTTTAAAATCATGATAAGTGTTACATTTAATCTAAGATTCTCAATGGTTTTCGGATACTCCAAGATTGTTGAAGTATCGTTACGGCGTTAGTGTTGAAGAGGTGAAGGCTCTTGTTGGTGAATCTCATCAGCGCGTGTCAAAACCGACGGGGGGGAGGGGGGGTAGGTGTCTGTGTGTCTATATGCGCGCTTTTCAAAAAGCTTCGTAGCAGGCATGTTTCTCATTTGAAATATGTAATTTGTCCATGTTTAACCATGATTTTTCCATCTTTAATGACATAAGCAAAGTTGTTTGGATTTTCTAGGATTGAGATGTCATGTAATGGATTCAAATTGCATACTACTAGATCTGCAAGTTTTCCTTCTTCAATGGAACCTAACAGGTCATCTTTTTTGATGGCTTTAGCGGATTCAATTGTTGCAGCTTGTAAGGCTCGGCTTGGGGTCATACCTACATTTTCCACCATATTCTTTATTTCAGAAGCGGTGTGTCCATGATGATTGCCTGGAGTTCCAGCGTCTGTCCCGATGGCAAAATGGACTCCTTTGTTAAAGGCCATCTTATGATTTTCCATAACAGCTGAAATTACAGTCTTAGTTTTCTCGGCAACCTCTGGAGGCATTTGTTTCAGAATTTCTGGTTTTGCCAATGACAATCCTGCTATTTGAGTTGGAATAAGATATAATTCTTTTTTGATCATTAATTCAGCTATTTCTTCGTCAATATAGCTTCCATGTTCAATAGTATCGATTCCAGCCATTACAGCCTTATAGATTCCTTCTCGTCCATGTGCATGGCAAGCAACATGCATCCCTAATCGGTGTGCTTCCTCCACCATAGCCAATAACTCTTTATCCAAGAAAAGACTTGTCTCGACTTTCGATTCCATTCCATGCAATACGCCTCCTGTTGTTAGTGTCTTAATGAAATCTGCGCCAGAACGCTTTCTATCACGTACGGCATGTTTTACACCATCAACACCGGTTTTGACCTCAGATAACTGACGGTCATATTCAAGAACTTCAAGAGGACCAATAGCCTCTTGATTTCCATACTGAGCAATCGCTAAATTTGCGACAAGCAATCGTGGACCAGCAACGATACCATTATCAAAAATTCTACGTAATGAGGGTCCCCAATCGGGAAATCCTCCACAATCCCGGACACAAGTGAAGCCATGAATCAAATGATTCTGCGCATTTCGCAATGCATAATAATGCAGCATTCCTCTTGTTGTTCTAAGATATTTCCGTTCGTACTGTGGAGTTGCTGTCGATTGGAGATGAACATGACAATCTATCATTCCCGGTAAAATTGTTTTGCCAGTTGCCTCTATAACCTCATCATTCAGTTCTTTATCAAATGCACTATCCGGACCAAACCAAATAATTCTATTTCCAACAATTACAATTGTATACTCCTCTTTTATTGTCCCACTTGAAGGATCAAAAACATTTCCCGACCTGATTACTAATCTACAGTTTTCATTTGACATAAATTCATCACGTCCCCTTATTCAAATAACACAACTAATATTGATGCAAAATCTCTATTTAAGCCGAATCCAGCTTCCTGAATGGTCAAAGATCAAGATGTAATAAGGGCAATGATTAAGAAATCAGGCAAGAAGGGGATGCTTGCCTATGCGACTGGAATAGACAAAGTGGAAAGGTTAAGCAACTTTTATCCAGTCTTTGAAATCTGCTTCCTAATTTCTAATAAATTCGCTTTTGCGTCTTCGCCAGAAACAGTTCGAAAGCTTCCCCAGAGTTGTTCAAGTTTTTCACATGGAAACTCGTTACAGTAGCCACAGTTCTCGATACCTCTCTGAAGCCCACATTTTCTTACATTACACACTTCACAGAAAATGTACAGCCTTCCTTCCGATTTGCAGCCGTCACAGTCAACATCCTCCAGTCTAAGACGTTCCTTCTCTGTTGACCAAGCTTCGACAACCCTTTCTCTCAACTTGTCATCATTTTTCTGGGTCGCAACGAAAGCTATACAATCGTTGCAAACAAGTCCACACATAGCAATCATTTCAATCACCTTGCTTTCTCCATCAGGTTTGTCTTTCCAAATTTATAATTTTCTAAACGCGTGCGTTCACAAATATGCTGAAATAGAAGGAGGAGCTATGAACCGAAAGTTTGCAAGAAAACTAGTCAATCAAAAACTCTGCAGAGCAATTGTACAACATCATGAAAAAATGTGCTGACTGGAGGAGGCTTTGATGTGTGCTAAAACCTATCAGAAAGGACGTTATACACAATGTATTATCTGATCAACATCTATCCACGAAGTTCTAAGTTAAGCAACGCAACCATAAGCTCGCAGATAATTCTTTCTTATCCGTCGCCTACTTCTGTTTTCTAAGGGATACCAACCTTTTTGGTATGGTTATGGTGAATCTGGCTCCTTTACCATGTTTTCCTGTTTCTTGTATGGTCCAACCGTACACTTCACACATTTTCTTTATCAAATATAACCCGTAACCTGAGCCTTTTCCATAGCCTTTCCTGAAAATCTTCTCTTTCTCAGCCTTAGGTATGCCAACACCATCATCTTCATAAACCAGTTTCAACTGACCTTCACCTTCTTCATAGTACACTCTGATCTGGCTAACTTTTTTCCCATGTTCCAACGAGTTGTCAATCAGATTGTAGAAGAGCTGTCTTAACAGTGAATCAGCCAGCACCATTAAGCCATGACAATCATTCACCACTCTTACGCCATGCAAGTTTGAAAAGAGCTGAAGCGCCTCTTGCAAAGTTCTTTCAGAATCCATGTAGACCAATTCTTCTACGCCTAGCTTCTCATATGTACTTGCAAACTCAAAGATTCTTTCCGTCAGTTCAATAGCTAAATCAATCTCTTGCAGATACTTCAAGGCTTCATTTTTGTTGCCAAGCTTCTTTTTTGCCAAGTAAATATTCATTTTTGATGCAGCGAGTTTGTTTCGCACATCATGCCTTGTTAATTTGCCAACAACACTCAACTTCTCGTTCAATATCTGCAACTTATCCAGCGTTTCCTTCAACGATTTCTCTGCTTCCTTACGTTTGGTGATATCCCTGTGCATTACGTTTATTCCGATGATTCTGCCTTTCTTCTTATATGGACCCGCACTGATTTCCATGGGAAAGCTTTCCCCTTTTTTGGTTATTCCGTTTATTTCGCCCCTAAAGGGCAGTTCCTCTTCCGAATGTTCTTTTCTGTATTCCTTGATAAGCATAGCATGATGGTCAGGGTGAACGAAATCTAGGAACATTTTGTCTGTCAGTTCTTCATCACTGTATCCATATCTTTTCTTGAAGGCGTTGTTATATTCTATGAGACGCCCTTCTCGACCGACATAAACTGCTAAGGCATCAGGTATACTTTCATAAAAGTTTCCAAACCTCTCTTCCGAATCTCCAATTATATCTTCTGCCTTCTTCTGTTCAGTGATGTCTGAAATGATAACGTTGAATCCAATTATCTCATCTTTGTAGATGGTGACGGTAGGACTGGAATACATGTGGACAATGTGACCATTTTTATGGAGTACTCTGAATTCTATGTGGATTTTTCGGTTAGGGTTTTTCCAAGGTTCCAAAAACACCTGCGATATCCTTTTTTTGTCGTCTGGATGAAGAAAATCAATAAAGGGTTTACCAATCAACTCTTTTTCAGAGTAACCAAACATTTCACAGAGTGCCTGATTGACAAGGACAAATCTACCTTTCAAGTCTGTAGTAGCTATTCCTGCACCCGCGTTCTCAACAATGCTTCGATATTTGACCTCGCTTTTTCTAAGCTCTTCTTCAGCTTGTCTTGCCTTCACGATTCTACGGATGCCATGTGCCAATTCATCATAGACAGATTCTGGGCGACCTATCTTATTGAAATATCTGTCAGCACCAAGATTCAATGCTTTTTTTGCCACTTCTTCCCTGCCTTTTCCAGTGAACATGATAAACGGGATATTGTTTCTACTATCCCTCAATGCTTTCAGAAAGTCCAAACCGTTTTTTCCAGGCATGATATTGTCACAAACAATCGCATCATACCGTTTCTGCTTCATCTTTTCCATGGCATCTTTAACAGACGAAGCAGTTTCTACGTGAAATGATCCCTGCATTTCTAAGATTTGTTTGGCGGTCTTCAAGAAGCCCACTTCATCGTCCACATGCAAAACTCGTATCAATGCTTCTTCAACGACATCTACAACTCTGGCTGAAGACTCGATAATAGATTCAGTCATCCAAGAACTTCCTTTTAGAAACCATACAGATGAGTTCGAACATTCAACTCTTAGAGTATATGCGAGTTCTTTAAACGGTTATGGCTCGAAAATATGAATCAGCAATATTTCTAATTTGAATACCGAGTAAAACGCGCGAAGGAGGCTTAATTATGAACAATGTCCCCTCGCACGGAATAAGTTTCATACAACCATTTCGCGGCTAGGCTCTCCTATGATCGCTTTGATTTTCTTTAAGGCTTCTTCTGAATACTTTTGAAGAGCAGAGCTCAACTCGAGCACACGATTTCTTGTGGAAGCAGTTGGAAGACAGATACAAAAATGAGTTGCTGACCTTCCTTAGGCCTTTCAAGAGCAAAAAGATTCTTGGTTTTCCCTACGAACAAAAAGATGACAAATATATACTTTTTCATCCATCTTTCATTCAGCATAATACAGATTAGTGGCGACAAGAAACACAAGCCAAAAGACACCGTCTATGTCTCTCCAACAATCGAAACAGCTCCTTGACTGAAAGAAACGTTGCTGGAGTAGACATTAACTGTACTTATTTTTCCAGCAAGAAATCATTAAGCTTTTTAGCGTGCGCTACCAATCTGAGACAATCAGCGATGGGTGAGAATGATGGAATCTAGTCTTGCGGAACTACTTCAGAATTGTTTTAATCTTGGTGAATTAGAAAGCGAAATCACTGCTGCAGTAATCATTTTTGCGCTTTCAGTGATTGTAGGTTGGATAATCTATCTGGTTTTCCGGAGATATTTTTCTCGATGGGCGAAGAGAACAAAGACTAAGATTGATGATGAGATACTGCGCAATATAAAAGCTCCTGTACTTCTTCTCGCTACGCTTCTAGGATTATTTTATGCTTTGAATTCTGTCACCTTTCTAACATCCTACTCACACATCCTAGAAATCATATTTACAGTTGCTCAGATTTTGATTGTCACTTTCATTATAACTCGAGTCATTAATGTTTTCGCAAACTGGTTTGTGGAACGCGCAACACGTGAAAAGAGGGCTAGTAAACACATTCTCTTTGTTTTGAAACAAGCCATTAAAGCAGTTGTCTATATATTTGCATTTCTTGCTATCTTGGCTGCGTCTAATGTTGACTTATCTGGCCTGATTGTTGGTCTCGGCGTAGGAGGCATAGCCATCGCGTTAGCATTGCAAAGCGTTTTGAGTGACGTCTTCAGTGCATTTTCCATTTTTTTTGATAGACCATTTGAAGTGGGAGATTTCATAGTGATTGGTGATTATGCTGGAACCGTGAAAAAGATAGGAATCAAATCCACTCGATTACAGCTTCTGCAGGGCGAGGAACTTGTCATATCAAACAGAGAGCTCACGACAACTAGTTTAAGAAACTTTAAAAAGCTGAAGAAAAGAAGAGTGCTCTTTAAACTGAGTGTAGCTGCCAACACACCCGTTGAGAAAATCAAAAAGATTCCCGGTATCGTACAAAAAATAATAGAAAACATTGAATTAGCTGAGTTTGACAGAGCTCATTTTACAGAGTTTGGAGAATTCACTCTGGATTTCCAAATAGTATACTACATGAAAACATCGGATTACAATGAATACTTAAATGCTCAACAAACGATTAACCTTGAAATAATAGAAGCTTTTGAGAAAGAGAGTATTGTCATGCCCTTCCCAACACAAACGATTTTTGTACAAAAAACCAGTTCCTCATAAGCTAAATACCAAATGCACAAGTTTATTCAGATATGTTCAAAGAGAAGTATCAGAATTGCAAACATCCATACGTGAATCGAGTTGCCGGGAAAAACTCGGTTTGCCTTGTAAGTGACTCTTAGGAATATGTTTTTATCACTCTGGATATTTTCTAGTTGTTCCTTATAGGTTACTTCCTTTTTCTAAGATTATTGTATCCTTGCAAATGCATGCAATGAGCAGTAGTAGAGTAAGCTTCTAGGTTGATGGATTGAGGCTACTTGGCTTTCTTCTTATGTTTTCTTTCTATTCCCCATTCCTTGAATCTCTTCTCTAGCTTCTTAGTGGTTTTATGTGGGATTTCTTTTTCGAAGGGAAACTCGGCGGCGTTAAGTAGTCGTGTGAGTACTGTCTGACTCAGTCTGCCAACTGGATCGAAAGCTTGGCGGCCACACCAGCGAAGGTCTTCGAGGGTTGTGTGCATGATTTGAGCTGCTCCTCCACTGCGCGCAAGTTGCACAGATGGAACACCATATAGAGCCAGAGGCATGTGATCTGATGCTCCGCGTCCAAATTCGCTGGTTGTTTCAATGGCTACTCCAAGTTCCAGTGCAGTGAGGCGTATTAGTGCCTTCAGGTCTTCCGGTCCTAAGATATGGGCGCTCTGTGTTCCCAGTAAGATCCCGTGAACGTCCAGATTCAGGTAAAATCTGAGGTCTCTGATGTTCTCCTCGTTTTCTGCATGGTAGAAGGAACCTCGTAGCCCCAATTCTTCGGATCCAAAAGCGGCGAATCTGAGGGTGCGATACGGTTTTTCTCCAGCAAAGATCCTTGCTAACTCTAGCACAATAGCTGTACCTGCGGCGTTATCGTGGGCTCCAAGAACGTTTCTGACTGTATCATAATGTCCTCCGACTAGAATTGCTTCGTCCTCAATTTCGCCATGTAACTCGCCAACCACATTCTGGCTCTTTGCAGTGAACCTCTCTATCTCGGTAAGAATCTTAACTCGTCTCGGTCCTCTCATCACAGCCAAGAGATCATCATGGGAGATACCTACTGCAGGAATGTTCTCTTTATCTGTCCACTCCGCCAAAATAGAGCGATAAATAGTTGGAGCTAAAGGAGTTATTGAAGGATAGATAAGTGCAACAGGTTTTGCCTTTACAATCCTTGAAAAAGTCTTCTTATTCAGACGCACATTTATAGCCGCTATCTTTCCTCTGATTTTGCTCAACTCTTCTGGACTTGTTGATTCCACAACAATGACTTCACCTTCAACTCCATCAGGCGACGTGGATAGAGAGTTTCCAATAGCAGAGCAATCAAGCTTGCTGCCATCCGGAAGAATTACCTCCTCCTTAAGAACTCGACTAGTCACCACGTCAAATTGTTCAAGCCTCACATCTGCAAGCCCGAACTCCTTGAACCATTCAAATATCTGTTTGGCAGCTCTACGCTCAGAATCTGTTCCTGACTCTCTATTTCCAATTTCCTTAACCAGAGTCTCCATGAAACGATATGCTGAACCTGAATCAAAACTTCTCAATTCATTTCACCATCCATTTCTCACACGTATTTTCAACTTCCGACTGTTAGAATGTACTTATGACCAGTCCAGTATTACTGCATGTATCTTAATAAGCTCTATGACGGAAAGACAATTTCCCCTACACGCTTGACAGTGTCCCATACCCCTATTGTGATCCACGGATTCTGAGTTATTGTGCCTTTCTTACAGGTGTAATGCACGCTAAGAACCCCTTACTTCCACTTATTCATATCTCAACGCTTCTACCGGTTTGAGTTTTGAAGCTCTCCATGCTGGAAAAAGTGCAAAGACTACGCTAACTATGATGCCGAAGGCTAAGGCTCCTAGTAGCAGTGTTGGAGTCAGAATAGGGATAATAGTCATTCCGCCTGTGGTTGCTCCTCGATTTGTTGGTGGCATGAAATCTCCTCCACTGAAGAGCGCACGCGCTAATGACAATGGACAGACACATGCGTGTGCTTCATTATGGATTCATGTCTACTGGTTGGCTATTCTAAGTGAAGACCACGAGCTCCAATGGCTTCTTCTATTGTCCAAATATCATAAACTCAGATGTTTGTACGTTCCAGTCAAGGGATCAAAGAAAACCAAACACCAACATGGCATCAACAGGCGCCCCAGTAGTTTCCTTCGGAAAGCCCTGCGCAAATCATTCATGTACAGACAAACACTCTAAGAGTAGTAACAACTTGTGACTACATGGCGTGAGTTTCCTTTTTAAATCTCGCCAATACAAGTTCATATGTCAGAGGGATAAGGTAATGGATAATAGGAAATCTGTTCCTGCAAGAAGCAAAATGACACTGGATACAGTTGAAGGAGACTTGATAGTAGGTAGGCGTGCAGTCGTTGATGGTACGGGAACGCCGTCTGCAGTGAAGGTTTCTGGCACGGTTTTCTGTGAAGGTGATAACACCTTTGAATGCAATCTTTCAGCCGAGAATTTAGAATCAGAAGATGACGTGACTGTCCATGGGAACCTAGAAATAAAGAATGATGCCAAAATAGTAGACGGTCGCCTAGAAGTTTATGGAAGAATGACTGCAAGACATGTGGATGTGGATTCAACGGTGCATGTGATGAAAGACCTGGCAGTCGAAGAAATTGACGTAGGTGGGAGTTTGGAGGTCGATGGAGATGTAAGAGCTGAACACATAGATGTGGGCGGAAGCTTCCGAGCGAGAGGAGAAGGAGTAGTAAAGAAAATAGATGCGGGTGGAAGCATTTCAATTCAATCCAGAGTGCACATCACAGAACTGGATGCAGGAGGAGCTGCGAAAGTGGGAGGCGGCAAAATTAGCAGAATAGACGTAGGAGGAAGCTTCGAGTCGACTGACTCGCTGGAGTTTGAACAAATCAGAGTAGGCGGAGTCGTTCGATTGAGCAGCAAAAATAAAGGTGGCAACGTAGACGTTGGAGGATCATTCAAAGTTGAGGGAGACTTGGAGTTCGAGAACATTGAGGTAGGAGGCAAAGTGGAGATAACTGGTTCTGGACAAGGCTGCAACATCGAAGTTGGAGGCAAAGTGAAGACAGGTAAGTCGCTAAGGCTTTCAGGAAACCTTGAAGTAGGAGGTAAAGTGGAAGTCAAGGAAGAAACTTCAGCCAAAAATATCGAGGTTGGAGGATCATTACGTTCAAGAAAAGCCACTGCAAAAGAGCGCGTGGAAGTCGGCGGTTCCATAGTTACAGTAGAAGGCGTAGCAGCCCAATCCATTGAAATAGGAAGAGGAGGCGAGGTGCTTGGACCATTAAAGGCAGATCAAGTTGTCATTGGTCGATACGCGCACGTGGAGGACATTTATGGGAAAAAGGTTATACTCAGAAGCGGGGTGCACGCAAGAAACGTTTACAGTGAAAACGTCACCATTGAACCTCACTGCCACATAAGTGGTCAAGTAGAGTATACTGACGAATTAACAATGAACGAGAATGTCTCATTATCCAACACACCACAAAAAGTGGAAAAACTTCCCTTCTAGACTGTATGCATGTTTTCATACTTCCTCACTCTTCAATTCGACAACATGAGCATGTGCCATGGCTGCAACTGAACAACTCATACCTTCCATATTCTATTCTGAAGTTGCAGGCATGAAGAAGGATAGGTTTAAACATGCTGAGTGGAATTGCTTATCAGAAAAATGGACGTGGAAACATCTTGAAGAAATGTGTAGTTATTGACGCCGTGAGAACCCCGATAGGAAGATCTGGGTGGAATGGTATGAAAAAGGGAGGGCAATATGCGCATGTTTCAGCTCAGCTTCTTTTAGGAACAGTAGTTTCAAAATTGGTAGAACGGGTCAAAAAAAGATCCAGTGCTTTTGAACCAAAAGAGATTGAAGATATAGCAGTTGGATGCTTGAGTCAAATTGGGGAACAAGGAGGAAACATTGGAAGACTTGCAGTCTTCTTGGCTGACCTTCCAGATGAGATTGCAGGAATGACGATTGACAGATACTGCAACGCCGGTCTTCAAGCGATAAATTCTATGGCTCAGGCGATAATGTCGGGATGCGGTGACATAATGATTGCTGCCGGAGTTGAACATATGTCTCATTATCCTATGATGTCAAGCATCAGTGCTGCTGAGGCAGCAGGATTTCCTGTAATGATCAGTAACAAGTTATATGAAAGAAACGTTTTCGTTCCGATGGGTGTCTCAGCTGACATGGTAGCGAAGAAATACAATATAACTCGGGAAGACTGTGACAAGTTTGCCTTATGGAGTCATCAGAAAGCGACAATGGCATTGCGAGAAAAAGAATGGTACAAGCAAAGAATTGCAGAAGTAAAGGTTCCACAATCCAACAGGGTCATAAAGATAGTTGACAAGGATGAGACGGTTAGAACACAATCCCTTGATGAACCGGAAATCGCTTACTCCAAACTGGCTCGGCTTGAACCTCGATTCACTACAGATGGGATTCACACGGCTGGTAATTCCTCCCAGATCGTGGATGGTGCAGCTGCAGTAATGCTTATGTCTGAAGAAGAAGCTGATGAATTGGGATTGAAGCCTATGGCAACGATAAAATCAATGGCAGTAGCTGGAGATGATCCTACTCTGATGCTTTTGGGTCCGATTCCCGCAATGAAAAAAGCGTTGATTAGGACTGATGGTCTGACAATGGATGACATGGATATAATTGAACCGAATGAGGCTTTTGCAAGTCCGCCTTTGGCTTTTGCTAAGGAGTTTGGGTACGCCTTCGATGATCCAAGGGTAAATCCAACTGGAGGCGCCATCGCCCTTGGTCATCCTATAGGTGCGACAGGTGTAATATACTTCACCGAAATGATCTATGAGATGCAGCGTAGAGGTCTTCAATATGGACTTGAAACTTTGTGTGGAGGAGGCGGAGTGGGCATAGCTACGATTGTTGAAAGGGAAAAGTGACATGTTTCTACATGTAATGGTCCTAGCAATAGGCGTTATGTGGTTCAAGCGATTAACCATAGACTTATAAATCTTATATTTCCAAACAGATCTTGGTTCATCTAGATAAAGAGAGGTTATGAGATTGGATTTTGAGTTTACAAAAGAAGAAAGGATGTTCAGGGATAGTGTACGAGAATTTTTGGAAAAAGAGTTCGCTCCAATAGCTGATGAAAGAGATAAGAAAGGCCCTTTCACAAGAGAAGAAGCAATAAGCATAATGAAGAAATTCAAGAAGATCGGTGTTGCCTTCGACCCAGAGAGTGCCAAAGCGCTTTTTGTTGAAGATCCCGTGATATATGGTATATTGTCTGAAGAAGTAGGTAGAGTGTGGGCAAGTCTACTACCGATATTCGGCATGACTGGGCTTCCAGCGATGTTCATCCCACTGGCTTCTGATGAGACAAAGAGTAGGTTGATACCTAAACTGGAGAGAGCGGAATTGATAGGATGTTTCGCTGAAACTGAACCAGAAGCGGGATGTGATACATCCGATCTCAAAACCACGGCTAGATTGGAAGGAGATAGTTATATTATCAATGGCACGAAGACATGGATAAGTAACGCATCAATTGCTGATATAGCGTTCGTCGGAGCGAAAGATCTGAATACAGGAACAGAAACTTTCTTCTTGATAGAGAAAGATGTGTCTCCGTTTGACACAAACGAATTACACAAGATAGGTTGGAAAGCTGCTCCTACTGGAGAAATGTTCTTTGAGGATTGTAAAGTCGTAAAGGAGAATGAAATGAGTATTATGATGAGCAAGGCCTTCTCAGATCCCAAAGTGATGGAGCTTTTGCCAATATCTGAAGGAATGATGAGCTTGCTCAGCCAACTGTCACCATTCACAGCACTTATGACATTGCCACGATGCAGCATGGGATTAGCTTCAATAGGAATCGCCCAAGCAGCCTTCGAAGCTTCGATAAAACATGCAAAGGAAAGAGTCCAGTTTGGAAAGGCTATTGGCAAATTCCAACTGATCCAAGAAATGCTTTATCGTATGAACGTTCTAATAGAGACTGGAAGACTTCTTGGATACAAGGCGATAGATGCCATCACTAAAGGTAGCGGAGAAGCCAGAAGACTCTCATCGATGGCCAAAGTGTATGGAGGCGAAGCAGCAGTCAAGGTGACATATGATGCTATGCAAATCCATGGTGGTCTTGGTCTCTCAGATGAAATGCCACTAGAGCGGTATTACAGAGATGCAAGAATGATGACAATTCCAGACGGTACCACTGAGATGATGAAACTGATAACTGGTTACACAATATTGGGCAAAGGTTTCTCAGCTTACACATAGAGAAAGCACACATTAGGAAACAGAATAGACGTACGCGCGCAGGACATACTGTCTATGATTCGTTCTGCTTCTTCATTTCTTTCACTGCCTTTATTGCGACTTCAATCATGTCTTCACTTGGCTCTCTAGTTGTCAAACGTTGAAATGCAAGGCCTGGCTTTGTTACGATTCTCATAATTGTAGAGTTTTTATACCTGTCGCTGAGTTTCAAGAGTTCGTAGGATATTGTTCCAATCACTGGGATTAAGAGTACTCTATACGTAAGCCTTGCGACAAACCCTAGATTGGGCATAATCGAAAACAGCAAGATGCTTATGATCACGACGATGAATATGAAGGAGGTTCCACATCTAGGATGAAATCTTGGGAAATTTTTCACATTTGCAATGTTCAACTCTGCCTCAGCCTCGTAGGCATTGATCGTCTTGTGTTCTGCGCCATGATACTGAAGTATTCTCGTGTACTCAGCCCACATGGCTATGAATGTTAGGTACAGGAGGAAAATTGCGAGACGTACCATGGCTTCAACAATGTTGAAAGCCAATCCTGTTAGATTAAGCAAGTTAGTTAATAGGAACGGTACTACAAAGAAAAAAGAGGCTAGAACCAAAGCCAAAGTAACCACCATCACCAACTCCCTGAGAGTGAATTTCTCCTCTTCTTCCAAAACAGCATTTGCAGAGAAACTAAGTCCTTTAAAACCAAGATAAAAAGTCTCAAATAATGCAATGATTCCTCTCAAAAATGGCAATCTGAGAACCCTATATCTTTCAGATATGGAGTTAATCCTCTCTGTATGCGTCAGTATCTCATTATTCGGCTGTCTAACACACATTACCACGTGCTTGCGAGAACGCATCATCACACCTTCTATCAGAGCCTGTCCACCAAATGCCGGTGACTGCTCTTCCGCTTCTTCAGCCAACAATTTCATAAGCTACAAAGACTTTCACCTAACCTAATATTCTTTTGTGATATTTCACTACAGGCGAACGCTTAACACTCTCTCTTGTAAACCCACTGCGTCTTCTTTTGAGAATTTTGATGGTTAGATCGAATGCAACTGCAAACATAGTTGCGCGCGAATGCTTAATACGCTCTTTTCTGCAAACCCGCCATTTTTGAATGGAAAACTTGTAAGTATCAACGGAAAATTTTTAATTAATATGCCGTTTCAATAGGGTGCTGAAGATGATTTGATATGAAAAAGAAAGTGTTCGTTACGTTGCTTTTGACCACAATATTCAGCGTTGCCATGATTCCATTGTATCTGTCACATGTCGAAGCAAGGACCATAATTGTTGATGGTGATCCAAGCGATTGGAATGGGATACTGCCTATTGCTACGGATCCCAATGAAATGCCCTACGATGATGTGGACTTATTTGAGGTCTACGTTACCAACGATGATGATCACTTGTACATTCGCATGGATGTCTATGGAAACATTTCAGGTACGGGAGGAGCCTACCAGGTTATGGTGGATGCTAACCGAAATGGAACGTGGGATTTTCAGTTTGGCGTGATTTCCGGCTGGGGATATGGATACAAAATGCCCACGTACGAGTCTATCCCTCTCAATTTCTCGTATTCTGGTTCCACTGTTGAAATGAATGCATCCCTTTTGGATTTGGATTTTCCTGAGACCATGGACCTTTCGTTTTTGTGTTCTCCTTATGATTCTGGATACGCAACTTCATTTTACACCGTTGGAAGCAACAGTGAATCAATAACAGTTGATGGAGACCCTGCAGACTGGATTGGAAGCCCATTTTTCCTAGATGACGTTGGAGATGCGGTTGCTCCGGACTTAGACCTTTATGGATGCTGGGTTGGTGATAATGGCACAGACATCTTCGTTATGATGAACACATCTGGGCCTCTTGACCCTGGTGCAGATGGTCAAGTATTCATAGGCGACTATATGTTCATGGATACGAAAGGAACTGTCATCGAGTTCTCTACATCTCTAGCAGACATAGGCAACCCTTCAGAAGTATACATTAGTGGGGGAATAAGGTCATTTGATACTTATATGGACCAAGCTGAAGCCACATACGCAATCTCTAAAACAACTATATTTGATGTAGTTGTAAATACAATTCATTATCCTGTCTCTATCCTCAGCAACTCAACGGTTTCAGATTTCAACTTCAATCAAACAGAAATGCAAATCAGTTTTAATGTCACTGGAGACTCAGACGTTACTGGTTACTGTAACGTTACCATTCCCAACGGTCTTCTAACAGACAGTCCATGGACCATCAAAGTAGATAACACAACAATAATTGATTACGATGATGAAACCAACGACACTCACACCTTCCTCTACTTCACTTATGCACATGAAAACCCACAAACGGTCACAATCAAAGGAACATGGGTAATCCCAGAGTTTCCACTGACCACAATTCTACCATTATTCATCATATCATCACTAACCACATTGATCTTCGCTAAACTCAAGAAGAAGAGACAGTAATTCAATCCGTTTTCTTTTTTTCTATAACTTTAACCATATCCTAGACAGCGCATGCTTTTATATAGCGCGCACTAGATGAAGACACTTCCCGAAAAAAATCCTCTCTTTATGGTTAAATTTATTTTATATGTTTGTGTTAATCCATAGTCATGACTGTCAAAGGGAGCAGGAAAACAATCGGCGTTTTTGCTCTTGCTTCATTTCTCAACGACTTTGGCTCTGACATGATCTATCCAATATGGCCACTGTTTGTCACGTCTATTCTGCAAGCAGATATGGTTATCCTTGGCTTTATCGACGGCCTAGGCGACGCAATCACTTCGATATCACAAGCAGCCTCAGGCTACGTCTCTGACAAAATCAGGAAAAGAAAAGTCTTCGTATGGACAGGCTACCTATTGGGATCATCGTCCAGAGTAGGTTACGCCCTTTCAACGGTTTGGCAGTATGTAATTCCCTTCAGAATTCTGGACAGGGCAGGAAAGATGAGAGGCGCCCCCAGAGACGCTATAATAGCTGATGCTTCCACCGACCAAAACAGAGGTAGAAACTTTGGACTATTGCGGGCAATGGATAATCTCGGAGCTGTTTGCGGTATTATAGTCTGCATCTTGTTCTTCACTCTGCTTGGATATACGAAACTGTTCTTGATTGCAGCTCTACCTTCAGCAATCGGGGCGTTCCTGATACTAGCCTTCATAAAGGAAACAAAGCCATCAGAGGAAAGAATCTACAAGGGACTTTCAATTAGAGACCTAGCACGAGACAGCAATTTCCGAATGTTCTTGCTTTTGAGCGCATTATTCGCAGTCGGCTCCTTCAGCTACTCCTTCTTGCTGATATTCGCAAAACACTTTGGCGTTCAAACGGAATTCGTACCTGTTCTATACCTAATATTCACTGGAGTTGCTTCCATTTTCTCACTGCCTTTCGGCTGGCTCGCAGATAAAACCGCGAGAAAACCCGTTTTAGTATTATCTTACGCTCTATGGGGACTAGTGAGCTTGTGCTTCATTTTTGTCCAAAGCCACGTCTCAATTATTTTAACATTTGTTTTATACGGTCTGCACAGAGGAGCGTTGGAGCCAGTGCAGAAAACATTCGTTTCTGAGCTTGCTTCTATAGAGTATCGAGCGAGTACTATAGGCGGCTTCCAGATAGTTGTCGGTCTATGTGCTCTTCCATCCTCTCTAATTGCTGGTTTACTTTGGGATCAAATTGATGTATTTACACCTTTCTACTTCTCATTAATTTTGACTATTTTATCGAGTGTAATGTTGATTCTCGTCAAAGAGAGAACAAACTGTGAGCAGCCGACGTAAAGTGTCTTGAGCCCATTCCAAAATCCCATCTACAGTATCTAGGGTCGGGTTCCAACCCGCAAAAAATGGAGATATCTCCCGCAAACCCCTATTTTTTGTTTGGTTGCTTCTAAACCTGCAAAAGTGTTTAATCTTCTTCTCTGCTCTTCACTTTTTCATACGCTTCATTGAGACGATGTCTGTACTCTTCTTCAGAGATGAGAGGCTGACTAATAACTTCGAGGAGGCTCTTGGACATCCGCCCTTTCTTAATGAGCTCGTAGCCAACTTTTCTCAGTGCCTCTGTAACCTTCTTTGCCTTCTCCGTATTCTCAACCATAAGATGAGCGTGAGGACGCAAGACTGCACCTGCAAACTCGACATTCACGTCTTTCACAAGTTCTTCAGCAATCCGAAGCACTGTGCCGAAATTGCCGGTCTCCCACCAACCGCACGTGGACACCAAGACGATCTTGCGAATATTAACCTCATCATGAAATCTTGCACGCGTACGACCATCTCGAAACTCCAGAATCGGCTCAACAAGAGGACACAGCCTGTTAATCAGATTTTGCATTTTACCAGACAAAGGAATATAGACAGGCGTGGCCAGGACGAGTATGTCTGCCTCACGTAGTTTTGGATAAAGCATCTGCATATCGTCATCAATGTAGCACTCTCCTGGCTTCTTATTCCAACAATGAAACTCGCCCGTGCAAGGTTTAACATTAAGGCGCCTAGCATAAAACAGTTCAACAGCGGCTCCAGCCTCCCTCATGCCATCAATAAATGACGCTAAAACCAATGCAGTGTTACCCTTCTCCATTTTAGCGCTTCCATTAATAACTACCACTCTAGTCAAGACTAGCCCCCAATCAGCTGAAAACACAGTGCACGTTTCATATATTCTTTTGGAATGACAGCTTCTTTACAAATCATATAAACTGGAGAATTAGAAGTAACAATGTGTTGGGATGTTCGTAGAAAGCAGAGGTTATCTCTACAAAGTTGAAGCGTTCAGATAAATTGATCTTCATTGTTGTTTTCACTTTCACTCTACTCTCTTCCAGGTTCAAGATGGTCTTTTCAGCCCAATCTTTAAAAGTCTTGAACTCGCTTCTTTTATTTCCCTAAACGTTGGGGGGGAAAGGGTTAACTTGTCATCAACAGCATTGGTAAAGAGTGTTTCCTCTCAATTGCGTTTATCCTTCAACATTAAAGACATAGATTATTTGTTTCCAGGTTTCGCTTTAGGCGACTTTGCTGTCTTTCACGGTTATGCTGCTGTCTTACCTTTGTCAATGTTGCTTTGTGTTAGAGCCCAGCTCCCATATCAGCTTGGAGGTTTGGAGACAAATGTGGTTTTTGTTGATGGTGGCAACACCTTTAGGCTATACGACGTTTCTAGAATTGCTCAACTTCACCAGCTTGATCCGACTGAAGTTTTAGAACGTATTTTCATTTCCAGAGCATTCACAGCTTATCAGATGACATCTTTAGTCCTTGACAAATTGCAGAGTGCTGTTGATAAATACAACTCGAAGCTTGTGGTAATATCAGACATTGTAGGTTTGTATCTCAATAAAGATGTGCCTAAGAGAGAGGCAAAAGACGTTTTTAATCAATTGACTGTCTACCTCTCAAACTTCGCCAAAGAAAACCAAGTGATAGTATTTATCACCTATCTTCCACATTACCCATCAAAGCGAAATGTTTTCTTCAAAGCGGTAGTTTGTGGACGCGCCAACATTGTAGCATCAGTTACCCAGTCAAAGTATGCTCAGCAATTTTTTTTGGAGAAACATCCCTATCTCAGTTCGGGAAAAGCCAATGTTCCTTCAGAAAATCTTACGCTCACAAAATTCTTGGAGGCTTGAATATGGGAAAAACGATACCATCTTACCGTGTAGCATTAGATAAGGAATTGCAAAGGTGGATTGGTTTCGCAAGAGCTTTGCGCAAGAAAGATAGAGTAGCTTTTGAACAGCTAATGGATGCATGTAGAAACTATGCGTCTGCAGGAAGCAACGCGACGCGTCCTGTCATATTCGAGTCTATGGCTATGTCAATTCTTCTACATCAGCAGAAAACCTTGAACAAGTTAGAGAAGGACATAGATGCCATCAGAAAGAAACGATGCCAACCTTAAGAATGTAAAGGGTTGGATATTAGATCTTTATCCTTCAATGTTTGGACAGATGACTATTTGGGTTATAACTGAGAATGGCAGAAGCATACGGCTAATAGACGAGTTTAAACCAAAAATATATGTTTCTGGAAGGAAAGAGGATCTGGAGAGACTGCGAACAAGATTCTATGCAAACAAGTCCATATCTTCATACAGTTTCGCCCACAAATATGCTAGTCCAACTGACACTGAAAAATCAAAGGTTTTAATGGTTGACTTGAAGGATTGCAGAATGATCCCGTTCTTTGTACAGAATGTTCTAGAAACTGGAAGATACTTACGTTATCAGGTGCATAATTGTGATTTGCGAAGCACTCAAGCTTATCTTTACGACCGTGACATTTTTCCACTTGCCTTTGTCAATGTTGAAGTTGAGAAGTGCACATTGAAATATCATCTTTTAGACTCTGTAGAGAACGTTGACTACAGGGTTCCGCCTCTACAAATAATGAAGATTCATGTAACCATCGACAAGAAACAAAAGATAGCAAGCTTTGATGATCCATTAAGGGAGATAGTTCTTTCTGAAAATGAAGATAGAATCATTATCGGCTCTGGTGACGAGAAAGAGAAGTTGTTACGGTTTGTAGAAGAGGTTAAAACGTTTGACCCTGATATACTTTTGACATGGGGTGGTGATTCGCATGTTTTTCCTTATCTTGCGAGGAGAGCTTTGGTTAATGGTGTTTCAAATAGGTTTGTTCTGAGTAGAGAGGATGTGCCTCTAGTTGCCAAGCGGAGGCGGGGTACAACTTTCTTTTCTTATGGTAGAACGTATTATCGGGCTCCTTTGAGGAGGCTTTATGGTAGAGTTCACATTGACGAGAGTAACACTTTCATCCTTAGAGAGTGTGGATTTGACGGGTTAATTGAGATTGCCAGAACTTGTAGAGTTCCTTTACACAGAGCTTCTCGCTCTTCAATAGGGTCAAGCATGTCATCTCTTCAGTTCAGTCAAGCCATTAAAGATGATGTTTTGATTCCCAGAAATAAACGGGTTCCAGAAGTTTTCAAATCTGCCATTGAACTTCTCATCGGCGACCGTGGAGGCTTCGTCTATGAACCCAGAATGGGTATTCATGACATGGTTAGTGAAGTAGATTTCTCTTCGATGTATCCTTTTTTAATGGCCAAGAATAACATATCGGCTGA
>Ga0209427_10001385_pt1 | contig 27859 bp, 14 predicted proteins | sample DeeMarSWOR136_30_FD_187465 | JGI IMG/M metagenome (GOLD analysis project Ga0209427, IMG submission 187465) | Marine sediment microbial communities from White Oak River estuary, North Carolina - WOR-1-36_30 (SPAdes) (version 2) | ecosystem: Environmental > Aquatic > Marine > Intertidal zone >...
CCAGTTTCGTTCAAGGTCTAATCGTCAATATTGTTATTCTGATTATCGTTCTAATTTTTTTATTTAAATTTCAATGGATTCAAATCAGCGAAGCATTGCAAACAACACCTGAAAATGCGTCATTAATAAATCCTTATCATACAAGTCGTATAGAAGATTTTAATTATTGGTATTTTTTAATTGGTATATTTAATGCTTTCTATGGTGTATTAGCCTGGCAAGGTCAGCAGGCGTATAGTTGTTCGGCTAAAAGCGCTCATGAAGCAAAAATGGGGAATGTGATGGCTACCTGGCGCGGTCTTCCACTCAATTTAATGCTTCTATTTATTCCTATCGTTGCCTACACAGTAATGCATCATCCTGATTTCTTAACTCAATCAGAAAACGTTAAGATAGTACTCGAAGGAGTAACATCTGACACCATAAAGAGTCAATTAACGGTCCCATTGGTACTGACGCATTTTTTACCAAAAGGATTAATGGGCGCTTTTGCAGTAGCGATGCTGGCATGGTTTATTAGTACTCATGATTCCTATTTACACTCATGGGGAAGTATTTTAATTCAAGATGTTGTAATGCATGTCAGAAAAAAGAAATTTACACCCCAACAGCATATCAGAATGTTACGCATCGCTATTATTGGAGTTGCTATATTCATTTTTTTCTTTAGTCTCTTGTTTAAGCAAAGTGAATATATCTTCCTATTTTTTGCCATAACAGGGGCTATTTTTGGTGGTGGTGCGGGCGCCGTTATTATTGGAGGACTGTATTGGAATAGAGGGACAACTTCTGCGGCCTGGTGCGCCATGATTACAGGTGCAGTAATTGCTGTTGGAGGAATTATTATTCATCAAATTATAAATGACTTTTTCATCAACGGCATGGTATTCTTTTTTATTGCCATGGTAAGCTCCAGCATAATTTATGTTGTCGTGTCACTGTTTAGTAAAAAAGACAAATTCAATATGGATAAATTACTGCATCGGGGGAAATATGTTATAAAAGAAGAAACCAAAATTATTACTGCTGAACCTGCTCGAGGACTTAAAATATTGGGCATGGGAAAGGAATTTACCCGTGGTGATAAATTAATCTACATAATAACGTATATCTGGACATTCTGTTGGACAGCCGTGTTTATCATTGGAACAGTTTATAATTTAACTCAAGATGTGAGTGATTTAGTCTGGTTAAAATTTTGGCATGTTTATATCTGGATTAATATTATTATGTCAGTTATTGTAACGATATGGTTTACAATCGGCGGGCTTCATGATCTTAAATTTATGTTCAATAGACTTGGTACTATGGAACGTGATGAAAAAGATAATGGTACTGTGTTAGAAAAAATATATGAGGATGAATAACAGTCTATTCATGCGATGTTAATATATCAGGAGGGACACAAATGGAAGGTCAATTTTCCTTTAGAGTGGGAGATATTGTCACTATCATCATTTATTTTCTGGCACTAATAATTCTTGGATTATGGTCAACAAAAAAAATAAAACAAACTGAAGATTATTTTGTCGGCGGTCGAGCAATGCCTGGCTGGGCAGTGGGTTTTTCTATGTTGGGTACGGCTATTAGCTCGGTAACTTTTTTAGCCTTCCCTGGTTCTGCGTTTGAAGGGAATTGGAGTCGATTGGCTCAAGGATTGACTCTCCCTGTTGCTGCTTTGGTCGGGGTCACTTTTTTTGTTATCTTCTTTAGACGAAGTCTTTTTGTTAGTGCCTATCAATATTATGAAAAACGATTCGGAAGCTGGGGCAGAAGCTATGCCAGTATTATTTATATCCTTGCTCAAATTTTTAGGGTGGGTACAGTTTTATATCTCTTAGCTTTACCCATTCGAGTATTAACAGGTTGGGATTTATTGACGATTATCATTATCATCGGTATTCTGGTCACACTTTATACGGTATTGGGTGGCATTGAGGCTGTAATATGGACTGATGTGTTGCAGACACTTTTGCTTGTTCTTGGTGGTGTTGTTAGTTTAATAATAATTTTTGTAAAAGTTAAAGGTGGTATGTTTGAGGTCATAAAAATTGCCGCTGATAATGGAAAATTTAATATAAGCACGTCCTGGGATTTCGATCTGACTCGAGATACGTTTTGGATTTTTGCTTTATCAGGTATCGTTGGTAATATACAAGAATTTTCGACTGATCAAATAAAAATCCAACGCTATGCAGCACCTTCAACCGATGGCGGTGCAAAACGAGCAGCCTGGACAGTCGGTTTGGGATGTATTCCTGTTTGGTCGCTCTTTATGTTTGTGGGTTCTTGTCTCTGGGTTTTTTATCATATTCATCCTGATTATTTAACAGCAGGACTTCGTCCCGATGAAGTTTTCCCACATTTTATTCTCACCCAATTGCCCGTTGGCTTAGGTGGATTTGTGATTGCTGCCGTGATGGCTGCTGCAATGTCTACAATCGATTCCTGTTTAAATGCTACAGCGACAGTCATAACTGTTGATTGGCATAAAAAATTCTTTGTTAAGAATCGAGATGACAGGTATTATTTAACGTCTGCCCGTCTTATAACGATTATTCTTGGGATTCTTATGATTTTATCAGCCTGGGCGATTACCAAAATTAATATGAAAACATTTTTAGACATTGGCTTTTTTATTGGCGCTGTCTTCTCTGGTGGGCTTGGTGGTCTATTTCTGCTTGGATTTTTCTTTAAGCGTGCGAATGGTCAGGGCGCTATTGTGGGAGTGATTGCAGGTGTACTGGTAATTCTCTGGCTAACAATGAGTCATCTCAATATGTTGCCTCAAAGCATAACTAGTTCAATTCATCCGTTTGTTATTAATGTATTCGGTAACTTTACAGTACTTATTGTTGGGTATATCGCCAGTTATTTCTGGCCTGCACTCAGTGATGCCCAATTAAAACGGGCAACCTGGTGGACCAGGAATGATTAAAATAGTCAAAAATGTGGGGGTTCATGAAAAATGAAGCTTACAAGACATACACTCATTATATGCGGTATAATTTTTACACTTATTTCAATAGGATTTACTCGACAATCGATAGGTAATAATAATTCTAACAGACAAATCGAGGAGAACGTACAAAATCTGCTTAATCAGATGACATTGAAAGAAAAAATTAACTTATTGAGTGGCGCAGGATTCACGACAAAACCAAACACACGTTTGGGAATACCTGCGTTGGTAATGACAGATGGACCATTAGGACCAAATGGAAAAGGCAAAGCAACGAATTATTCCGCTTGTATTGGAATGGCAGCGACCTGGGACGAATTACTAATCGAAAAGGTTGGACAAGCCATCGGAGAAGAAACGCTTGGCTTGGGCTATAATATGATTCTCGGACCCTGTATAAATATTGCACGAGTTCCAAATGGTGGCAGGACTTTCGAGAGTTTTGGTGAAGATCCGTTTTTGATGTCAAGAATGGCTATTGCATATATCAAAGGCATCCAGCATAGAGGCGTCATCACCTGTACCAAACATTTTATCTGCAATAACCAGGAATGGAACAGATTTGATGTTGATATAAAAGTTGATGAACGAACACTAAGAGAAATATATCTGCCTGCATTCAAAGCTGCCGTACAAGATGCTGATACCTGGTCAATTATGGCAGGCTATAATCAGATAAACGGACATTATGCATGTGATAATGAATACCTGCTCACTGATTTACTCAAAAATGAATGGGGATTTGCGGGAATTGTTGTTTCAGATTGGGATGCAATTAAGAATACCATAAAAACAGCTAATGCAGGTCTTGATCTGGAAATGCCTAATGAAAAATATATGGGTGAAGCTTTGTTAAAAGCTGTAAAAAACGGTCAGGTTGAAGAATCAATTATTAATGATAAAGTCAGACGTTTGTTGCGGGTAATGTTTAAGGCAGGACTTTTTAAGGAATCTACAGAAAAAAAATCTGGTGCTGTAAATACAAAGGAACATCAAGAAATCGCATTAGAAGTTGCCAGAAAAGGTATTGTCCTTCTTAAAAACGAAAAAAAATTCTTACCTCTGAATAAAGAAAAGATAGAATCAATTGCTGTAATTGGACCAAATGCTAATGAAGCTCAGCTATATGGAGGCGGAAGTGGGTGGTTGGAATCGTTTTACAAGATCACTCCATTAGAAGGGCTGAAGAATAAAGTTGGAGATAAAATAGTTGTCAATTTTGCAAAGGGAATTGGTGTAAAACGCACGGAACTTCCGATCATAGAGTCATCTGCACTAATTCCGCCAAATGCTGAAAAAAACGAGCATGGATTACAGGGTGAATATTTTAATAATAGGGATGTAGAAGGAAAGCCTGTCTTAACCAGAATTGATAAACAAGTTGATTTTAATTGGAAGAGAGAATCGCCTGCACCAGGTATTGTTAATCTCGATAAATTTTCAGTTAGATGGACAGGTAAATTAATTTCTCCTGGGGCTGGGACTTATGAAATAGGAGTAAATGCAGATAATGGAGTTCGGGTATATTTAGATGATAAACTATTAGTAGACTCATGGACAGACCAAGCTCCTGATCAATTAAAATCAGGATATATTAATCTTGTAGCGAATCAAAAATATGACATTCGGATAGAGTTTTATGAGAATATTGGTGAAGCGATGGCAAAACTTGGGATGGCTCCTTATAATGCAGATGTCGAAATCGCTGAAGCTGTAGAATTAGCCCGAAAATCTGATATTGTAATTATTTGCGCAGGGCTTGATAAAGATTTAGAAGGTGAAGCTCGAGATCGAGACAAATTGGAACTGCCAACGGATCAGATTAATCTTATAAAAGCAATTTCTGATGTAAATGAAAATATTATCGTTGTGTTAAATAATGCGACACCAATTTTGATGAACGAATGGATCGATAAAGTGCCAGCAATCATTGAAGCCTGGTACCCTGGACAGGAGGGAGGTAATGCGATAGCTGACATTCTTTTCGGTGATGTAAATCCATCTGGAAAACTCCCTTTAACATTCATAAAGACGTGGGAAAGCTCACCAATTTATAATACCTATCCTGGTTCAAAAGAAGTAGCTAATTATACCGAAGGTATTTTTGTGGGTTATCGATATTTTGATAAATATAATATTGAGCCTTTGTTTCCCTTTGGTCATGGTCTTTCTTATACGGATTTCAGTTATAGTAACTTGAAGATTGATCAAAATTCTTTTATTAATGATGGAACAATTAAAATAGTTTTGTCAGTACAAAATACAGGTAAAATTAAAGGTGATGAAATTGTACAACTTTATGTTCACGATGTTGAATCAAGTGTCGATAGACCGATTAAAGAGCTAAAAGGTTTTAAGAGGATCACCCTGAAACCAGAAGAAAAACAAGTCATGTCCTTCGAACTAAATCGGAATTCATTGGCTTTTTATAATGCAAAAGAAAAAAAATGGATTGTCGAGCCGGGACAGTTTGAAATTATAGTAGGTAGTTCGTCTAAAGATATTCGATTAAAAGATATTTTCGAATTGAGATAAAAATAGGATCAAATTTTTATCATGTCTTTTGTTAATAAGAGAAATAATTCTTTATTTTATTTACGTTCTATTATTCCTATTTTGTTCCATTTATTTGTTTTCGATATTTTTAGTGCTTATGGAGGCGAAGATATAAAAATAATCAGTTCTACTGAAGATAAACTAATTTTAAGATATATACCTTCTATTCGTGGAATTTCGAAATTACAAATTAAAGGGAACAAACAAATTGTATTTGAAATCGAAGATTGTATGTATCAATCGAATGAAAATCAGCCCATAATACCCAGCCGAAAAATTATCATCAATATTCCCGAGGAGGCAACTGCGACAGCACGTATCGTTAATATCACTGAAGATATCGTATATGGCAATAAGATATCATCAACACTAAATCATATAAATGCAGACGAATTAAAGAAAATTGTGCATCCCCGATCTTCTAACATTACTCCTGATAATAATCTTTCACTTTTTCCTGAACAATATGTACAACTATCGCAACCTGGCTGGTTTCGTGATCAACGAATATGTGAGCTTCTGATCTTTCCTGTAAGATACAGCCGTACAAATAATGATATTTTAATATGCCGGGACATAACAGTAGAAGTGGATTTTACGTCACCAACTCTTGAAACAATAAAAGAAGTTTCAAAGAATTTAATTTTTGATCATGTTTACTCTGGTTCAATTGTTAATTATAAAGTGTTTGCGTCTCAAAGAATAAAACATAAATTATCGCGAGTAACATTTAAAACAACAAATCAAAAACAGTGGTTTCGCATCACTATTGATGAAGAAGGAATATATCAACTAAAATATCAACAATTAGCAAACGTTGGTATCGCAATGGATGATATCACGTCACAGAAATTACACATCTATTATGGAGGTGGTGAAGAGCTACCTTTTCAGCTAGAATCGTCTCTCCCACAGTTACGTGAGGTGACAACACTGTTTTTTGATGATAACAATGATGGGCAATTCAATGAAAATGACGCCCTTGTTTTTTATGCCAAGGGCACTACAGGGTGGAAATATAATCAGAAAGAATGGACACATTATATCAACCATTACACTGATGAAAATATCTATTGGCTTTGTATTGAAGAAAAGCCAAGAAAAGAGATGACTTGTTTTTTCTATAATAAAAATAAAGCTGAAACTTTACCTTCTATTAATACTTTTCGTGATCATGTATATGAAGAAGAGGACAATAAGCTCCCTGAAGAATCAGGATTGGATTGGATGTGGGATATTTTGAGCGGTACAATAGGTAGGAAATATCCTATTTATTTGGTTGATGCGGTTAATCAGGATTCATCATGTCTAAGAATTCGTGTTCAAGGATTTTCAGAATTCCATCATCTAGTGGATATTTATTTTAATGACCATCACTTAAAAAATATTGACCTACCATATACATTAGGATGTACAATAACCAGTAAATTTGCTCCCGATTTGATAACTGGCGATGATTATTTACGCATCAAACTAACTGGAAGCAATAGTTCAGTTGGTTTTGATTGGTATGAAATAGAATATAGCCGTCACTTAAAAGTTATCGGTCAGGAAGTTATTTTTTATTCGACAAACCATCAGGGATGGACAAAATTTTCGATTGATGGTTTCAAAGAACAAGCTTACGTTTTTGAAATAACTAATCCATTTAATGTCAAAATATTCGAAACAGCACCCTGGGATTCTTCTCAAGAAGCAGTCTGTTTTATTGATTCGATAGGATTAATTGAAGAAAAACGCTATATAGCACTTTCACGAAGCAAGCTTAAGACTATTGATAAACTCGAACCTTTAGAATATGATCTTGAAGCACATCTAAAAAATAAGACTAATGAAGCAGATTACATCATCATCACTCATGAATCGCTGCTCGGCTCAGCTATGGATAAACTACTAGAATATAGAAGTAATCCAGGCTATTGGCCACATGAAGGGATACCTAAAGTAATGCTTATTACAACACAGGAAATATGCGATCAATTCTCTCATGGATTAATAGATCCTGTAGCTATACGAAATTTTCTTAAATATAGTTATGAGAATTGGCAAAAAGTACCTTCTTATATTTTATTAGTTGGTGCTGCTACGTATGATTTTAAAGATAATTTAAAATTAGGTAAGGCTTTATTAGTACCTTCATTTGAAAATGGAAATGTTGTAAGCGATGACTGGTTTGTAAATCTGACAAATGATCGTTATGTAGATATGATTATCGGGCGACTACCCGTCAATTCGCAAGAAGAATTAGCCATAGTTGTAGATAAGATAATCCATTATGAAACTAAGCTTGCGCCAGGGCTTTGGCGTTCTCGAATCCTATTAGCAGCAGATGATACTTATCGAAAGAATGAATACTGTTTTGATGACTATATTTTTTTAAGAGATTCGGAAATATTAGCAAATTCCAAAGAAACAAGAGATTTCGATATTATTAAAATTTACTTAGAGCGATTTACCTGGGATCGAGTCTTCAATAAACCCAAAGCAAAAGAAAAATTTTTAAATTGTATTAATGATGGTGCGCTTTATATAAACTATTTGGGTCATGCTAATTGGAATGTATTGGCTCATGAAGATCTATTCTACGCACCTAGTGATCTCACATCTCTTCATAATATAGATAATCTACCCTTATTTTATGCGGGTACATGTGAAGTAGCCCGAATTGATGATCCTCGTTTGATTAGTATGGGTGAGCGTCTACTTCTATATCCAGATGGAGGTGTTATAGCCTGTGTCGGTTCTGCTCGATGGACTATGCATCAAGCATCTTTTAATGTTAGTAAGTCCTTCTATGAAAAATTATTTAACAATTCACAAAGAGGGATGACTACCATCGGGCAGGCTCTACTACAAGCCAAGACTATTGCTGGTTACCCAGATCAAACAGAGGTGATGTTCCTGTTAGGCGATCCAGCATTAAGAATTGCTATCCCAGCTTATCAGATTGATCTCTCAATATATCCAGATACTCTCAGTTTGAATAGGCGAATTATTGCAATAGGGAAGATTCAAAATGGAACAGAAGATTTCTCTGGATATTGCGGATTACGACTTTATGACTCTGCTGTTTTTTATCAAAATCTTCTATATAAATATAAATGGCCAGGTAAAATTTTATTTGAAGGAAAGATTCCAGTAGAAGAAGGTCAATTTGAAACCAGTTTTTTTGCATCAGTTGATACAACCAGAGGAGGAACTCAGGCACAACTTATTGCGTGCGCATGGCAAAATAATGATCAAAACTCACTAACGAATCCTATTCATGCAATCGGAGTAGTTGATTCTCTTATCATGAAAGCAGATACCTTATCCTCTCCAACCGAAAGAGACACGGTGGGACCTGAAATAGAAATTGACATCGCAGGTATTCGAGTAGAAACAGAAGCGGCTAAAATAAAATTAACAACTCCATTTCTTATTTCTGGAGTAATAAAAGATGAAGGAAATGGTTTCTCCAATAAGGTATCTGACTTCGGAATTCAATTCAGAATTGATGATCAGATTTTAGATGATTTTAAGCAAAATGCAAATATTGAGCTTGAATATCCCGAGAGAAAAAAATTATGCTTCCTTTATGAAATAAAAAATTTACAATTGGGTGAACATTTTCTTTCGATAATTGCTTATGATCAAGCACTTAACGCAACTCACTGGAATTTGAATATTATTACTGTTTCTAATTGGCTAATCCTTACAAATGTGTTAAATTATCCTAATCCTGCAAATAGAAATACTTGGTTTACTTTTGAATTAAGTCAGGATGCTAATATAATAGTAAAAATATACACAACAACGGGTCGATGCATACAAATTATAGAGGGTATAGGATACTCTGGATTCAATATATTTCCTGAGGATGGTTGGGATTGCCATGATCAAGATGGTGATATTTTAGCTAATGGAGTTTATTTATATAAAGTGATTGCACAAACAAATGATTCGCCTTTTATTAATACAACTGGTAGAACACATACCGAAGCGATTGGAAAGTTAGTAATAGTAAATTAAGTTCATGTATAATGACGCAAAATATTAATAAGACTTGACATTGTATGTATTTTGTACTATATTATAGAAAAACGTTTGCGGAAATCGATTGTTTAATTTAAGGAGTTTAAAATTGGCTGCAACTTTGAAAGATATTGCAGAGAAAGTTGGAGTTCATCCATCTACAATCTCTCGTGTATTGAGTGGTAAATATGACAATTTCAATGTAAGCAAAGCGACACGGGAGTTAATACTAAAAACTGCAAAGGAATGTAATTACGTACCAAATGAGACAGCTCGTAGTTTAAGACTAAAAAAGACTCATACAATTGGTCTAATTATTCCTGATATTTTGAATCCACTCTTTGCTGGAATAGCTCGGAGTATTGGTATTGCATGTGAAAAAAGTAACTATAGCTTTATTGTATGTAATACAGACGAAATTCAAGAAAAAGAGATAAAGTACATAGAGATGCTAAAAAGTAGAAGAACCGATGGAATGATAATAATTCCTGTTCAAGATAAAAAAGAGCATTTCGAGAAACTAAAAAAAGAAAATTATCCTTTTGTTTTTGCAATTCGTCATTTTGAAGATATCGAGACAGATGCAGTGCTTACAGATGATGCAGGAGATATTTTTAGGGCGGTTGAACATCTTATTAAATTAGGACATCGACGAATTGCGTTTATTGGTGGACGGAAAGCCAGTTTTGTTACAAAGGAAAGAGAAAAGGGTTACAAGGAAGCGTTAAATGCGTATAAAATTGATATCGACGATGACCTCATTGTGACAGAAGGATTTACAGCAGAAAGCGGGTATATTGCTGCAAAGAATGTACTGAATTCGCCAGAAAAGCCAACTGCCATAATGGTTACTACAAATGTAATAATAGTAGGCGTACTGGAAGCAGTTTTCGAAGCTGGACTATTGATCCCCGACGATATTTCTATAGTGGGCATTGCTGAAATGAGAGCTACTCCATATTTATCGTGTCCTCTTACTGCGATTTCTCATCCTGTTGGACAAATAGGAAAGCGTGCGTTTGAAATGCTACTTAAGCGGATTGAATCACCTACGAAAAACGACTTTGAAAAGCTTGTCTTACCCAGTAAATTTATTATTGGGAATTCAACACAAAAGGCGCTTGGCAGTTGAAAATATTTCTTAATTATAAAAAGCTTAGTTTTTATTACTGCTTAGTCATACTACCATATGTAATTAATTTTTTTGTAATCTGGAGTGCAGTCCCTTTATGGACTATCCCGATGGATCGGGACGGTGCATAAGGACACCACACTCCACTTGTAGTTCAAATCTGACGAAGTAGTATTATAAAATATACATGAATAAGAATAACTTGACGGAGAAATGAAGTGAAAAATATTCTTGGTGTTATCCCTGCACGATATCAATCCACACGATTAGAAGGTAAGATGTTAATACCTATTGGCGGCAAAGCAATGATCCAACGAGTCTATGGACAAGCTATAAAAGCGAAACTTTTGGATAAAGTAATTGTTGCCACCGATGATGAACGCATTAAAACGTTTGTCGACTCTTTCGGTGGAATGGTGGTAATGACTTCACCACATCATCCAAGTGGTACTGACCGGGTGGCTGAAGCTACAAGGAATTTTGATACTGATATCGTAGTAAATATTCAAGGTGATCACCCTTTCATTGATCCCAATATGATTGATGAACTCGTTGAAATTATACTACAACGTCCCGAAATTAATATGGCGACTTTAGTAAAGCGGATTCGAAAGGAAGATATGCGAGTTCCAAGTGTTGTAAAAGTTGTAATAGATAAAAATAGTAACGCTCTTTATTTTTCTCGTTCATTACTACCATTCCCTCTTCATAAAGACAAACTAATTGTATATGAACATATAGGCCTATATGTTTACAAAAAGGAATTTCTTGAATTGATTGCACAATTGCCAGTAAGCTATTTAGAAAGAGTTGAATCACTTGAGCAACTACGAGTATTAGAAAATGGATACAAAATTTTTGTAGTGGAGACAAAATGTGAAAATCCACATCTTAGTGGTTTTGGAGTTGATACCCAGAGCGAAGTGGAGAAAGCAGAACAGAAGTTAGCTGAAATGGAAAGAAATTTTTAAAAATTATAAGCAGTTATTCTTACATTAGTTATCATAAGTAAAAGTCAGGCAATAAATCCTGGCTTTTTTATTTCAATATGATAAAGGAAGAAGTAGTAGCTTAAAAAATTAAAAAAAGTTGAAAAATATCTTGACAAATTAATTTTTTTTTATTATACTATTACATAATAGGAAATCGATTGCTGAAATCGTTTTCCGAAATCGTTTGATTAAATTAATTTTGTTTATAATAGAAATCGAATGATTAGATATTATCGCCTTTTATGATAAATAACCATAAAAAAGAGAGGTGGTAATAATGCAAAAGTATTCTTTAACCATACTATTTTCCTTATTCGGGTTGTTCATTAATTCAGTCTTTGGAGGTGTAACTGGAAAAATCGCTGGAAAGGTTACCGATAGCCAAACAGGAAATGGATTACCTGTTGTAAACATCATCTTAAAAGGCTGGGTTGCAGGAAAAACTGTAGAATTAGATAGACCCATGGGAGCAGCTTCTGATATTGATGGTAACTATTTCATTATTAACATTCCCCCTGGAAAATATGCTATAACTGCAAGAATGATGGGGTACCAGTCATTGCAATATACAGATGTGCTTGTAAGCGTAGGCCGAACTACTATCATTGATTTTGCATTAACTCAGAAGACCATTGAATTAGAAGAAGTCTCAGTCACTGCTAAAAGAGAAATTGTCCAATCCGATGTCTCTACAAGTCAGACTATAATTAGTATTGAAGAAACTGAAAACTTGCCTCGAAACACAATTCAAGAAGTAATAGACCTCACTCCTGGAATCTCAATAAGCAATTATAATAATAAAATAGACATTCGCGGAGGTGGTAGTGATCAAGTAATGGCTTATCTGGATGGATTTGCCATGAAAGATAATGTTTTTAATACTCCCTTTTTATCATATAATCGAACATCAATTGAAGAAATCTCCATTCAGACCGGAGGTTTTCAGGCTGAATATGGCGAACTTCGTTCCGGCCTTATTAATGTTGTAACGAAAGAGGGTGGTCGTGATTATAGTCTTTCATTAGATTGGAAGTATAGTCCATCTGGTTATAGGTATGACGGACCTAAAAAATATCTTGAGGATAAAGACTATTTAATGTATGGCAGTGATTGGTCTATGGATGAAGAAATTCTCAGAGAAAAGTTTTTCCCCGATCCTCAACAGACATACAGTGATTATTTTGCAGGCTGGCCAAAACTTGCAGAAACTTATTTAACGGATAGTGATTCGACTAATGATATGACACCGAATCAAAGGCGTCAATTATGGCTTTGGCGACATAGAGGACGTCCAGAAGGCGAGAAACCAGATCAAATTATCGATGCTACCTTTAGTGGACCAATTCCTGGAGCGAATTTACCAGGCATTGGTAATTTTTTTTCAAAGTTATCATTCATGGTTTCATTTCGAGGAGATTATATCGCGTATGCTAATCCAGGTTCTCGTGATCATTTCGAAGAGCAGAATACAATGTTTAAACTGAAATACAATATTTCTAATTCGACCAAATTATCATTATTAGGCATATATTCAAATCAGTGGGGTTTGGGATATATAGATATTTATGATTATAATAGACCAGTCATCATGAGAATAGATTACTATCGGTATGATGAACCCCAGGAGTGGCAAAATATAAAAGTTCAAGGTGCTGGTTCGTATGTAGCGCAAGAATTTCATCTTGTTGAGGAAAAAATATCAAATATTGGAATGCACTTTGAACATATTATCTCGCCAAGTACATTTTTCGAATTTCGTATATCACGTATGGGAAATGAATATAACTTCGGTCATGGTCCGATACGAGACACAACAAAAATAAAAGAAATTCCCGCAGAATATTATACGATACAGGATAATAGCTTGCAAGTTCCTGGGTTGTGGAATCCCGAAACAGGTCATTACATTTCAGGAGATACTGTGTTATACAGCGGTGATAGAATTTGGTGTCCAGCAACATATTGGGACGAAACACCAGATGGTTGGGTTTATCGCAGTATTACGACTAATCCAGATCAGGTTGGTAATGTTAATTTTGATAGAATGACAAATGATTATGAACGTTCCCGGGGTTCTACGACGATTATTAGAGGTGATATTACAAGTCAGGTTAATAATCACCATCTACTTAAGGCGGGATTTTATTACACCGAAAGCGTGATTGACAGGGATTATTATAAAATAGAAACGTTCGCAGAGACATACGATCAATTGGAAGGCGAAGGAGAAGATATTTCAGTCCGGTATCGAGAAGTCCCTCGTTATGGCGCTATTTATTTTCAAGACAGAATAGAAATTAAAGGTCTTACTGGAAATTTTGGGCTAAGGGGAGAATTTTTTGATGCCAATACCAGGGATTATATGCCTGGCGATCCATTCTCTAATTTCTTTTTTATACCAGATATGTGGGAGAATGTTAACCGTATGGAGTATGAATATACTAAACCATATTATCGTTTAAGTCCAAGATTCGGTATTTCACACCCGATGACTATTAAAAGCAAAATCTATTTTAATTATGGACATGCTTATACCGCACCAGATAATATGTTTCGTTATGGATTTGCACCGCATCCCAGAATGTGGTCTAACATTAGATGGCGGGGAAATACGAATTTAAAACCACCGAAGACAGTTCAATATGCCCTCGGATATGAACATGTATTATTCGATAAATACCTTATTCATACAGAGATTTACTATAAGGATGTTACTGATCAACTTGGTGAAGTTTACTACCAGAATGTTTTTTCTGATAATCCAACCTGGAGATATTATACCTGGGATAATAAAATGTATGAAGATATTATCGGCTTTGAGTTTCGGCTATACAAACGATTTGGTCGATTTTTTACTGGCTGGCTTCAAACTGAATTTCGAGGACAAAAGAAAGGCGAAATCGGCTATGCCACAAGGTTTGTAGAAAATGATCCTGAAAATATTTCTGAATTTTCTAAATTCTCATATCCAGATGATTTTTTGTGGGAATGGACACCAAGTTTTTTACTGAATTTGAATTGGCATACACCTTACGAATGGGGACCAAAAATTTTGGGACAGGCCATATTAGGAGACTGGTGTGTAAATGGGATCGTCAAGTGGCGCCAGGGTGATAAATGGACATGGAATCTAACCAATAGCCCTTTTATCTACAATAATATGCAAAACGCCGATTATTTCTCAGCCGATATTTTTATTAGCAAAGATTTAAAAATGCTTGGCATTAACTCGACACTATATTTAGATGTACGAAATCTATTCTCTCGAAAGCTATTAGATTGGACCTTATTAAATGGACCTGATGACAATCCAAAGTCAGATCAATATAAGTATTTAACTTCGATAGAAGATAACAATGGTCGAGTTGGACACTATAAAGAGGATTACGTAGTACGTCCTCCAGAGAGACCTGGAGAACGTTTAATCTATCGTGTTGGGGGGCCAATTAGGATTTATATGGGATTAAGACTTAACTTTAATCGATAATTAGGATTTGTTCGATGAAAAAACAAAAAATCATTTTGTCTGTTATCGTTGTTCAGTGTATCATAATTTTTTATGCACCGATATATTCAATGAAAAAAGTCGCACAAAGCAATCTTCAATTCCTCAAGTTAGAAATGGGGGCTCGGGCAATCGCAATGGGGGGTGCCTATACAGCCATTGCTGGTGATCCGAATTGTATCTTTTATAATCCAGCAGGTACGGCTTTTGTTAATGGTTTTGCAGTGGCATTTAATCATTCACAATGGCTTGCAGACATAAGTCATCAATCAGGAGTTATTTCTTATAATACCAATAGATTTGGCACTTTTTCACTAAATTATATTGCTGTAAAGTATGGTACTTTTGAACGCACCATAGTTGATGCCCATGCCTGGGAGGGTTATCAGAGTCTTGGCACCTTTGATGTTGGTGAATATGCTATTGGAATTGGCTATGCAACCCAAATTACGGATCGTTTTTTCATTGGAGGACAGGTTAAATATGCTTATCAAAAATTGGGTACAAGCACAATCTGGGAGTATGCTGGATCTGAATTCGAAGCCGAAAAAGATGTTAACAATGAAACGGATGTTGTGGCTTATGATTTCGGCACCTATTATAATTCAGGATTTAAAAACTTATGCATTGGGATGGCTATTCAGAATTTTGCCAACAAACCAATTCCTTTAAATTTTCGGTTCGGTTTAGCCATGGATGTCAATCAAGTGTTTTTCCCAAGCTGGGAGAACAATAGATTTATTGTTGCTTATGATGTGATGCATCCACGCGATTATAGCGAACGGATGCAATTCGGAATAGAATATCAATATAAAAAACTTTTTACATTACGTGGTGGATATAAGCTTAATTACGATGAACAAGGATTTTCTGGAGGTATTGGAGTAAATCTGAATTACCATAGCTTTAAAATAACATTTGATTACGCCGCCACTGATTTTGGTCTTTTCGGTATAATACATCGATTTAGTTTACGATTCAGTTTTTAGTTTCAATTCTACATTTAATATGGGAAAAAAATGAAAATTAAGCTATATTGTACATTTTTTTTCTACATTTTCGTTCAATTGAATTCGAATAATTTGTTTTCGCAACCCGGAGCCTATAGAAAATTTATACGTATTGGAGAGCTCTGGCATGGAGAACAGGATGTTCCAATTGGTGATTGGGAAAAATCATTTGTATGGCCTGGTAATCACTGGAGACGTAGTAACGCGTCAGAAAATCTAACAACAAATGGAACTGCACGTGGCTGTGGCATGGGCTATGGCATGAAAGATTGGATCGATTGGAATGGTAATTTCTATTCCTATCTAGTTGGTGGTGTTTGGGGAAGTCTAATGATCTATCCTCCTGGTGGTCGTTATGGTACTCAATCCCATGAATTCACGCTAATACTCCGTCGACCACCACCAACATTAATTGTGGACGGGGAAATACAACCGCCCAGGCAAGCTTATGATGAACTCGATCCAAACCTAATCAGTGATGCTAAGCTATATATTCGATGGTCTATGAATGTTGGGATGACTGGTCAACAAACATTTTATGCTTATGCCAGTTATCCTTTCGATAGCTATATGTTTATTGATTTTTTAATTACAAATAGCGGTAATGTCAATCGAAATGAGAGCACCATCGAATTACCTGATCAGGTTCTAAACGATGTGTGTTTTCAATGGACAGTTCAACCTATGATAACTTTTGAAGGAGGACGGCAATCACCTCACACCGGAACAGAGATCGAAAGTGACGATTGGATCGAATATTATGGTGAGAATTACCTGGATTATATAGGCACCGGTACTCCAAATCATCCCAATGGTGATCCGACTGCTGATTCACTGCGATTATTTATTGTTTGGGATGGTGATAACAATATGTCGCCCGGCAGGGATGATACTGGAGAGCCTGATTTTAACGAAGGTTTTGAGGAACAAACAAGGGGCATGGGAATGCTCATATCGCCACAATATTTTGGCATGGGAATTCTTCATGCAGATAAAAATCACGATGATGAAACCAATGATCTATCACAACCTTTTACAACGGTCTGGCGACCTGGAGGTAGGCAATTCACTTCTGCTCAAGATGCCTATAAATTCTTCTTTAGTGGCGAGTACATGGATAGCCCCCAGGAAATGGGTTTTACTGAGCCTTTCGATCCTGTAAATGTCTGTCGTCCCAATCCTTATGTCGGTATTGGACCATACAATGAGATTCCTTTTGGTAGCGATATTCATTTTGTTGTGCTAGTATGTGTGAATGGACTCAATTATGATATGCGCAACTCGATAGGTCTTTCCTGGTGGACCCATTACATGGGTGGAGAGGGATTAACCGACGAGGAAAAGAACTGGTGGGTTGCAACGGGCAGAGATTCTTTATTTAAATATTTCGGTCAAGCGACGAGACGCTATTTCAGGAACATTGAGAACGGTCGCAATCCTTATGATGCGCCAGAATCACCACCACCTCCTGATACGTTGAAGGTTACTGCTGGCGAAAAGAAAGTGATCCTGGAATGGACAGACGTGTCCCACATTCCCGATCATGATACGGGTGTGTTGGATTTTGCTGGCTATCGAGTTTATCGTACCTTTGGAAAGAATGACACGACTTTTCAAATGATCTGGGAATGTGGCGGCACGAGTGGGATTCCCGTAACCACCCGTTATGAGGATACCAGTGTGCAGCGAGGATTTGCCTATTTTTATTATGTTACTGCGTATGATGATGGTACACAGAATTGGGAGCAACCAGGCTGTTCCTTAGAATCTGGTAAATATTGGAATATGATGAATAAAAACAAACCAGTGCATCCCTTTATGAGTGGTCAGCCTGTTTCTGATTTAGATAATATCAAAGTCGTTCCCAATCCCTATAATGATAAATCGGTGAAATATAATTGGCCTGGTGAAGAAAACAAGCTATTGTTTATCAATATACCATTAAAATGCACGATAAAGATTTTCACTGTCACTGGTGATTTGGTCAAAACGATTCATCATGATGATAACACGACAGAACAATCCTGGAATCAGGTTACTGATAATAATCAACTCATTTTTTCAGGTGTATATTTATTTCATATTAAAAGTGACATGGGGAATAAAGTCGGTAAGTTTGTGGTTGTACGTTCCAGTAGGTTGGAAGAATACTAAATAACTAACGACATTGTTAAACAAAAGCTATTTAGTGCCTGAACGAAAAGTTGACACAATGTCATTCCTGTAAAAAATCCTTTAAAAATGATACGTTATGGATTTGGATTTCTCGAGAAAAAAATAAATCAGGTAGTTTTCGTTCAGATACTATTTTAATAAAAACAAATGAACGATAACTAATAAGAAGGAGGTGATATTGGAAAAATATTAGAAATTTATAAACATGAAGTAAATAACATTTCAGAAAGGGGGTGAGATTGGCAAGAATAATCTTTAATGAAAGTGAAGTAGTATCATCGGACCTTGAGTTGTTTAGTTTCTTTTAATTGCAAATTAAAAAAATCTCAAAATTAATTAAAGTTTAGGAGCAAAGATATGAAAACAAAAATAACCATTTCTTTATTTGCTATTTTACTGTTGGCATCATTTGCGATTGCTGGAGTTACGGAAATGAAGATCTGGTGCGATGAACCAATGCCAGTTGATTCTACCCAGCTTAGCGGACTTGGCGATGTGTGCGGATATGGCAGACCGGCTAACTTTTTTCTCTGGCGTTGTGGCATTCAACCAAAACGCGATGGTGATTACTGCAAAATTACGAGTAATGATCCTGAGCCAGCTGCAGGACCGTATTGTTTGGACTTTGAGCTGAACCAGGTACCCAGTAATGCAATGGCATGGTGGGTTATGCGTGATGCTGAAGCCGATCCTGGCTGGAACGAAGGACTTGATGCTTCATCCACGGAGCGAGTAACTTTTTGGATTAAAGCTGACGCAGATATGCCTCCCCTCTGGTTTTATCTCAGGGGATGGGGATTTAAGAATTTTTCTGCCTCGATTCGTATCAATGGTGAAACCGTTGTTACTCAAGATGAGTTTGGCGAATATAGCGCCATGCTGAAGCCGTTCGATGGAACGTGGCAATTTGTCTCCTTACCCTGGGAGCTTTTAATGGAGACAGATAGCGCTATTGTAAACGCTGCTGTACCTATTAGTTTTGTCCATGAAGGTCATGATTATGGAAGCGGATGTGACAACGAGGGAGTGTGTTCCATTAATGCGATAAGCCAACTGAACTGGAGTTCGAAAACAACAGATGATGGTCCCTGGTGGCTGTGGTATCATCAGTACTACAATTCCCCAGATTGTAAATGGAATCCTTATGATCCCGCTAATCCGTATGGCAATTTGAAGGATAACTGTCGATATTCGATCGATGAAGTTGTATTTTGCCTGAACGACGGTACCGGCATTACCGATGTCGATGGGAATCAAACTATAATGCCTCTCACATACAAATTAGAGAATAATTTTCCCAATCCATTCAATCCGACAACTGAAATTGAATACGCCATACCTGTTTCTAATCACGTTTCTATAGATATTTTCAATAGTTTGGGTCAAAAAGTAAAAACTTTGGTCGATCGTCATATGACTGCAGGGACATACAAGGTAATCTGGGATGCAACAAATGATGTGGGTAATAAAGTACCATCGGGTTTGTATTTTTACAGAATGAGATCGAGTCATTTTAACTCCATTAAAAAAATGACCCTAATAAAGTAAGCTTCTATCTTGCTGATGATTACTTTATAAAATAATCGATAGGGGCAGAAAACTAGTTCTGCCCCTATTTTTTAGATATGCAAGTACTTTTGTAAAATTCATTTTTTGAGCAGGAGCTTTAATAAATGTTGAATGTTTTCAGAAACACTATAATATTTTTACTGATTTTTATGATTTCAATGATAGATTCAACAGTTTCCAAAACTAAAGTAAAAACTCTTATCTCAGAATTTATTTACAATCACAATGAAATACCATCCTGCCATGCTTCGTCTCTGATTGAAATGGATAATGGCGACATTCTTTCAGCATGGTTTGGCGGCAAAGCTGAAGGTGACAAAAGTGTTGAAATTTGGATGTCCAGACGAAGCAAAAATAAGTGGTCAACTCCCCTGGTCATGACGAATTATCCTGATACACCAACCTGGAATCCAGTTCTTTTTTATGATAAAAAAAGTGGTAAAATTTGGCTTTTTTTCAAAGTTGGTCCTCATCCAGAAAGATGGACCGGTGCTTATAAAACCAGCACTGATGGCGGGCAAACTTGGAGTGACATCACTTTATTACCTGCAGGTCAGTTGGGACCTATTAAAAATAAGCCTATTCAACTCGCAAATGGAAATATAATAAGCGGTTCGTCAGTGGAAGCGTATAATGTCTGGAGTTGTTGGACGGAAATTAGCTCAGATGAAGGAAGGACATGGCGTATTGGTGGACCTATTACAGTGCCCGATAAACCTTGTGGTGTTATTCAACCAACATTATGGGAATATGAGCCAGGCAAAATAAAAATGTTAATGCGTTCAACTAATAAAATTGGCTATATTGTTGAATCTTCATCCGAAGATGGCGGATTTACCTGGTCTGCTGGAAAACCTATTGAAAGTTTACCAAATCCGAATTCGGGTATTGATGCTGTGAAAATGCAAAATGGGATAATTGCACTTGTTTATAATCACACCCATAAAGGGCGCACTCCATTGAATATTGCTTTTTCCATAGATAATGGTAAGAATTGGGGGAAACCATTTGTTTTAGAAGACTCACCCGGTGAATATTCATATCCAGCTACCATTCAAAGCAAAGATGAAATGTTACACATTACTTATACATGGAAACGAGAAAAAATTAAGTATGTTGTAATTGATCCCAAAACTTTAAACTTGGGTAACAATTAAATGATTCGTACTCCATTGAATTCTTCTCTTATTTTAATTATATTGATAAAAATATGCATTGCTCAAGTACCTATTAAGAGCAATTTTATTTTTCAACCTGATAAAATGATACACGGTCATGTACACGCTTCGTGTATTGTAGAATATCCAAACAGTGATTTGCTTGCCTGTTGGTATGAAGGACAGACAGATCGAAGTAAGGATGTTCATATCCAGGCTGCAAGATTAAAAAGGAGTGAAAATACTTGGTCAGAAACGTTCCTTTTAGCTGATACGCCAACTCTATCAGATAACAATCCTTGTATGATTATTGATCAACATGAAAGACTGTGGTTATTTTATTTTACATTACTTGGAAGCCCAGAGGAAGCATGGGAAACGGCATTATTACGATACAAAATTTCTTCTCGTTACCAGGATAATTCAAGGCAAATTGTTTGGGATATTGAAAATGATTTACCTGTTATACCTTCAGAATTAGATGAAACAGTTGAGAAATTATGTAGAGATGTGATTCCTTTAAAAAAATGTGAAGAATTTCGATTAAAGCTAAAAAGCCAATTAACGAGAAGGCTTGGTTGGACAATTCGAGCACACCCTGTCTTACTTTCTTCTGGTGATCTTTTATTACCCATGGCTTCTGCAAATTTTGGGATAGCAGCCATGGCAATTACTTCAGATGGGGGAGAAACGTGGACTTTCTCGAAATCACCTTATGGCTATGGGGTGGATCAACCAACCATCCTCGAACGAAAAGATGGAACACTTGTTGCTTTTATGCGCGATGAAACTCCTGCTTATCATATTCGAATGAGCGAATCGAACGATCACGGTTTAACCTGGTCACCAATAACCAAAACTCACTTTCCAAATCCAGGCTCGGGCCTGGAAGTAATTCGTCTCAAAAGTGGAAATGTTATTCTTATTTATAATGATTGCACTGATGATCCTCGCAACAGTCTTGCTGTTTCGATGTCGGATGATGATGGCGAATCCTGGCAATGGACTCGCCATATCGAGCATGTGAATGGATATGGGAGGTTCGATTATCCGTCTGTAATTCAGACTCGTGATGGCTTGATACATGTAACTTATAGTTATAATGTAGAAACGATCAAGCATGTCGTTTTTTCAGAAGAATGGATAAAAAAGGGGAAATAGCAATATTGTACAGCCCTGGGAGTGTTGAGAAATGTCTGACAGTTTTAAATTGTCATCTATTCAGAGACTTAATTTATTAATCATTTTTTTATCACTAATTATTACAAATTCTTTTGCAAAACAATGTCCCTGGCTTAGCTCAAATAACTATAGATTGATCCTTTCAATACAAAAAAGTCGATCTCAATGGAAAACCACCCCAGTTTCATTTACAATAGATCTGGATAAGGCACTTAAAAATACAGATGTTTCACCAGAAAACCTTAATCTTTTAGGTATACGTGTTATTGCTTATGATATGAATTCTAATCCAATAATTCATCAGGTTAGCAAAAGCCGAGATGAAAGATACTATATTCCTTATCGTTTAATAGATGATCAATTTCCTGATCAATTAACCATTAGTTGGCGGATTGATATTAAAAATGTGGATTCTTTTGCAATTTATTTTGATGCAAAAAGCAAAGGATTGCAGACACCTATGAAAGAGATACCCTTAGTTGGGAATGGAGATTTTCTTTCATTTGGGCAACGTGGAGTAATGGGACCAATTAGTGGTGGTTTCAATGACATCGTTGCAGCAGGTGATGGAGATGGGGACGGCGATCTGGATCTTTTTGTTGGATTTTCTGGAATAGCTGGGAAAAGAGGCATTTATTTTTTTGAAAATAGGGGCACCAAAACAGAACCTTTACTCATAAACGGAAAAAGTATCTACCCTAATAAGCAAAATTTTCAATTGATTGACTGGGATAGGGATGGAAAAGTAGAGATTATCATCTCAGGGGATTTATACAAATTAAAACATCAGCCGTATCGGTTGGTTTTAGAAAAATTAAAAAATATATCGGAACCTTCCGATCAATCCTGGAAGTATGTCGACTGGGATGGTGATGGACTATTAGATTTACTTTCTGTCAACGAGCTTTTTCGAAATTATTATCCTTCAGAAGTTTTATGGGACCGTACTAAGCCGCCTTATTCAGCATTGGGTGTTTGGATGGGCGATAATCCCAAAAGTACAATTACCTTCCGTAAAAATATAGGTTCAAATAAAGATATGCAATTTGCAAAACCGCTCCCCCTAATGGTTAACGATGTTCCTATTGAATTATATGGAACTCTCCATGTTACTGTTGGAGATTGGGATATTGATGGTGACCTGGATTTAATTGTAGGCAACTCTTTTCAACTCATCTTATTTGAGAATATTAATAATTTTAAAATGCCTATATTAGCCAAAGGAATTGTTTTAAAGACTGACGGTGGACAAGATCCTTTTGGAATTTATGTTCGTCCCGAGTTAGCTGATTGGGATAGTGATAGAGATTTAGATATCTTGCTTGGCAACGAGGATGGTCGCCCGACCTGGATCGAGAATATTGGAAATGGAAAGCTGGGTTTAGAAAGATTCATTACTCAATTAGATCCTGATTTAGATGTTGGCTGCAGCTCGGTGCCTGTTGCATGCGATTGGGATGAAGACGGAGATATTGATATTATTTGTGGTAATTCTACAGGATTTATTGAATATTTCGAAAATAAGAGTGGAGCATCCGGCCAATTCAAATTTGCGCGGATGCAAAGAGTAAAAGTACAAGAAAAGGAAATTCGCCATTTTGGATATGGCAGTGGTTCTATTCAGGGCCCTGATGAAGCAAAATATGGTTATACAATGCCAGAAGTGGTCGATTGGGATGGGGATGGAAACCTTGATTTATTATTATCTGACATTAAGGGTGAACACTATTTTTATAGAAATATTGGAAAAAAAAATAAACCAGGATTAGCAGATGGAATTAGATTATTAGTTGATTGGAAAGACAAGCCTCCAAAACCATCCTGGATTTGGTGGCAACCTGGTAAAACTGATTTGATTACATATTGGCGTTGCCGACCAACTGCCATTGATTGGAATCAAGATGGTTTAATCGACTATATTACTGTAGATCATGAGGGATATTTGGCTTTTTATCAGGCTTTCATCAAGGAAAATAAAAAATGGCTTAAACCCGGGCAACGAGTTTTTCAAGATCAAAATGGAATGCCCCTTCGAATTTCCGAACTTGCAGGTGGACAAGCGGGTCGTGCACGTATTATTTTTGTGGATTGGGATAATGATGGAGATTTAGATATTATACATAATGCTCACAATCTTTTTGATAATGTAAATGCATTCCTTAAAAATGTTAAAAATGCAGGATGGTTTGAGAATACTGGTTCAATTGAAAAGGCCGTTTTTATTTGGCGTGGTGAAATTTTTAAAAAAAACATCCCTCGCATAAGTGCGCATAGCACTTCTCCTGAACATATAGATTTTGACGGCGACAATAAATTAGATTTATTACTGGGTGGAGAAGATGGCAGAATTGCTTGTTATCATCGAGCATTCATTGAAAATGATTTACCCACACTATCCCTTTTAAAAATTGAGCGACGTTCACAAGTATCAAATTAATGAATTAAAAAATTTCCTGTTTTATCAATATTATCTCTACCTGCCTTACATTTAAAACTAATGGAGGAAGAAGTGAACGTAAATAGGCAAAGAGTGATTGGAGTTATTCCTGCTCGTTATAGTTCTTCAAGATTTGATGGTAAAGTACTGGCAAAAATCGCTGGCAAACCTATGATTCAATGGGTTTACTATCACGCAAGCCAATCAGATATATTAGATGACCTGTATATAGCAGTAGATGATCTTCGTGTTCAAAAATGTATTGAAAATTTTGGAGGTAAGGCAGTGATGACAGGCTTGCATCATCAATCTGGTACTGATAGAATTGCCGAAGTAATCAAGAGAATATCGGCTGACATTGTGGTAAATATTCAAGGAGATATGCCCTTAATCGATCCTAAAATGATTGAAGAAGGTGTTATACCTATGCTGGATAATCCTGACATTTCTATGGCTACGCTTAAAATGCGAATTGGTGAAGAAAATTATGAAGATCCTTCTGTGGTGAAAGTCGTGGTAGATGAAAAAGGCTTTGCCTTATACTTTTCAAGGTCTGTCATCCCGAATCCTCGTGATATTAAAAATGTAAAGATCTACGAGCACATCGGACTTTATTTTTACCGAAAAGATTTCCTGTTAAAGCTTTCCAGGCTTCCACAAACCTATCTGGAAAAAATTGAATCCCTGGAACAACTTCGTGTATTAGAAAAGGGATATAAGATTTTAGTTTTAGAATCTAAATGTGAAGATGTAGCAACAAGAGGTTTTATGGTAGATACTCCTCAGGATTTAATTAAAGCAGAAGAGTTAATGAAAAAATTATATAATTAATCTTTCATCGCAATGAACACAGATGACAAACTGATAGATATTCTTTATAGAAGTTTATCATCAGAAATAAGAGAAAATGTCGATCTTGCAGTCTCAACCATTGTATCAACGAAGAAAAAAAGTGGTAACATCGTGGTGGTAACCGGAAGTGGTCCAAATCTGCATGAAGGCGCTACAACATTAATTGCCGAGCTCATTAATAAGGGTATTATTGATGGCGTAACCACAAGCTCGGCAGTAATAGCACATGAGATGGCAGGAGTCTTGGAGAAAGTCAAACGAGTAGATGGTAAAAAGCTTGGATTTTCATCTGATATTCTTCCACGAGGGGATATTTTCGAAATAACGATTATGCCCGATGAGCAATTGAGCCAAATCAAGGAAGAAATGCTGATAGATACAGATTTAATAGATAAAGCATTGGCACTCAAAGGTGATATAATTATTAAAGCTGCTGGTAATATGGCTTATCCTTTGGGATTGAGAACCGAGAATCTAGCCAGGGAGATTTTGCTTATTGCCAGAAGCAAAGGAGTATCGTTTGAGACGATTGCTGGCTACGGAGCAGATCATCGTACGATGATAGGTGCTGCAATTAGTCGTGGTATACCCGTTCTCGTTACAGTACCCCAATTGATTGGTGGAGGAATGGTCGGGATTGCAATTGGAGACTCAATATCTATTGCTGAAAGGACTACAAAAATTGCACAAATGATGCAAAACGCAGATGTGATTATTGAGTCGGCAGTTGTTCTAACCCAGGAAATTCATGATGGTCCTTTTGAAACTTATACCGGACACGGAATTTGGTCGCATTGGGAAGGTTATTCTACTTATAGTTTGGAAAACAAAGTACTTATTCGAATTGACCTTGATCCTAATTTAAAACGTGCTTATGATATAGAAAAGAAATCTGGAGAAGTACAAAAAGCTATTGATAAAGGATTACCAAAAACAAAACTAATGGAAATTCCTTTTCGTATGGAAATGTCTGGCTTTGCCCGATTGGAAAAAAGTATTCCTATTATTGCTGATATCGGAGTTGTTTGGCCAATTATGGCATATCGCATCGCGAAAGAACTGGATATTGTGCTTGATTTTATTTCATATCCTCAACAGAGTGCCGAGGGAAAAAGAATGAGAGAGTGGATCGTTGAAAATATCCTGCCGATCGATAAGAAGAAACTTTTTGGGGAGTAAATCGGAATGGCTTTATCTTATACGATGCATGTGATTAGTAATACCCACTGGGATCGTGAATGGCGGTATTCTTATCAGCAAATTCGTATTATGTTAGTGGATATGATGGATAAAGTTTTGAATCTTTTAGAAAGCAATCCTGATTTCAAATATTTTCATCTGGATTCACAGACAGCGATAGTTGAAGATTATCTGCAAATACGCGCTGAGAATGAGGATCGAATCAGGAAATTAATCAAAAATGGAAAACTTCTTATTGGTCCCTGGTACTGTTTGCCAGATCAATTTATGGTCGGCGGAGAATCTCTGATACGCAACCTTTTATTGGGCCATAAAATTGCAGCCCGTTTTGGTGCTATAATGAAAGTAGGGTACACGCCCTTTTCGTGGGGTCAAATTTCCCAGCTACCACAAATATATGATGGATTCGGTATTGACACAGTTTTATTTTATAGAGGAATCAGCAAGACAGATACAGAAAAATCTGAATTCATCTGGGAAGGAGCTGATGGTACAAAAGCTTTATGTTCTCGATTTTCCAAATTACCACGCTGCAATTTTTGGTACGACGTATATCGTCCAGTAGTTTTCAATCGTGAATGGGGAGTTGATGACCGAGAATTTCATTGGGAAATGGATGGTACACTATTTCGTTTTTGCGATGCAGACAATTATAAACGTGATTATAAATTAGCGAATCCCCAGGAGGGATATCATAAGGAAAAGTTAAAAAAATCTGTGGAACGTTTACGTGATTCTGGCAAGGAAGATTTTTCAACTTCGCATCTATTATGGGCGCAAGGACACGATAACAGTGCGCCCAGTAAAGTCGAGCCACAAATTATTAAAGAGGCAAATGAACTACTAAAAAATGATACAGTCATACATAGCAGCTTACATGAGTATGTAAACAGATTGAGAGAATCCGTTTCAAACCTAAAGGTTATTAAAGGAGAAATGCGTTTCGTTAAAAAGGACGAATGGTCGGCTTCCTTGGCTGGGCAGGTGATATCGGCACGGCTTTATATTAAACAGATAAATTATGAAACTGAATCGCTATTAACAAATTATACCGAACCGTTTGCCGTTTTTAATTGGTTAAATGGAGGGGAATATCCGCAAAAGTTTCTTGATTTA
>Ga0209427_10001386_pt1 | contig 27853 bp, 27 predicted proteins | sample DeeMarSWOR136_30_FD_187465 | JGI IMG/M metagenome (GOLD analysis project Ga0209427, IMG submission 187465) | Marine sediment microbial communities from White Oak River estuary, North Carolina - WOR-1-36_30 (SPAdes) (version 2) | ecosystem: Environmental > Aquatic > Marine > Intertidal zone >...
TGCGCGAGAGCAATCCGCCTGCCATGCAAGGCACGAGCGGGCAGGTGGCGGGCAGGCCGGGAAATTCAAGAGGGCCAGCATCTAGTATCCTGAAAAATCTAGCACCCAAGTGTGATTAGAAAAACCCTAGCCCAGACCTGGCTTTGCACGGCTTGAGTTAAAGGACTCCGGCTCGGAAATATTGCAGAGACCGAAATGCGCTCCTGGGAAATCGCACCAGGGCGGGCTTGACATAGTTGTTAAGATCTTGAGCTATGATGACGGCTAGTCAAGAGCGCTGGCCGAAACAACCCCACTGGCGAATGCGGGAGTTGTGCTTGACGCCCCACCCAATCGCTTGATCAAATAATCTCTTGCCAATGAAATAAAGCCGCCTCCTTGAAGAACCGGCTCATCGTCCCTATTTTTCTTTCGGGAAGAAGCTAGCGTTTATCACCTCAGCCTTTTGATCGATACACGCACCCGGAGGCTATATTGGCAGGAGCTCCATATCAAAACTAGCCGCTATACCACTGCGCATGAAGGAGCAACCGTTATGAGAATTTGGATGTTAACTGCATTATCACTTTTATTTGTATGTCTTTTTGGGATTTCTGTCAGCGAGAGGAACGCCATGGCAATCGAAGAAGCGAAATATGAAGTTATGGAAAACGCTGAGGATTTCGAACTGAGGCAGTATTATCCACACGTAGTTGCAGAGACTTTCGTGGAAGGGAATTTTGATGAGGTGGGTAACGAGGGGTTCCGCCGCCTTGCTGCTTACATTAATGGGAAGAATAAAAAAAGTAACAGCTTCGGAAGTACCAGGCAAAATTGCTGTAACAATTATTTCATCGTTAATATTAGTTTATATTCTTGAATTGCATTTTTTAAAGCAGTTTTTTATCAGTTTAACACTTATCGCGATAGTACTTTCTTTTTTCTTTTATATATATAAATTTATTCAAATCTTTCAACATTCGAGTAATGAACAACAAGGATGAAATCAAATAGCAATGGTTCTCTTGAGAAGAGTTTTGCATATCTACAACCACTGATTGAGATAAGTCCCCAAATTGGGATTATCTTAGGCTCCGGTCTTGGTGGGTTTGTAGAAGAATTACATAATAAAAAGGAGATTTCAACTTCACAAATTCCCAATTTCCCACTGTCTACTGTGCAAGGGCACCGAGGCAATCTGGTGTTTGGACACTTAAACAATATCCCTTTAATGATAGTCCAAGGGAGAACACATTTCTATGAAGGATATAAAATTCATGAAGTGTCATTTATCGTAAGAGTAATGGCCAGAATGGGTATTAAACTCTTAATTGTAACGAATGCAGCAGGAAGTGTTAATTCTCGCTATAAGCCAGGAGATTTTATGATTATCACAGATCATATTAATTTTATGTTTCAAAATCCATTAAGGGGACCTGTTCAGAATAAAGAACAACGCTGGCCTGATATGTTTAATGCTTACGATGAAACGCTTTCTTTTTATTTAGAAAAAGTAGCTTGTGATCTTGGTATATCTATGAAGAAAGGAACTTTATTCGCCTCCAGTGGACCAACCTACGAAACAGCTGCTGAAGTGCAGATGGCCAGGAGTTTTGGAGCTGATGTAGTAAGTATGTCAACAGTACCTGAGGTAATTGTAGCCCGAGCCAATTTGATAAAAGTTGTTGGTATATCCTGTATCACAAATATGGCAACAGGCCTGAGTCAAATGAAATTATCCCATGCAGAGGTAACCCGAATAGCTAAACAAGTGCAGAAAAAATTCAGAGATTTACTAAAGGCCTTCATTCAGAGATATGCTTGTATCTCATTAGGGAAGACCCACATGGGGGATGTTTCCTCTATAAAATAGCAGCCAGGATAATCCCTAAAATAAGCCATAAGGGAATCGAGAATAGTAGTGCCCAGGCCAATCCCTGAACAGTCTTCAATCTTTCCTTTAATGATCTTTTCTCGAAAGCTCTCTCAATTCTTAATTTCACATCTTCCATGTGGAATGGTTTAGTGATATAATCGTAGGCACCTTTCTTTATAGCATCAACTGCAGTCTCAATTGATGGATAACCTGTTATCATTAAAAAAATAACATCTTTATCCTTTTCACGTACTCTTTTGAGTAATTCCAAACCATCAATATTCGGCATGAGTAGGTCAGAAATAATTAGGTCAAAATCTCCCTTTTTATATTTTGCTAAGGCATCTTGACCATCATGAGCGGTTAATACATTATAATTTAGTCCTTGAAGGTATGTAGCAAGTACTTCTCTGATATTATCTTCATCATCGACAATTAAAATTTGGCCCAGATTCTTCATGATGTCCCCTATTACAAATTTTTTAAAGTTACTATTTTATCTAAAATTATGTCAAGAGAAATCTTCAAATATCTAATAATCGAAGAATCAATGAAAAGCTTAAGATAAAAATATTCACTTATTTATATAAAAATATTTTTGTTGTTTAATGTATATGTATATACTTGGTAGACCCTCTTAGTGTCGTGATAAATGAAGAACTAAAAATTCATTGATTTGTAGGGTAAATTAGCATATTTTAGAGTCTAACATAATCGAGGAATTCTTATGAAACTTATTGAGAATTTAGCGAAAATATTGGCAGTTGTGCTTCTACTATTTGTTCTGATACAGAATGCGGAAGAAAAAATTGATCTTCGAATATTTACTCTTTTTTATCGTGAAGTCCATTTAGCTATTGTGCTTTTAATCACTTTGGGTATCGGAGCCATATTAGGTTCAATTTTATTAAGTATATCTATTCTGCAAATGAAATCAGAAATTCGAATTTTAAATAAAAAGAATAAACAGTTGACCAAGGAATTAGAAAATTTACGGAATATTTCTGTGGAAGAAATTCCCGAAGAAGGTATTGAGACTATTAACGAGACAAAAAATTAGTTTGAGAGAGGGAATTCATGCACTTTAACGGTATGCTCACTGAATTTTTGCTAATCATTCTGGCTATTATTATATTGATTATCATATATTATCTTACAAAAACTTTTCGTAAACCAATAACCGCCAAGAGTAATTACCTATTAGCACTCGAATCTTTAGCTGACGGCAATACCAAATGGGCACTACAAAAATTTAAGGAGGCAGTAAGGGAAGATACTGAAAATATCGATGCTTATTTAAGATTAGGGGATCTATTAAGAGAGAAAGGTCTGGCTACCCATGCGCTGAAAATACACAAAGACTTAACCTTGCGTTCTAATTTGTCTGAAGATATAAATACCAAAATTCAGCATAGTTTAATGCTTGATTACGAAATATTAGGCAATATGAATTCTGCAATCGAAGTTGCGAACTCGTTATTGGAAAAAGGAAAAACTAATATCGGTGAAATTGTTACCAAGCTACTAAAATATTATGAGAAGGAAAGACGATGGTCAGATGCTTTTGAGGCAGTGAAAAAAAACTTTCGAAATCCCTCCGTGCAGATGAAAAGAAAATCAGCACTTTACCTTGTTCTTGAAGGTTTAGAGATAGAAAAAAAGAATCAAGCCAGAGATGCCCGTATAAAATTCCGAGAAGCATTAAAAATTGATCCTAACTGTTCCGCAGCTTATTATTACCTCGGAAAATCTTATTATCTGGAAGATCGCGTGGAAGATGCTATAAAAGAATGGCAGAATTTCAGTGAAAAATTGCCTGGGAAGGCCCATATAGTATTTAATGTGTTGGAAAAAGCATGGTTTGATCTTGGAAAATTTGGAGAAGCAGAAAAATTATATAAAAAAATAGTAGCAAAAGATGTTGAAAATATCTTCGCGATTGTTGCACTAGCCGAAATATACAACAAAAAAGCTGAATTTGATAATGCTCTTGAAATTCTTGATAAAGTAGCGGAAGATAAAGCAGTTCATCCAAGAATTATTGGTACTCGATTGCTCACATTGTCAAATAAAAATCAGTATAAAATTGCCTGCGGCGAGGCAATAGAATATTTTCAAAAAAGTCACTTTTTAACAAGTTGGTATTATGTATGTCAGGAATGTCAATTTGAGAGTAACGAACCACTATGGGTGTGCCCTCAATGCCAAAATATAGCCTCATTCGAAATATAAGCGTATGTTTTTTGTCTTTATATTTATCGATTTATTCACAAACGGCAGATTTCCAAAGTTTGTATAGGGAAAATAGAATATCTGAAATTGAAGAATTACTTCTTCAAAATAAAATAAACCATGCTGGCTGGGAGCAATTCGCTAAAGCTTTATTCGAAGAAAATTGGGAAATTGCTATACAGAAATATATTGATATATATTTAAATACACAGGATAATCAGATTCAAAGAGCTGTTCTGGATAGAATATCACAATACTACTATGCCAGAGGCCTTTATGATTCTGCCAATCGTATCATAAATGATGAAAATTTTCGCAATAGAATTTTTTCAATAAATATTAAGAAAATTTATTTTGGAATTCAATTAGCCGCTTACTCATCTTATGAGAATGCTTTAAAAGGACGGGATCAACATTCAAAAAAAATAGATGATACTAATATAATGACTAAAGAAAGTGGTGGAAAAAAACTGTATGTGATAGTTGCCGGGAAGTTTCCCAGTAGACAGGAGGCAGAAAGTTATCAGAAACAATTAAGAGAGGAATTGGGTATTCAAGGAATTATCGTACAATTTTAGTGAGGAAATTAAAATGAATGCAGACATTCTGAAAAATATACCGCTTTTTTCGGAATTGAATGAAAGAGATCTAGAAAGAATAATCCAGATTGCAAATAAAAAAAGATATCACAAAGATAATATAATACTTATAGAGGAAGAAATTGGATCTACTATGTTTATTATCTTGGCTGGTAGAGTAAAAATTTCTAGAATAAGTGATGATGGTAGAGAGGTTATTCTATCAATTCTGAGTGATGGCGATTTTTTTGGTGAAATGTCACTTCTGGATGGTTATACGCGTTCTGCTAATGTAACCGCCATTGAAGATTCTGAGTTGTTAGTTATAAGACGTGAAGAATTTCTTCAAACACTGAGGGACTATCCGCAAGTTGCCATAAATTTATTAAAAGAATTGGCCCAGAGAATTCGTAAAAGTGACGAGCATATTAAATCACTTTCACTTCAAGATGCTACAGGCAGAGTTGCCAGCACTTTACTGAGAATTGCGGAAGACTCTGGATTATTCAGAAAAGGACAGGTCGAAATTTCTGAATTACCACTACAACAAGATTTGGCCAATATGGCAGGAACAAGTCGGGAAACAATATCAAGGGTTATTAAGTCTTTGAGCGAGGATGGCTATTTACGTAAACAGGGAGGGAAAATAATCATCCTTGATTATGAAAAATTCAGAATAAAATTTTCGAAATAAACAGCTTTAATTTCTGAAAGCAGATAATTCAGTTGCTTTATTTTAAGGAAATAGCACAGTATATAAACGGTCATATTACATAATTTAACAAGATATTCCTCTCCAAGTGGAATTTCAATTTGTCTCACAGCTCACTCCTCTCTCAGTAATTTCTTCTGGTTTACTATATTACAAGTTGAGAAATCTTGAATAGAAATCCGATTTAATTGTGATAACGTCAGGAGAACATAATTGAATAGTCAGGAAAAACTTCTAAATCAGATAAACAAATTCATTCTTTGTATAAATCAGGATGAATTAAATATACCGAACATTATTGCCGAAATTACAAAATTTATCGCGATTCAACTCAATTTCTTCAATGTGTATTGCTTTGACATATATGAATCTACCTATCTAAAAATTCATAGTTTATTTCCATCTGACCATAATAAAAGTGGATTATCAATTAAACTGAAATCAATTCCTATTTTTCATGAGGCAATACAAAATAAAAAAATTCTGTTTTCAGACGAAATTGATAAGACTTCGGATGTATTAGCCATCCTGAATTCCTATTTCAACCTTTCAGTAAAATCATTTGTTATATTTCCCATATTTTTTCAAATGCAGCTTGAATTACTTATCGTTGCTATATCTTCCAAAACAGATAAAATTGCCCCAGAAGCAAAATGGATGATTCATATACTTAAGTCATTCCTTGAAACCAGCTTTCGAAGATATTATTGGGAAGGAGGAGAATTATCAAACTATCTTATTTATCCATCAGAATCCAATGAAATATTGTTTTTTAAATCACTTCTTGATCAATTGAATTTTGGAATACTGGTGGTAAATGCTGATTTGAATATCCAATATATGAATAGAGAATCATCTACTTTACTACGGTTACCCAAAAATCTGCAAAAAGTACCAAATATTAAAGATATTTTAGGTAAACATAATATTAATACTATTCTTAATACCTTAAAAGATCCCAGTAGTACTTTCGAAAGACCTGAAATTGAACTGGTGTCGGAAGAGGGCAACAAAATACTAATTGGTTTTACAGTCACTCCAATTCTGGGAACTAAAAAACAAGTGAATGGATATATCCTTCTACTAAAAGACATTACCTACTCAAAAGAGTTACAGGAAGAAATGCAACGAATGGACAGATTGGCTTCTCTTGGTGTTATGATAAGTGGAATAGCTCATGAAGTGAGAAATCCATTAGCAGGAATTAAAGCAATCGCCCAAACCTTTGAGGATGACCTTTCAAAAAACGATCCCAAAAGAGAATATGTGGAAAGAATTATTAAACAGGTAAATCGATTGGAAGATCTTTTGAAATCATTGTTTTCCTATGCAAAACCCCAGAAACCTAATCGTCAATTTCATTCTATAGAAGAGATCTTACAGGAAGTACTGACCTTATTAAATCAGAAAATCAAAAGCCAAAACGTTAAACTAATGCAATATTATGAAAAAAACATTCCCCTAATTTTTGTGGATAATAGTCAAATTCAACAAGTTTTATTTAACATCATTCTTAATAGCATAGAAGCTATAGAAAACATTGGTGAGATAAACATACGGGTGGAGAATTTAGACGGAGAAAAATCTTTACTCTCTAAAAAGCCATTCCTTCTTAATCATCTTCAGAAAAAGTTTGTTCATATCTTGGTGTCTGATAATGGTTGTGGAATTACCCAAGAGAATTTACAGCAAATATTTAATCCCTTTTTTACTACTAAAAGCTTTGGAACTGGCCTTGGGTTGTCTATTGTCTATCAAATAATCCAGGAAAATAATGGAATGATATTTTTCGAAAGTCAACCTCATAAAGGAACTGATTGTCATCTAGTGCTTCCGGCATTTAATCAAATAGAGGGAAAAAATAGGTGAGGATAATTGATGTGCAAATTCGTTTATAGTAATGATCTCATCATTCAACCGCTAGTATTTGGAATTGAGAACAGACTTGTACCTTATCAATTTAGCATAGAAAAACTCTCCGAAAACGAGGCCTTTCAACTACTGGAAAATGGAGATGCCCAATTAGGTATCATCTCACCACTAGAATATGCCAAATCCAAAGGTAATATGAGAATATTAGAAGATTTTAGTATCACCAGTGCGAGTGGTGCCAGAAATGCACTTTTATTTTTTAGAGGGAATCTTAAGCATATTACTCATATTTCAACAACTTGTGAACTTAAAAAGAATTTTGATGCTTTCTTGGGAGATATTGTCTTAAATGAAGTTTTTGATGTCCAGGCAGAGTGGAAAATTATTCATAATAATTTAGAAATTCAGGATTTTTTTAAAAAATATGAGATATTTTTCTTTGCTGGTGGAGCAGCTTTTGAAATGTATGGGGAATATGAAAATTATATCGATCTTTCTGAGGAATGGATATTGAAGATGAATTTGCCACTGGTGCATAGAATAGTTGTTGTTTATGAATCATTTAATGACCAAAAAGCTCTAGAATCGCTTCAACTATCTCGAGAAATGGGTGTCAGAAATCTGGTAAAAATTGCCAAAACTTATGCCAACTATCACAAACATAATTGGAATTTATATTATAATTTATTAAATAATAATTATTATTATTATTCAGATACTTTAAGTTGGCAATCTATGGAGAATTTGTTACAATATATATTTTTTTATGGAAGAACCGATTATTACCCGGAACTGAAATTTTATAATAATAAGGTATTTTAATCTGGAATTGAGCCTCTTGTATATATTTTATACAAAATTAATGTATCATATAAAATAGGGCAGAGTGTTAACACTTATTTCATTAATTCTTAAAGTAATATTGACTGGATGTTGCTATTAATACTACCAGTTGCGAATATGATTTTTAACAAAAGAATAATTTTATAATATAATTATGTAGAAGTATACAATCTATTTTGGCAGAATGTTTGCACTAATATTTATATAAATTAGGTAATTCAAAATGTTGAGAAAAAAATTACATATATTCATGATTCTTTATATTGGATTATTTATCCGATTTTCATTTGGTCAAGGGACTACCTCATTCTCGTTTCTGCAAATGCCGATAGGAAGTAGAGCACAAGGTATGGGGGGTGCCTATACTGCACTTTCTAATGATATAAACGGAATCTATTTTAATCCGGCAGGAATTGGATTTGGTTTCAGGCCTGCTTTTATGTTTTATCATGCACAATGGTTTGAGGATATTGCCGTAGAAAATGTCTCATTTTATTATCCGAACTTGAATAATTTTGCTATATCCGTGGGATTAAGTTATTTACATCTCCCGGAAATTGAAGGTTATGATATTCAAGCCGGGAATCCTGAACCAATTAATCCTTACACGGTCTATAATTTTGTAGGACAATTAGGCTTCAGTTATCGCTTTCTCAGCGATTTTTCCCTTGGTTTACAGGTTAAATATCTTAATGAGAAACTTGATAATATTTCGACCTCGGGTGTTGCTTTTGATCTTGGTTTTCGCTATAGGTTACCAGTAAACTATCTCAATTTTGGCGTTTCTATACTTAATCTAGGTCCGAAAATTCAATATGAACAACACAAAGAAGATTTACCATTGACCTATCGTTTAGGAATCGCTTATAGAGTATCAAATTCCATGATCACATTTGCCCTAGATGCCATAAAGATGAAAGGACAAAAATGGATGACTACACCCGGGATAGAGGTTGGATTTATTGAAAATTTTGCATTAAGGGCTGGCTATCACTTACAACAGGATATCGAAGCACATTACACGCTTGGTTTTGGACTCAGTTTCTTGGATAATTATAATATTAACTATGTTTTTGCTCCATATGGTGTATTAGGAAATACCCATCGAGCTGAATTTGTTATAAATTTTGGTGGATACTATCCAGGAAAAGAAACTTCCACCAAAGAATATAAAAGTTATAAGGCACTCCCCAGCAGAGAAATTCCAGTACCTACTGGCCTGAAAAGTAAACAGGAGGGAAGAAGTATTTATCTAACTTGGGATCCTGTAAATATAAAGAAGGCTCGCTATAATGTTTATGTGAAAATTCCTGATAAGACTGAAATTATTAAATTAACTAAAGATCCGGTATCTACTAATTCATATATCCTTAATCCATCTGTAATGGAGTTAAAAATCCTTGTATATATTAGTGTTTTGGTAAATGATAGTGAAAGTTATCTTTCTAAACCAATTTTTCTGAAATTTAAACAATAATGAATTGCTTTTCATTCTATTTTTTCTGGTAGAAATTCTAATTAAAGCCCTCCCTCTTTCAACAAGAATTAATATACTTTTACCTGGGTATAATTGGTTGACCTTATCATTTATACTATAAATGCATAAAAAAGGTAATTTTGTTGATTAAATTGCCGAAAATATACAACAACTTACAATTTTTTTTATAATGTATTGGCCAATTATAGAGGACTGAAATGGAAATAACAGTGGAAAACAATAAAAATCAACTAAAAGTAACAATTATTGGGGCAGTAGACAATGAGAATGCAGAGGAGCTCAAATCTCAATTTCAGCAGTTTTTGAAAAACGACTTTGAAGAAGCCATTTTTGATTTGAGTTTTGTGCCATTTATTACCAGTTCTGGTATTGGAAAATTCCTAATATTTTATAAAAACATTATTTCACTGGGGAGGAAAATGAGAGTAAAGGGCATAAATGATAATCTTTTTGATCTTTTTAAATCGATTAAGTTGGATAAGCTGTTTCCCATAGAAAAGTAGACTTTTTATGACCATACAAGATAAACAAAATGCAGTACAAAACATTCTGGTGGTGGATGATGAGGAACTGATAGTTGAACTACTAAAAGAGTATTTCAGTGAATTAGGTTATGGAGTCTGGGTGGCTCAAAGTGCGGAAGAAGCAATTTCTAAGTTGAATAATAGTAATAATTTAAATTTGGTAATAACTGATATCAACCTACCAGGTAAATCTGGTTTAGAATTACTGAAAATTGTGAAAGAAACCAAAGAAGATTTACCGGTTGTTCTGTTAACAGGATTAAAAACATTAGATAATGCAATTTCAGCTGTTAAAAGTGGCGCAACAGATTATATTACTAAACCTTTTGATCTTGAATCGGTTAGAAAAGTAGTTGAGCGAATTTTAAAAAAGCAATCGCGTTCCCTAAAAAAAAAACAGGTGTTTGAGAATATAAAACACCTGAAATTAAGCTTTGAATTCATCACAAGTGAACTTGATCCGGGAGTTGTGGCAAAGGAACTGAGCTCTTTATTACATCGGATTCATTTCACCGAAGAAGATGAAATAAAAAGATATGAGCTCGCATTTACTGAAACTTTAGTTAATGCTATCGAACATGGAAATCTTCAACTCTCATCCGCTATTAAAAATAATAATGCTCTTCAAATAACTGAATATGATGAATTAAAGGAAAAAAGACTTAATACCCCACAGTATGCAAATAAAAAAATAATAGTTTTATTTGAATGCACAGATGAACTTTTCAGTTTCACGGTTATTGATGAGGGAGAAGGCTTTAACTGGCAGAAATTCATAGACCAAAAGCATAAAATAAACCGGTTGAATACCAATGCCCATGGCAGAGGATTCAATATTATTAAATATATTATTGATGAAGTCCATTTTAATGAAAAAGGCAATATGATTACTCTTATTAAGAATAGAGTATGAATCTGGATGGCTCGATATGTCTGATTCTTTACAAATTATAATTGAATACTGGGATAGCTTGATTAATCAACGATTCCCAATCTTTGTACTTGATCAAAATGACCATATTATTTTATGCAATAAGGCAGCACGAGATACCTTTGGTATCAAATCTGGTAAATCTTTTCTTTATTTTTCGGAAGTAACTACCAATTCCTGTAAAAGAGACTTAGAAACTAATATTGATGATTCTGTTAAGACCTCATCAAATATTGAAAAAAATAAAGTCATGAAGTTGCCATTGAAAGATAACTACTCATTGGTTGTGTACTTTCAAACAAATCACGTGGAAGACACTACTAATATTGAGAAAAAACATCTTCATTATCTTAGGACTATAAATAATATTTCCAGTAAAAGCTACAAATATGACAATATAAAACAGCTTTCAGAATTTATGGTCTCCGAATTGTATAATCAGGAATATAATTTTTTCCATATTGCCCTATTCTTGCGAGAGGAATCCTTTAGTGGAGATCAGATGATATTGGTTGAAATCGCTGGAGAGTCAGGTGCTAAGTTTCGTCAAAAATTTAAGAACGGTTATCGTCAATCTATTAGTCAGGGTATTATTGGAGAAGTGATAAAAGAAGAAAAATCAATAATTGTTACTGATATGGATAAGATTGAATTTGATCATAGTACACCTTTCTTTCAATCCAAGTCAGAAATTTGTATCCCTATTTTTATGTCAAATCATATAATAGGTGTAATTAATATAGAGACAAAATATCAGCAAAAATTTAACGAGGTTGATCTAGCATTTCTTGAGATAATATCAGATATATATGCAGCAAATATCTATCGAATCTTAACAACAGAAGAGATAAGCAATAAGAATGAGCAGTTAAAGGTATATCTAAAGGATCTGGAACAGACCAAGAAAAAACTTGAGAGCCAATCAGAGGAGCTTAAAAGATCTTTAGCACTCAAGGAAGAAACCCATGCTTATATAGAGAAGCAAAATGAGCTAATGCATTATAAGCTAAAAATGGGAGCTGAACTTCAGAAATCTCTGCTACCCAGGAAATTTCCTCAAGTAAAGAATTTACGTTTCAGTTCCAAATATATTCCTACCCTACAACTTGGTGGAGACTTTTTCGATGTGGTTAATATTGATAACAATCATATTGGCGTTATCATTGCGGATGTATCAGGTCATGGTGTTTCGGCTGCAATGATCGCAGCCATGTTCAAAGCTTTGTTTACAAACTACATGAAAAATTCTTTACATCCCTCTGAGGTTTTGACAACCTTGAATGAGGAATTCTATCGGATGATAAATACTGGTGAATTTATCTCTTGTTTTTATAGTATTATTAATACTGATACCTATGAATTTACTTATACCAATGCCGGTCATCCATTTCCCATCCTGTATTCTTCATCAGAAAAACTTGCTAAAGAACTGGATTCTGCTGGATTTTTTTTGGGTGTTTTTCAGAATTCTCTATATCAAGAAAAAAAATCGTATCTGAATTCCAATGACAAACTGATGTTCTATACTGATGGGGTCATAGAGGCTAGAGGCAATAATTCCAATCAGTTTGGAAGGAAGCAATTAGCAAATGCCTTCTTGAAGCTTGCTTCTGAGGGAATTGAGGGGAAAAAGATTATCGAGAATGTTTATAAAGAGATAAATCACTACTCTGCAAAAAAATCCTTTGAGGATGACCTAACCTTTTTAATAGTTGAGAGGATATAAAGTAGAACTTCTGATTCTGCCTCTATCAAATACTGAAAAATAAAGTTATTATCTTTCATCTTACATAAAATATACTTCAATAGCACTGTTTCATATGATGAATTTTTACTTGATTTAGGAGTAACTTCTTGATTATTTTAGATTAAAGTAGGTTTAAAAGGACAAAACAGATGCCCAATTCCGACATTATTGTAGTAGATGATGACTATGCCTCAAGAATTTTGATAACTAAAGTTTTAGAGAAGGCTCACTATCGTATACATGAGTGTGATAGTGCATACAAGGCTCTTGAATTAATTAGAATTAAACCAGTTGATCTCATTATAACAGACCTGAAAATGGATGGAATGAATGGACTTGAATTATTGGAAAGAGTTAAAAAACAAAGCCCCCAAATTGCTATTATGATTCTAACAGGTTTTGCTTCTATCCAAACCGCTATCGATTCATTAAGGTTAGGAGCAATAGACTATTTGAGAAAGCCAATCAATATTGATGAATTAATAATCCGTGTCAAGAAAGCGATTGAACGCAAAGAACTCGAGAAAAAACTTGCAGAAGCGGAACGACGTCTTACCTATAATGCGACAATTACTACAGCCAATCATGAAATCAATCAACCCCTTACTGTCATTCTGTCAGGAATTGATATGCTGAAGATGGAATTTCAAAGGCAAGGTGTTGAGGATAAGAAACTGCAACATTATTTGAATATCATCGAAAAATCCAGTATACGTATCGCTGATATATTGAAGAGACTTCGGGAGATTAGTTCGCCTAAAATCTTGAACATTCCACACGGCATGCAAATGATAAAATTTCAACTTGATGAAAAGGAAGGAAAAGGCGATGTCCGATATATTTTATTGATAGAAGATGAAGAACAAATTCGTCAGATTATAAAGGATATGCTGGAATATGAGGGTTATAAAGTTATACTTGCTTCAAACGCTGAGGAGGGTATTGAAATATTTCAAGCTCAGAAAAATTTTATTGATCTCATCATACTCGATTTTTATTTACCAGATTTAAATGGATACCAAGTTTTTAGTAAAATCAGAGAAATTCATGAGAATCCAAAGGTAATCATTACCTCAGGATTTGAGTATGATAATGATATTCAAAAAGTACTTGAGCAAGGTGCCATTGGATTCTTGAGCAAACCTTTTAACAGAAAACAACTGGTTACAGTTGTTCAAAAATATACTTATGGTAGTGATGAAAAATAAGGAAAATTTGTGCAATTAGTACTAAATCTCGATAAAATCCTATTTTATTTTGCTAATCATAGTTTAGGAAATAGATCATTCGATTATATAATACCATTTATAACCGATTTGGATAACTGGCGTATTCCCATTATTATTATCTGGTTAGCACTCATCTTTAAAGGTGGTAGAAAGGGGCGAGTTGCTGCAATTCTTCTAATATTTACGATCACTTTTTGTGATCAAATTTCTGCTTCTGTCCTGAAACCGATGGTAGGCCGAATTCGACCTTGTCTCTCCCTTAATGATGTCAGATTACTGGTAGGATGTGGTGGAAAATACTGTTTTCCTTCTTCTCACGCCACAAATATCGCCGGATTTGCCACAATCTTTAGTATTTTTTATCAGCGACAAACAACTCTCTTCTGGTTAATTGCAGTTATTGTAGGCTTTTCTCGATTGTATGTGGGTGTTCATTATCCAGCTGATGTCATTTATGGCTTTCTCTTAGGCGGTGCAATAGCAGTAATGGTATTTACCATATATTTCTTTTTCGCACAAAAATACAAGATAATACATTATCTATCATATAATTTAATATGAATTTGCTCTTATATATTACAAAATCTATAATACCACAGAACAATAATATATTGAACAAGAAATATCACTCAATATTAAATCTAAACTTCTCACCCTTCACGTTAGGTCGTACCTGTTTAGGAAAACAGCATACCTAATTATAAATACACAAATGACAAATGCTAACCATTTGGAAAAAAATTAAAAGCAATATACGAGCTAATTTAATTCCAGGTATGATTGTTGTTGTACCCATAGTTATCAGTATTTTAGTCCTCAGATGGTTGATTAATTTTTTTGATAATTTGTTAAGACCTATAGTGGAGAATTTCCTGCATATCTATATACCAGGTATCGGACTGCTTCTCAGTATAATTTTCATTTATCTGGTCGGTTTATCCACAAAAAATTACTTTGGAAATAAATTCATTCAATTAGGAGAGTGGTTTGTTATCCGAATTCCTGTAGCTAAAACTGTTTATACAGCTGTCAAACAAATTATAACTACCCTAACGACAAGAGAAAGTAACCAACCACAAAAAGTGGTCATAATTGAATATCCTAGAAATGGAATTTATTCGATTGGTTTGTTTAATGGTTTTATAGATGATCCTGCTACTGGAGAAAAACTAGGTAGCATATTAATTATTACTTCTATAAATCCGGCTTCCGGATTTACTGTACTAGTACCGTTTTCACAAATCCGTTTTACAGACCTCTCTCTCGATAAAATGATGAAGTATATTGTTTCAGGAGGTATTGTAATCCCAGAGAATTTTAAAATAGTGCCTTATGTTTTGAAGAAAAAAAATAATGAATGATTAATTGTTGGATTGGGGAAGTGTCAGATTATTGCGAAGCTGGACGATATTGATTCTATCATTTTTAACGAGTCTTCTAATAAATTCCTCAAAAGTTACATGCCCCTCTAACTCGTGTACACCGGTTTTATCCCAAACATTAAATGGTAAACTTTGTAAAAAATTTAATAATTCAAGCCTTAAAGCCAAGTATTTATCAACCAACCTTTGCAAAGGGGCCGCTTGATATAATTTCATTTCACGTAACTTGTCCACGTTAATAGCCGGTAGATATGGGTTTTCTTCATCTACTATTTTTTTAAGACGCATTTCATAGACATCCTCTTCAATAGCAATCAGTAAACTCATAAAGTTTTTTATTCGTATATAACTTGCCTCGTTATCCTGTTCTTTAATCGGATTCAACAATGTGCAGAATTCATGATAACTATTTTTTATGTCAGATAAAAAATCTTGTGGTGATATCAGGCTCATAATTGTTCATAAGTTAAGCTGAATGTTATTGAAAAATAATTAATATTCATTTCAAAAAAAAATGATTTCTGTCACATTTGGCTGCTTATGCCTTTATATTTGAAATATTATTTATATGAAGTTATAATTGTTGGAACAATTCCCTTTAATAAAAATATTTCCTTATATTTAACTAATGTGATTTTCCCTTTCGAAACTTCATAAAAATGGTTTGCAAAATAAGCGTATAAAAAGCTAAATTTAAAGAATAATCTTAAAAATAAAAAGGCTTTATTATTAGAGGGAGAACCTATTGTCTTCTTTTGTTCATCTCCATAATCATACACATTACAGTCTTCTTGATGGAGCTAACGATATTAAGGTGTTACTTCAGAAAGCAGCTCAATTAAATTTTAGTGCTCTGGCGATCACAGATCATGGTAATATGTTTGGTGTTCTAGATTTTTATTTAGAGGCAAGAAAGATTGGCATTAAACCCATTATCGGTATGGAAGCATATATTGCTCCGGGTTCACGGTTTGATAAAAGATCTGCCAGAAAAGGAGGAAAACAGGCTGCCTATCACCTTGTTTTAATCGCTAAAAATAAAACCGGTTTCCAGAATCTCATGAAATTATCCAGTCTTGCCTATACTGAAGGTTTTTACTATCGTCCACGAATAGATAAGGAGATATTAAATAAATATCGGGAGGGATTAATTGCCACTTCAGCCTGTATGAAGGGGGAAATCTTTCAAAAACTGAATTATGGAAGCAAAGAAGAAGCCGTTGAAGTAATTGAAAACTATTTGGAGATTTTTGGACAAGATTTCTATCTAGAAATCCAGAATCATAAGATCCCTGAAGAAAAGGGGTATGATAATATTTATCGAATTGGCAAGGAAATGAACGTACCAGTTATAGCCACCAACGATGTACATTATTTAGAAAAGGAACATCACACTTCTCATGATATTTTACTGTGTATTCAATCCGGTAAAACAGTACTCGATCAGAATCGAATGAAATATAACACTGATGAATTATATCTGAAGACGGAAGATGAAATGTTCAAGGCCTTTCAGGACAAAGCCGAAACATTGGAACGCACTCTTGAAATTGCAGAAAAGTGTCATTTTGAGATCGAGACGGGTCAAATGCTTCTTCCTAAGTTCCCCTTACCTGAAAAATATTGTCAAATGAGTCTGGATGATTATTTAAGAAAAATTTCGTTTGAAGGTGCGCTAAAGATCTATGGGGATGTATCCAACGAAATCAGAAAACGCTTAGATCATGAATTGGGCATAATTCGGAATATGGGCTACGCCGGGTATTTCCTGATTGTCAAAGATTTTATTGATTTTGCTAACAAAAATGATATACCGGTTGGTTTAGGGAGAGGTTCTGTAGCTGGTAGTCTTGTGGCCTATGTGGCTGGAATCACCAGGGTAGATCCGCTCAAATATGATTTGCTCTTCGAGAGATTTTTAAATCCTGAACGAGTGACAATGCCGGATATCGATATTGACTTTTGCTATGAACGCCGTGAAGAAGTTATTGATTATGTCAGAAAAAAATATGGTGAAAAGAACGTTGCTCAAATTATCACTTTTGGTACTATGGCATCTAAAGGAGTTATCAGAGATGTAGCAAGAGCTTTAGGGATTGAATATTCAAAAGCAGATATGTTTGCAAAATTGATCCCAGTTCATCAGGGCAAACCCATACCCCTGGAAGAGGCCTTAAAGACAGTTCCTGAACTAAAAGAATTAACAAAAAATGGAGATCAGGAATTTACTAAACTGATGAACCATGCCAGGATATTGGAGGGACTTGCCCGCCATGCTTCTATTCATGCCGCAGGTATCATTATCGCACCAGAAGATATCACCAATTATGTACCATTATATCAGGTCGAGGAAAAGGGACAAAAAATAATTTCCACCCAGTTTACTATGACCGGGTGTGAAACCATTGGTCTATTAAAGATGGATTTTCTCGGTCTGCGCACCTTAACGGTTCTCCATCATGCAGTTCAAATGTTAGAGAACAAAGGAATAAATATTAATTTAGATGAATTACCCCTGGATGATGACTTAACATACCGGATATTTAGTGAGGGAATTACGGTAGGAATATTTCAATTCGAAAGTGGTGGAATGCAAGAATATCTGAAAAAGCTAAAACCGAACCGGATTGAGGACCTCATCGCAATGAATGCGTTATATCGACCAGGACCTATGGAAAATATTGATACGTACATTTCCCGAAAACATGGGAAGGAAAAAATCCAGTATCCTCATCCAAGACTTGAAACAATTTTACGAGAGACCTATGGAATAATAGTATACCAGGAACAGGTAATGCGAATTGCTTCTGATTTAGCCGGATTCAGTTTGAGTGAAGCGGATATCCTGAGAAGGGCAATGGGAAAGAAGAAAAAAAGTGTAATGGAAAAGCAGAAGAAGGAATTTATTGCTGGTTGCCAAAAAAATGGAATCAAATTAAAAACTGCCGAAGCAATCTATGATTTAATATTCAAGTTTGCCAGTTATGGATTTAATAAATCTCATTCTGCTGCTTATGCACTTCTAGCGTATCAAACAGCTTATCTAAAAGCTCATTATCCTTCAGAATTCATGGCTGCCACTCTGACTTCAGAAATGAACGATTCTTCTCGAATTATGGTGCTGGTGGAAGAGTGTCGCCGTATGGGGATTGAGATATTACCACCAGATATCAATATCTCCAGGGATATTTTTGAAGTTACTCAGGATGGGAAAGTAAGTTTTGCACTTGCTGCTATTAAAAATGTTGGTAAGGCTGCTATACGTTCGATAATTAAGACACGGGAAGAGCATGGAACATTTAAGAATATATATCATTTATTACAAAAAGTTGACTTACGAGCAGTTAATAAAAAGATAATGGAGGCGCTTGTACAAGCAGGCGCTCTGGATAAACTGGAAGGAAATAGAGCTCAGAATTTTGCCGCGATAGAAATCGCCATAGGGTTTGCCCAAAAATATCAGACACAGAATCATAACAAAGCACAACTGAATATGTTCGATCAGTTAGCTAATCAATCAGATCAAAAAACAGATCAGCAATTTGTAGTTTTTCCTCCTCTTCCTGATGTTCCCAACTGGCAAATTCAGGAAACCTTACAAAGAGAAAAAGAATTACTCGGCTTTTATATCAGTGGGCATCCATTAGATAGATATAAGAAAGAAATCACTCTTTTCAGTACCCTCGATTGGAATGAACCGGCAAGCTATAGCGAAAATCAGACCTTGAAAACTGCGGCCATATTATTACAGGTCCGAACTCATTTGGATCGTAAAGGTAATATTATGGCTTTTGTAACATTTGAAGATCAGTACAATTCATTTGAAGGTGTGGTCTTCTCTTCAGTCTATGAAACCTATGGTATTCACATTGAAAAAGGAAATTTAGTTTTTGTTACTGGGAAAGTAAGTGAATCTTCAGAGAAGACCTTTAAATTATTATGTGATGAAATCATACCGCTTTCAGACGCTCTCAATCAGCTGAGTAATGGAATTCAGATTACAATAGACACATCCAGGGTTTTAGAAGATGATATTATAAAAATTGAACAGATTATTCAAAATAATCCCGGTAAAATACCACTGTTTTTTGAAATGCGGTCGAATGGTAATGGAACAGGCATTATCCTTCGATCAAAAAAATATAATGTAAGCGTAAATGATATTTTATTAAATGAGATAGAGCATATTATTGGTAAAGGTAGTATTCATATTAAATCTTAAAATTGAAAACGTATCCGGTTCATGAAAGCAGTCATCCAGAGAGTTTCACAAGCCGCGGTTGAAGTGGACCATCGTGTGGTCGGTAAAATTAAAAAAGGTTTTGTCGTATTTTTAGGTATAAACCAGCAGGATATGGAAGAAGATGCAGATTATCTGGCAGAAAAGATTATTCATTTACGGATTTTTCAAGATAAACAGGATAAGATGAACTTGAGTTTGTTGGATGTTGCTGGGGAGATACTTATTATTTCTCAATTTACCCTATATGCAAACACCCGGAAAGGTCGGCGTCCTAGTTTTATTAATGCTGCCTTGCCAGAGAAAGCTGAAATCCTTTATCGATATTTCATCAAAAAAATTAAAGAATCTAAAATAAAAGTATCGGAAGGTATATTTGGTGCAATGATGCTAGTTCATATACATAATGATGGACCTGTCACTATCATAATTGACAGTGAAGACCGATATAAATCCAGGACATAATGACTCGGAATACCAGATGAAAAATTCATATACTTCATATTTAAAGCGATTTTTAACTCTGAAATTTTTATCTCGCATTTTAATAATTTTAATTCTACTGGGTATTCTCAGCTTTATCGTGGATCTGTTTTTGATGCCTCTTTACACTAAGCATGGAAAAGAATATGAATTACCCGATGTTACTGATAAGCCAATGGATGAAGCTATCGATATTCTGAAGGAAAACGGTTTTCATCCGATCATCAAGGATTCAGTTTATGATGAGCATTTTTCACCAGGTTCGGTGATTCAGCAAAATCCCTTATCATATGCGCTAGTGAAAAAAGGCCGTAGAGTGTATCTAGTAGTAAGTATTGGCGAAAAACCCATTTATATGCCTAAACTTATTGGACTCACTCCTCAAGATGCGGAATTTAGAATAAGAGAAGCAAATCTTGTACTCAATCAGGTAATTTATGATTTTTCGGATTTTTATCACCGAGGGGTGGTTATTAATCAATCGGTCCCTGCCGGTGAAATGGTTGAAAAAAATAAGAGAATAAATATAACGGTAAGTTTGGGTCCCGCACCTACTTCGATGGAGGTGCCTAATTTAATCGGAAAAAGTTTACAGGCAGCAGAAAAGGAACTGGATGTAGTTGGGATTAGGGTAGGGCATGTAAAACGTATCTACCGGCCACGCCTAGTCCCAGGGACAGTGGTGAATCAATCAATTTCGGCGGGAACAAATGCTACGAAAGTTGATTCAATTAATTTACTAATCAGTACCGATAAGCCACCTGTTAAGGAAGAAAAACCGGATAGTCTGGTAAATGAATAAATGGAGAAATCCAATGACTCGTAAATACAATGATTATAAAATATTACCATCAATTCTGGCAGCAGACTTCGGCAAAATACTGGATGAGGTATCCACTGTTGATCTTCCCGAAATCGATCATTTACATATTGATGTAATGGATGGAAATTTTGTTCCAAATCTGACATTTGGTCCACGGATTGTGAAATCACTTAAAAAACACACCCGCTTCAAACTTGACGTACACCTGATGATCATGAATGCTGCCGAAATGATCCCCGCTTTTGTTGATGCAGGAGCAGACATTATCACTATCCACCAGGAGGCTGTCACCCATCTACATCGCAGTATCAATGATATTAAAAAATATGGTATCAAGGCTGGTGTGACACTTAATCCTGCCACCTCTTTGGAGAATATCCGCTTGATATTAAATGAGGTGGATTTAGTTTTAATATTAAGTGTGAATCCGGGATTTGGTGGCCAAAAATTTATCCCCTGGTCTGTAAATAAAATTGCTCATTTAAAACGGTTGCGTAAAGAATACAAGGCAGATTATGTTATCGAAGTTGATGGTGGAATCAATCCAGATATAATTGGAAAAGTATACGAAGCTGGTGCCCGATATTTTGTGTCAGGCAGCTCAATTTTTCAAAAAACTGACCGTAAACAGGCGATTAAAGATTTAATTAATGGGATAGAGCAGAAAAGGTTGAAAAAAAGCACCATTTCAGTATAATTCGCTTTCAGATGCATCCCAATTATTACTTTTTTTTACGAAAATTGATTCACATATTCAGTGGATGTCTTTTTCTCACTATTACCCATTGGTTCAAAGATAGTTTTTTATATGTGACTATATTTATTATTCTGACAATCATTATTGACCTCTCCCGTAAATTTATCAATCATTTCAATAGAATCTTTTCTTCACTTTTAGAACCATTACTGAAACCATCGGAGAGTAGGGGACAGGTAACTGGCGCAACAACATTATGGCTTTCCTTATACTTTATATGGATTTTATTCCCAGATAATATCTTTCTTCTGGCAGGTCTGATTATCGTATTTGCAGATCCATTGTGTGCAATTGTTGGTAAATTCAGTAAAACTCCAGAAATATTTGGAATAAAAACGGTCGCTGGAACTGTTACCTTTTTATTACTTTCGTTTCTTATACTATTTGGGATTGGTAATTTTTCGGTAGTGGAGGCTACAAGTCTTAGTTTTATTTTGATGACTCTAGAACTTTTTTTACCTGCTACAGTTGAGAATTTATTTTTAGGGGTAGGAAGCGCTATCTTAATATATATTTTATTTTGTTTGAAACATTTATCTTGATATTTTGTAGAAAAATTATTCTTTGATTGCTCTGGTATTTAAAATATGAAAATATTCTTATTAATTGGTATTATTTTCTCTCTCCATTATTATTTACTATCGCATGCTTACGCTGAGGGTTTCCATTTTAGAAAATACGCCGGTGAATTCATGGATATTGGAGTAGATGCCCGTGCTCAGGGCATGGGTGGTGCTTTCTCGTCTGTAGAGGCAGGAGTAACCTCAATTTATTATAATCCAGCCGGTATGATAAATGTTCAAAAAACTCAAATTTCTTTCATGCACACTCAGCAAATGATTTCATCCGTTAATTATGATTTTTTTGCAGTGGCTCATAGACAGGGAAAAAATAGAATCCTGGGAATCAGTTTAATTCGCTTAGGAATCGATGATATCAAAGATAGTCGACAAGCACAGAGAATTATTTCGCAAAATGGTGATTGGAACATCGATTGGAACCAAATTAAGGAATTCAATGCATCAGATTATATATTTATGTTCTCACTAGCCCAACAATGGAAAAAAAAGTGGGCCCTAGGTATTAATCTCAAACTTGTAAGACGAAATTTAGCGGAAAACAGTGCCAATGGTTTCGGATTTGATTTAGGAATGCAAAGAAGAATAACTCAGGGATTGACCCTCGGTGCAAATTTAAAAAATATCACAACCACCTTGCTGGTCTGGAATACAGGTGAAAAGGAGTTAGTGAAACCAGCTTTATATTTTGGTGCTTCTTATTTAATGAATATACAGAAAATAAACAGTAGTTTCCAGCCGGTTCTCGATTTGATATTTCGCGGGGAGAATCGTCGCAAGAGTGCCAGTGCCAATCTCAGTTCTATGAGTTTCGATTATGCAGCAGGGATAGAGTACAGCTATCAACGTGTTTTATTTATAAGGGCAGGTGTCGACGAAATCAGCCGGTTGAATATTGGAACTGGATTACAAATTCCACATATTAGAATCGACTATGCCTTCACAAATTACGATAAAGAATTGGGAAATAGCCATCGAATTGGTCTGGTAATCACCTTATAAGTCTAAGTCAATGTGAAGCCTTCTTAATCCACGGATAATCTGATCTGTCTCACAAGCAAGTAATCCCTTAATACCAAATTTTTCAGATGTTTCTATATTCTCCGGTGAGTCATCAATGAAGATACAATCCTCTCCTTTAGCGGCAAGTGAATCAAGAACAAAACGAAATAAAGCCGGATTTGGTTTATTCATTTTTATCTGAAAAGATAAAAAATAGTGATTAAATTTACGAATAAAATCAATTTGCTGATATATGTATTCCCAATGCCACGGATCCGTATTTGAACATATGGATAGCATAAAACGTTTTTGGAGAACTTCCAAGAGTTCCCTGATTTGTTTTTTGGGTCTCCCAATTATTTTATTCCACAGAGAGGAAAATTCCTCTATGGTCAATTCACAAGGAATTTTTTTTAATATCATAGAATAAAAATCTTCTGGTTTATATCTACCTTCCATGAAACCATAGTGTAATTCAGACAGATAAAATGTTTTTATCTCATTAACTGGGATCGAACATTTTTGTGCGAAAGCAGTTATTGCTTTTTCTGGATGGGTATGAATTAAAACATTTCCTAGATCAAAAATGATGTGATCCATCGTGATCTATTGTCGTTTATTACTTTGAGAAAATTGAGTTGTATATTAAGCAGTTTCAAATTTTCATAATAAGAGATTTTAAATTCAAAATTAAGAAAAAATATAATTAAAATCATCTTCAAATGTTTTAGAGGTCTGGTGATGCTGAACAATTTAAAATTCTACTTGCGTTTAATCAGATTTGCCATGATATTTTCCGCCAAAATTGAGAGGGGTAATATATGGAGAAGATAAAATTTGAGGCACTTACTTTTGATGATGTATTACTCGTCCCAGCTCATTCGAAGATTTTACCCAATCAGGTCGATATAAGATCAAAATTGACAACAACAATTGAATTGAATATCCCAATCCTATCAGCGGCCATGGATACGGTAACCGAATCCGATCTGGCTATAGCATTGGCTAGGGAAGGTGGGATCGGGATTATCCATAAGAACATGACACCTTCCCGGCAGGCAGCTGAAGTAGATAAAGTCAAAAGGTCCGAAAGTGGGATGATCCTTGATCCTATTACTCTAACTCCAGATCAACCCATTCGTGAAGCAATGCGGGTAATGCAACATTATCGTATTTCAGGTATACCTTTAGTCAATGGCCCAAAGCTTGTTGGCATCATTACCAACCGTGATCTTCGTTTTGAGGAAGATTTGGATACTCCCATTCATAAGTTAATGACCCATAAAAATTTAATTACTGCCTCTGAAGGAACAACACTTGAAGAAGCCAAGCGAATCCTTCAAAAACACAGGATAGAAAAACTACTGGTTGTAGACAAAAAAGGGAATTTGAAGGGCCTCATCACTGTGAAGGATATACAGAAAAAAGCAAAGTATCCGAATGCCTGTAAAGATCAACATGGTAGGTTGAGAGTGGGTGCAGCAATCGGAGTAGGAGAAAAAGCCCTAAAAACAGCTGAATTACTGATTAAATCTCAGGTAGATGTTATTGTTATTGACACCGCCCATGGTCACTCCCAGAAGGTTCTAGATACTGTAAAAGCATTTAAATCAGTCTATCCGGATATAAGCCTAATTGTGGGAAATATTGCTACGGCAGAAGCTGCAAAAACTTTGGCAGATGTGGGTGTTGATGCTGTAAAAGTAGGGATTGGTCCTGGTTCAATATGTACAACTCGGGTAGTAACGGGTGTGGGAATACCGCAAATCTCAGCAATTATGGAAGTAAGCAGATCTTTAGAAGGAAGTGGTATACCTCTCATTGCTGATGGTGGTATAAAATACACCGGAGATATTCCTAAAGCTATCGCGGCTGGCGCTGACTCCGTTATGATAGGGAGTTTATTTGCCGGAACTTCAGAAAGTCCAGGAGAAACAATACTTTTGGATGGCAGACGTTATAAGGAGATCCGTGGAATGGGATCACTGGGCGCCATGTACCAGGGAAGCAAAGATCGTTATTTTCAGGAAGATGTTATCGAGAAAGATAAATTAGTTCCCGAAGGTATTGAAGGAAGAGTCCCATATCGTGGTCCCTTGCATGAAACGGTCTTTCAGATGGTAGGTGGTCTCAGAGCTGCAATGGGATATACCGGATGTAAATCAGTAGCCGAGTTAAAGAAAAAAACCAAATTTGTGAGAGTAAGTATTGCAGGCCTTCGAGAAGGCCACCCACATGATGTTGTCATAACTAAAGAATCCCCTAATTATCTGAGGCCCTAGAGCAATGTATAATAAGATTGATCATATTGGTATTGCAGTTAAGTCAATTGAACCAGTAAAGGACTTTTTTTATACAGTTTTTGGTATAATACCGGATTATGAAGAAATTATTGAGGATCAGAAAGTAAAGATAGTTGGATTTAAGGTTGGAAATTCCATCACAGAATTTTTAGAACCAATTGGTACGGATTCTCCCATATCATCATTTTTGGAAAAGAGAGGGGAAGGATTACATCATATCTGTTATGGGGTGAATGATATTCAGGAAGTATTAACAAAAATGAAATCACAGGGCATAAAACTTATTGATGAGGAACCACGTTTAGGTGCCGATGGTAAAAAGATTGCCTTTGTTCATCCCAAAAGCTTTTTTAATGTCCTATTAGAATTATCTCAAGAGATCTCCTAATTTTATAATGACTTTAAAATCAGTACAATTTTTTCTGGTATATTTTCTCAGTTATATTATTCTACTGTTAGTATTTTTTCTGGTAAGTTTTATTTTTTTACCAGATGTTTCTGTCTGGAGTCAAAAGAATCCACAACCTGAAGATTTTTTAAATTCTTCAGTTGGTATCGATTATAATCCCAATTCACGTAATAATGTATATTATGAATGGTACCCTTTTCACCAAACTCCTGATTTATTTATCAAGACCGTTATAGTAGCAGAGGATGCCTCATTTTGGATTCATGAAGGAATTGACTGGTTCGAGGTAAAAGAATCGATTAAGAAAAATGTTACAGAAGGGGAGTTTTCCCGAGGGGGAAGTACTATTACCCAACAGGTCGTGAAGAATCTTTACTTAAGTTCTGAAAAAACAATTAGTAGAAAACTGAGTGAATGGATCATTTCCTGGAAAATGGATAGAGAACTAAAAAAAAGTCGAATATTGGAATTGTACTTGAATATTGCTCAATGGGGGAGGGGTATACACGGTGTTTATGCTGCAAGTAAATTTTATTTCGGAAAACAACCGGATAGCCTGGATTTACATGAAATGGTAAGACTTGCAGCGGTATTACCAAATCCCATCGAAATGAGACCCGATGTTATTAATAAATCAGTGCTTTGGCGTAGTGAAGTGATTCTAGAGAGATTACTGAAATATAATTATATCACATCAGAGGACTTTGAAATAAACTCTCAGATAATCAAAGATCTAGCCCAGAATTGAAGATTCATATTTCTATCTTTGGTACCATTCAGCTGTTCCTAATTCTACAGGATTTGCTAGAAAAGGATGATGTGGGATGACTCTGAGTGTATAGAGGTAATGTCCGCTATCAGACGGTTTTATGAGTGCTTGGTATTTGTAGTATCCCTTTTTTATATGTGAGTCTGTTAATTCCATATCAAATATTTCGTATTCATGACCTGATTTCACATCTTGACGATCTTTTTCCAGATAGATTTGTACTTTCACGTTCTCCGGGCTAATTGGGCCAAGTTTTACGAGTGCTTCTATTTTCCAGTCCTCTCCAAAATTTAAGATAACCGAACCATTCTCAGGACTGTTTTGATGTACAGGATTAATGGTAACATCCGACCAGTGGAGTTCAATATTATCTTTCCAGGATGCATAATCTTTTGAAACCTGAAAATTGTTTTCGTGATATTTCGTGCCGAGTCTATATGCAGGAATATACATTTTTTTCACATATTCTTTGACCATTCTGTGTGTATTAAATTGAGGACTGATAGTATACATGGCATTTTTCATTCTAGAAATCCACTTAACCGGTAAATTTTTTTCATTGCGATCATAATAAAGTGGAATAATATCATTTTCTAATATATCGTACAATTCTTCGTTATCCCAGGAATCCCAATCATCAAGTGAAGTATGCTCTTTATCTCCAAAAGCCCAACCATTGTGATTATTAAATCCTTCGGTCCACCAACCATCTAAAACACTGAAATTGAGTGTTCCATTCATAGCGCCTTTTTGTCCACTGGTACCTGATGCTTCCTGTGTTCGTCTTGGATTATTTAGCCACACATCAACTCCTGAAACCAAGTCTCTCGCCAATCCCATATCATAATTTTCAACAAATACAATTTTACCACGAAGCTCAGGAAGTAAAGAAAATTGATGAATTTGTCGAATCAGATCCTGTCCACCACCATCTTTTGGATGTGCTTTTCCAGCAAAAATCAGTTGAATCGGTCGCATGGGATCGTTTATAAGGTGTTTCAAACGATCTGGATTACGAAAAATAAGCGTTCCTCTTTTATATGTAGCAAATCTTCGGGCAAAACCGATGGTTAGGATATCAGGTTT